>Ga0256404_1004730_pt1 | contig 25168 bp, 27 predicted proteins | sample RumenRJG_01DNA_FD_185990 | JGI IMG/M metagenome (GOLD analysis project Ga0256404, IMG submission 185990) | Bovine rumen microbial communities from Lethbridge, Alberta, Canada - RJG_01 | ecosystem: Host-associated > Mammals > Digestive system > Stomach > Rumen | place: Canada: Alberta | collected...
ACGGTCAGAAATTTTCGGCGCCTTACTGCGTCGTATCTGCCGGCCGCAGCGGCAGCAAGTGGATGGAGGATGTCTGCGGAGATCTGGGACTTGCCACCAAGTCCAACCGCGTGGACATCGGCGTCCGCGTGGAGCTGCAGGCGGATATCTTTAAGCACATCACGGACGAACTGTACGAGAGCAAGATCGTCTACCGTACGAAGCAGTATCAGGATCTCGTGCGCACGTTCTGCATGAATCCGAAGGGCGCCGTGGTAAACGAGAACACGAACGGCATCGTTACGGTAAACGGTCACAGCTACGAAGATCCCGCGCTGCAGACGAACAACACGAACTTCGCGCTGCTGGTGGCGAAGCATTTCACGGAGCCGTTCAAAGATTCCAACGGCTACGGCGAAAGCATCGCCAAACTGTCCAACATGCTGGGCGGCGGCGTTATCGTACAGCGCTTCGGCGATCTGGTAAGAGGGCGCCGTTCCGTGGAAAAGCGCATCCGGGAGAGTTTCCTTACACCGACGCTGGAAGCGACGCCGGGCGATCTGGCGCTGGTCATCCCCAAGCGCATCTTAGACGACATCGTGGAGATGATCTACGCGCTGGACAAGATCGCGCCGGGCACGGCCAACGACGACACGCTGCTGTACGGTGTGGAAGTCAAGTTCTACAACATGGAAGTGGAGCTCAACAGCGATCTGGAGACCTCGCTTCCCGGCCTGTTCGTCATCGGCGACGGCTCGGGGGTCACCCATTCGCTGTCCCACGCGTCCGCCAGCGGCGTGCACGTGGCGAGAGTGCTGCTCGACCGCATCGCGTAAACTGTGGAACACGTACGGCTGAATAAAACTGCATTTTACCTGCTGTCCTTTACCTGGGGACTGCCCACGACGCTGGCGGGCTGCCTGACGGCCGCCGTGCTGCGCCTGACGGGAAAACATCCTCAGCGTTTCGGATGGTGCTGGTATTTCGAGGTAGGGTCGCACTGGGGCGGCTGCAGCATGGGTCCGTTCTTCTTTAAGCAGAAGGAGCCCAGCAGGCACATCTGCATCCACGAGAGCGGACACGCCATCCAGAACTGCTGGTTCGGCTTTTTTATGCCGTTCCTCGTATCGATCCCCTCGTCCATACGGTACCGCGTCCACCGGTATAAAAGAAGACGCCACAGACCGCTGCCGCCCTACGATGCCATCTGGTTCGAAGGGCAGGCCACGAGACTCGGCAGAATGTATTTCGCCCCGTCAGGAGACGACCATGTTTTTTACGAAACGCAAGAGCAGAAGACAGATACAGAATCTGAGGAAACTCAGCCGGAAGAACGTTGACCTTGGGAAGTTCGTCAAGGATTTCTACGTAGAGAAAGGCCTCGCCTATATCTCCTGCAACGTATCCGGGTACAACGACATCATCGACCGCTATTCCGTAAAGGGCTACGAGTGGGTCGAAGAGTCCTTCGCGCGCTTCGTGGAGGAGAACGCGATCTACATCCCGCCGGAATATCCCATCGTGCTGGAGATCTGCGGTCACCGCTTTACCGAGGCGCAGAAGACCACGATCGAAGAGACGATCCTGGATTATTATGCCCTGAAGATGGGCGACGTACAGATGTCCATCCATGCCAACAACCGGCGCATTCTTTTCATGTTCCTGCTGGTGGCGATCTTCGCCGTCATCCTGTATCTGGTCACGATGTTCCCCGGCATTCCGAAGGTCCTGTCCGAAGCGGTGTTCGTGCTGTTCTGGATGGCGCTGTGGGACGCCTCGGAGTTCTTCTTCGTGGATGGAAGAGATCTGCAGGAAGATAAACTGGAAGCCGCACAGTTGGCCAGCATGGCCGTCACATTCTTCGACAAGTTCGAGGACGGCCCCGCAGAGCCGGAAGTGGTGCAGCAGATCATGGAGGAGATGGAAGAAGAAGTCATCCTGCCGTCGACGCAATGGGATGCGGAGGAGTGACCCCGAAAGAGGTAAACCATGCGTAAACACCCGGACAGGCATACATACCTGACCGAAATCCCCATACCGAAACTTATCCCCGCACTGGCCGTGCCGACCATCATCAGCATGCTGGTGACGGGTATTTATAATTCCGCCGACACATATTTCGTCGGCCGCATCTCCACCCAGGCAACGGCTGCCGTCGGCCTGGTCTTTTCCGTGATGGCGATCATCCAGGCGTTCGGCTTCTTCTGCGGTCAGGGCTCCGGCAACTATTTGTCCCGGCTGCTGGGCGCGGGGAAGAAACAGGAAGCGAACGAGGTGGCGATCACCGGCTTTCTGATGGCTTTGGTGATCGGACTGCTGATCGCCGCGCTGGGCAACTGGCAGGCGGAGCGCCTCGCGGACTGGATCGGCGCCACGGACACGTCACGGGCAGATACCATCGCCTATATGCGGATCATCCTGATGGGCGCGCCCTTCATGACCTGCCAGTTCGTCATCAACAACCAGCTGCGTTTCCAGGGCAGCGCCATGTACGCCATGATCGGTCTGATGTGCGGCGCGGTCGTCAATATCATTCTGGACCCCGTCCTGATCTTTGGGTTCGACCTGGGCATCCGGGGCGCAGCGCTTGCCACGGTGGCGGGGCAGGCGATCAGCTTTTTCGCGCTTCTCATCGGCAGCAGAAAAGGCGAAAACATCCGGCTCAGCCTGCGCAATGCCGGGCTCAACTTCAGCTATATCCTGCAGATTTCCAACGGCGGACTGCCTTCCCTGGTGCGCCAGGGTCTGGCGGCGGTCTCGACCTTGCTTTTAAACAATGCGGCCCGCACCTGGGGCGGTGACCCGGCCATCGCCGGCATGTCCGTCACGTCCCGCACGCTCATGCTGCTGGTGTCGGCGCTGATCGGATTCGGACAGGGGTATCAGCCGGTCTGCTCGTATAACTACGGGGCGGGGCTGTACAGCCGGGTCAAAGAAGGATACCGTTTCTGCGTCAAGTACGGCACCATCCTGATGACCGCGGCAGGCGCTTTTTGCCTCGTCTTTGCAGAGCCCGTGGTGCGGTTCTTCCGCGACGATCCGGCCGTCGTCGCCGTCGGCAGCACAGCGCTTCGCTGGCAGGCTGCCGTTCTGCCGCTGCTGGCCACCTCTATCCTTACGAACATGATGCTGCAGGCGAGCGGAAAGGGGATCAAATCTTCCATTACGTCTTCTGCCCGCAACGGCATCTTCTTTATCCCGCTCATCCTCATCCTGCCCCGGTTTTTCGGACTTCTCGGCGTGGAGATGACCCAGGCATGGGCGGATGTCCTCACATTTCTGCTGTGCGTTCCCATCGCCAGGTCGGAACTGAGAAAAATGGATGAAATCAAGTCGGTTGACGGGCAAGACGTATAAATTTCCAGAAGACATGCAAAAACCCCGCTGCGGGCCGTTTTTTGGCCTTAGCGGGGTCTTGTTTTAACGAACCGGTGTCGGTGTTTATTCGGCGCTGTCTGACGTAAAATCCTCTTCGTAGATGATGTGGTCTCCCCAGATGTATCTCACGAGCGTATGAATGTCTTCGATCCCGGTCTCATCCTGCAGTACAGAGCAGATATTTGAGAAAGCATCTACAGTACTTTTTAATGACTCTTCCAGGCTTTGGGCAAGCGTTGCTGCCATTGCTTCGTCGTAATCCGTCTGCAGCTGGGATCCCAGATCATAGCAATAGATCAACGTGTTTTCCTCTGCCCAGATCTCCAGGTTTTCCTGCCCGGCGCTGGCATTTACGAGCTGCTCTTTGATATCTTCGTGCTCTTCGAGATAACTTTCCAGCGTCTGGGCAGCGGTTTCCGTTCCGCTGTTTTCTTCCGCCGTTTCCTCGGGCTCTCCGGTTTCCGCCGTTTCTGTTTCTTCGGCTGCGGGTGCGGGGCTTTCTTCGCTGCTCTTGCTGCAGCCGGACAGAAGCATGGCAGCTCCGACGGCCAGAACGAGCAGCAGGATCAGGATACGGTTTTTCTTCATTTGTTGTTTTCCTCCTATCTTTTCCTGTCCCAAGAGGGCAGGTCTTCGCCTTTTATTATATCTCACAGCAAGGCTTTTGCGCCAGATAAACCGTCCCTCTTTCTCTATTTCCGGAGCTCTGCTTCGATCGGCCCCGGCACACCGGATATCTTGCGGCAGGACAAAATGACGGCGCCATTGCCGTCCTCGAGATGATAGGTCTCCTGCACTGCAGCGTTGGGACCGGCCGCATTGATCATGCGGGTAAAGTCCATCAGAATGCCTGGCAGGATGGTCCGGAAGACCCGGGCAGCATCGCTGCCGTAGATCGTCTTTAATTCGTTTTCCAGTTCCGGTAATTTCATGTTTTACACCGTCTGCGTCTTGGAGATCTGGGGCGGGATGACGCCTTCCACGCCCGTTAAGGAAAGGATGCACACCAGATTCTTCTGCACGCCCTTGTAGGCATCCGTCGGGTCGTACCATTCGCTGATATCGTGCGTGCCGCCGCTGTCGCCCCCGGAGGTGATGGTCGCTGCCGGGATCCCCAGGGAAAGGGGAATGTTGGCGTCGGTACTGGCCAGTTCCCGCATCTTCGGTTCGATGCCGCAGATCCGGAAGGCATCTTTCAGAAGTGCAATGATCTCGCAGTTTTCATCCTGCACGCCGCCGGTGGAGCCGCCCAGTTCCTCCGTGCTCATCTGAATGCGGGCTTCGGGATCGAAGCGGAGCTCCTTGCTGTTCTTTACGGCGAACTCTCTTTCCACTGTCCAGCGTTCGTACTCTTCCTCCGCGCATTCCTCCGCGATCTTCAGGCATTTCGCATGGAAATCCTCCATGATCTTCGTGTCTTTGCTGCGCACGTCCATGGTAAAAGAGCATTCGCTGGCGATGGACGTGACCCCGGTACCGCCCTGCACCGTGGAAACGTTGAAGATCGTAAATGGCTCAAGGGGAACGCGTTCCTGGGAGATCCGGGCGATGGCCCGTCCCATGCATTCTACCGGGTTCACCAGGCCGTAGGCGCCGACGGAATGGCCGCCCGGCCCCCGGAACGCAATGCGGAACTGCACGTCGGACAAAGCTCCGTAGGTCAGATGATCGCCGTGTCCATCGATGGAAATGAAGGCGTCCACCTTCGTCTGTTTTGTGTTGAAGATATGCCGCACGCCCCGGAAATTGCCGACGCCTTCCTCTCCCACGTCGCCCCCGATGAGGAGGGTACAGGCGGGCCGGATGTCCGCTACCTTCATAGCCCGCAGGATGGCCAGCACCTCCGCACAGCCTCTCGTATCGTCGCAGATGCCGGGCATGCAGATGCGGCTGCCTTCCCGGCGCATCGTCAGGTCCGTGTCCATGGGAAAGACGGTGTCCAGATGGGCGGTGACCATCACAACAGGCGCGTTTTTGGGCCCCTCGATCACGGCGAAGACGTTGCCCACTTCATCCTGTACCGTCCGGTAACCCATCCCATCGATGATCTCCCGGAACCGGGCTGCCTTTTTCTCTTCGTGGTTGGAATAGGCGGGAATGCCGGCCAGCTCGATCTGCTGCTGCAGCGTGTTCTCCGCATCTTCTTTGATAAAGGCCATGGCCTTTTGTATCTTTTCAGAACGGTATAGTGTTTGAATCGCTTCGTTCATACTATCGCTTGCCTCCTGTTTTGCGTAAATTCACTGCCTTCATTATAGCAGAAAGCTCCTCCGCCTATGCTATAATACTAACTGGTTTTAAAGTTAAGGAGGAACTATGAAAGTAATACTCGTAAACGGCAGCCCTCACGAAAAAGGCACGACCTGGGCGGGACTGGATGAGATCGCAAGAACGCTGCAGGCAGAAGGCATCGAGGCGGAGATCTTCTGGATCGGAAATAAGGCGGTCGGCGGCTGCATTGGCTGCGGCGGATGCGAGACGACCGGACGCTGCGTCTTCGGCGGCATCGTCAACGAATTTCTGGACAAAGCGGAAAGTGCCGACGGGTTCGTATTCGGTGCTCCCGTTCATTACGCAGGACCCAACGGCAACATGAAATCCTTCATGGACCGGGTGTTCTACGCAGATGCCCACAGTTTCCGGTTAAAGCCGGGTGCATGCATTGCGGCGGCCCGCAGGGCCGGCGTGGTAACCACGATGGATGACCTCAACAAGTATCTCACCATCAGCGAAATGCCCGTGGTCTCTTCCACGTACTGGAACATGATCTTCGGTTTTAATGCGGAGGAAGCAAAACAGGATGCGGAAGGCATGCGCACCATGCGGAATATCGGGCATAACATGGCTTACCTGCTGAAATGCATGGAGGCGGCCAAGGCTGCCGGCATCGAAAAACCGGAAGGTGAACCTAGCGTATGGACTCACTTTATCGGAAACGGGACGGTCTCCAAACGTTGATCCGTACCTTCATCAAAAAAGAACCCGTGCTCGTCATCGCGGCACTGGCCGCTGCGGTCAGCTGCTTTTTCGTCCCGCCGGACGGGACTTACTTTTCGTACCTCGATCTCCGCACGTTGGCGCTCCTGTACTGCCTCATGACCGTGGTCGCGGGGCTGCGTCAGGCTGGATTGTTTGAACACCTGGCCCAGGAAGTCTGCGAACGTTCCGGCAGTCTCCGGATGCTGAGCATATTGCTGGTCCTGCTCTGCTTCTTTACGTCCATGCTCATTACGAACGACGTGGCGCTGCTCACGTTCGTGCCGTTTGCGGTCATCGTGCTGGGCATGTCGGGAAGACTGCAGCACCTGATCCGCGTCGTCGTGCTGCAGACTGTCGCCGCCAACCTGGGCAGCATGCTGACGCCGGTCGGCAATCCGCAAAATCTGTACCTGTATTCCTATTACGGCCTGGGGATGGGCGAGTTTCTGGGGATCACGTTTCCTGTCTGGGGGTTATCGCTACTGCTGATCCTGGCAGCCTGCTTCGTCTTTCCGAAGGAAAAACTGGAGATCCATCTGGGTAAATACCGGGAGATCGACCGCAGAGAACTGCTGGTCCACAGCCTGCTGTTCGCTGTCTGCCTGCTCACGGTGCTGCGTATCCTGCCCTGGCAGGGGATGCTGGCGATCCTGATCGCCGTCCTGTTCGTCTTCGACCGCGGAATCTTAAAAGAGGCGGACTTTATGCTGCTTCTTACCTTTGTGGCATTCTTCGTCTTTTCCGGCAATCTGGCCCGCATGGACAGTGTGGCCGCTCTGCTGGAACATCTGATGAAGGGGCGGGAATACCTCACGTCGCTGCTTGCCAGCCAGGTGATCAGCAACGTGCCGGCGGCGCTGCTCCTGTCCGGGTTCACGGACTGGGCAAGAGACCTGATCCTCGGCGTCGATATCGGCGGCCTGGGCACGCCCATCGCAAGCCTGGCCAGCCTCATCAGCTTAAAACTCTACCTGCATTCCGACGACGCGAAGGCCGGCCGGTATCTGCTGGAGTTTACGGCGGTGAATGTTCTGCTGCTGGCGATCTTATCCGGTGCGGCGATGCTTTTAAAGTGACCCGGCCAGCCCTTCCTGCGAGGAGGGCAGGATAGATGCCTACGCCATTTTTCTTTTTTTCTGAAAGTGTCGTAGAATATCTATGACGATATTTCACTAACGCACAAAAAGACTTAGATTTTGGGTAAAATCTAAGTCTTTTTTTCTTGCATATTGAAAATGGCGTAGATTTTCTAAGACACAAATCGAATATTAAAATAATGGCATAGAGCAGGTGAAAGGGGGACGCTGTAAGGGTCATCTTCCGGGTCAACGGGAGCAGCCCTCTGTCTTGAAACCAGCCTGCAGAAATCATATACTGTGGTTAGCGAAAGATGGAAAAGGAGATATTCGCAATGCAGGTACGATTAACACCGGAAGAGCAGGCCATGCTGCGGGGCGAGCGGGGAGAGGCCAAGCGCGTGGCGCTGGAAAAGATCGTGGAGCTGGCCGAGATCCTCGGCGCAGAGGAGCTGGTGCCCGTCACAAAGGCGCATCTTTGCTGCGGGTCCACGGCATCGCCGGCGGATTTTCCCGACGGCGTTCTGGACAAGCCGGACGTTTTATCCATGGGCTATGACGACTGGCAGACGCTGCGCAAGTGCAAGGGTCTGGAACCCAAAGAATTTCAGCATTTTAACGAAGATACTTTCGTGCTGGACGACGTGCACTGCACGGACAGCTTCGGCTGGGAGTGGACGCAGCAGACGAAGGCGTTCTACGAAAACAACATGGCGATCCTGCAGAAAGCGGCGGAGCACGGCGCGGTCGTGGGCAGCACCTGCGCGCCTTATCTGGCCGGATGGGTTCCTGTCATGGGAGAAGTGGTCGTGACCACCGAGAGTTCCAACGTGCTCTACTGCAACTCCGTGCTGGGCGCTCGCTGCAACGGAGGCGGCGGCATCACGACGTTCTGCGCGGCCATCTGCGGCAGGACGCCGAAGTGGGGCCTTCACTTTTCAGAAAACCGGCACGGCACGCACGTCTTCCATATGGACTGCGATCTGTCGACCCGCCAGCGCTGGGATGTGCTCGGCTTCGCGGTGGGAAAACGCCTCGCGCCCAATGCGATCCCCGTCATCTGCGGCGATTTCGAGCGGCCGGATACGGTAAAGCTTAAGAGCTTCTTTACGGCGCTGGCGACGGCCAGCGGCTGCGAGATGTGCCTCATCGTCGGCGTGTCTCCCGAGGCGCAAACCTATGAGATGGCGATGGGCGGCCACAAACCGGCCGCGGAGTTTACGATCTACGACGCGGATCTGAATGCGGAGATCGACGCGCTGTGCCATCCCGAAAGCGGTCCGGTGGACTTCCTGCAGATCGGCTGCCCGAACATGACGGCGGACGAACTGCGCAAGATCGCTCTATACATGGATGGGAAAAAGGTAAAGGAGGGCGTGCGGTTCTGCCTGTTCACGAACATCGCCCAGTACGCCATGGCGAAGGCCTCCGGGACCATCGAAAAACTCGAACAGACCGGCGCCAAGGTGCTGACGAGCGGCTGCATCCTGCGGACGATCAACGTGGCAAGAGGCGCGAAGGGCATCGGCCTTTCCGCCGGAAAGCTCACGATCTGCAGCAAATCGGACCAAGTGGTGCCGGTGTACTACGGCACGGATGAGGAAGTCTGCGATGCCGCGGTCAGCGGCTGGTGGGAGGTGAAGCGCCATGCGTAAAGGTACAGTCTTGCAGGGAAGAGGGGCGAAAGGCCCTTCCGTAGAGGGCACCGCTCTGGTGTGCCCCAACAGCATCCTGGGCTGGAACGGCCTGGATGTGCGCACCGGCGAGATCATCGAAGAGGGTCACATCCACAAAGGGGAACGCATTACCGGTAAGATCCTGGTGATGCCCTGTTCCCGGGGCTCCATCGCCTGGTCGGATTATTTCGATGACTGTCAGCGCAACGGGGTCGGACCCATCGGCTTTGTCTTTACGAAGATGGATTCCAAGTGCGGCACGGCGGTCTTCGTTACGCAGCTGCCCTGTGCGGCGGATTTTCCCGAGGGCGTTGACCCCTGCAGCATCATCCGTGACGGCGACTATATCCGCGTGGACGGAGAGACCGGCAGGGTGGAGATCCTGGAAGAGCGAGGTGCACTGTGAAATTGAACCAGAAACCGCTGAGAGCATTGCTGCTCCTGATTCCGCTTATTTTCGGCATGATAGGACTCTTTGTTCTTGAAAAAGAACCTTTTATGGATGCGTTGTTCCGCTGCGTGCAGATGTATGTGCTGAACTACAGCGATACGCCTCCCAATCTTTTTGTGGAGGCTGCGCGATGGATCGCGCCGCTGGCTTCCGCTTACAGCGTTCTGCTGATCGCCGCTGCGCTGCGCGCGAGACTGCAGAATCTCCTGCGCAGTAGACATGCCGATGCGGTCGCCGTATACGGACCGGAGGAGGAATGCGCGCCGCTGCTTGCCTCATTGGATCGGAAAGGCGTTTCGGGCGGCAGCGCTCCCGCGGGGACAGACCGCCACATCCTGCTCTGGAATGAGGAGGAAAACTTCCGCTTCTATACCCGGTACCGGGATGCGCTGGCAGGAAAAGGCGTTTTCCTGAAATGCGGGTCGCTGCCGGCCCAGGCGGCTTTGGGCGCTGACCTTCACATCTTCTGCCCGGAGGAAACGGCTGCGAGGCTGTATTGGAAGGATCACTGTCTTTACGAAACGTCCTGCGCCTGCAGCCATAAAATGCAGATCGTCCTGATCGGTTTCGGAAAGCTGGGCAGCGAACTGCTGACCTCTGCGCTGCAGAGCAACATCTTTTCGCCGGATCAGCGGGTCGAATACCACGTTTTCAGAGGAGATCCTTCCTATCTGAAGATCCATCACGAGCTGGGAAATTTGCAGGATCTTGTTCTGTTCCATGAAGAACCCTGGCAGGATAACCTGGCTCTTCTGGAATCTGCGGAGCGCATCCTCATCGTGCAGCAGGAAGGGCAGACGGAGGTGCTGACACAGCTGCTGCTCGCGGTCAACAGCCACCGCATCGATCTGTTCGATGCCAATGCCGCTGCTTCCGGCCTTCTGGACGGCAAAGACCGCATCGTCCGCTTTCCCTGGAAGGAGATCGCTTACCGGCCGGAGAATATCCTGAGCGAAGACCTGTACCGGCGGGCGAAGGCCCTGAATCTGCGCTATGCGCATCTATATGCCGGCGCGGCGGAAACGGAAGAAAACCGGGAAGCCGAATGGAGAAAGCTGGACACCTTTACCCGCTACTCGAACATCAGCTCTGCGGATTACCATGAGATCCGTCTGAAGATGCTGCAGGGGATGGGTGAGCCTTCCGATCCGGACCGCATTTCACCTTCCTGCATGGAACTGCTCGCAGAATTGGAGCACATGCGCTGGTGCCGCTATCACTGGCTCAACAACTGGACCTGCGGCGTGCCGGAGGGCGGCGGAAGCAAAGACAGCGCCCGGAAGATCCATGTGGATCTGAGACCCTACGACCAGTTGTCGGAACAGGAAAAGCAGAAGGACAGAGACGCCGTCTGTCTGCTTCTGGAACTGGACAAAAGCGGCGGCTCCGTCGTTTAGGAAAGGAATCTTTGTAATGAAGCACGATGTGTTTGTCAGCTTCTCCTTCTCGGACAGAGAGGCTGCGGAAAACCTGGTGAATCTTCTCTCCAGCCGCTATGGGATCTCCTGCTGGATCTGTACCTACGATCTGAACGGGCAGGTCATTTATGAGAGCTAAAAACGCGGCAGAAGAAAATGTATCTATATCTATAAATTTTATGCTTTTTAGATACATTTTTGTCGTTGACACGATCCCGGGGGTCTAAATTAAACACCTTTGAGATATGATCGCCAACAGTGTTAACATAATATTTATACTTATGTATACTCTTTTAGACGAACTGTCGGCAGTAAGATCAAAAATGTATCTAAAACGATGAAAAACAACAAATTTAGATACATTTTCTAAATCCGCCTTTTTTCACATCTGCAGCAGGATAATAAGTGGTTATAGGTTGAATATTAAAACCCCTGCACTGGAGAATTCACCATGAACTGACCCCAAAAGGTTAGACAAAAACCGGGCATCGCAATTAAGCGACTTTGGAGGACTGGACCCTGTATTGGACAGGGCTCAGTCCTCTTAGTTTGCCCTTGATGCGTTTGTTGTTGTAATAGTCGATATATTTTTCAAGTTCATCTTTGAACTCATCAATATCCTTGAATTCTCTCAGATACAGTAGCTCAGACTTAAGTAACCCAAAGAAATTTTCCATGACTGCGTTGTCCAGACAGTTACCTTTCCTGGACATACTCTGCCTGATGCCTTTTTCTTTTAATTTTTGCTGGTACATTCTGTGTTGGTATTGCCAGCCTTGATCAGAGTGAAGGATCACATCCGTCCCATCAGGGATTCGCTTGAATGCCTTATCCAGCATATCTATTACCTGTCCAAGATGCGGGTGTTCACTGATGTTGTAACTGATGATCTCACCGTTGAACATATCCAATACAGGTGACAGATAAAGTTTGCGGCCGAAGAGTGAGAACTCTGTGATGTCCGTCGTCCATTTCTGCGCCGGACGGTCGGCCTTGAAGTTTCTGTTGATCAGATTTGGGGCTATCTTTCCAATCTCACCTCGGTAAGAGCGATACTTCTTTAATCTGACCTGGCATTTAAGCTTTAACATTTTCATCAGCCGTTGTACCGTTTTGTGATTGATGACATATCCACGGTTGCGCATCTCAAATGTGATCCTTCGATACCCGTAACGCCCTTGGTTCTCATGGTAGATCGATTGGATCTCTTCTTTTTCGACAAGGTACTTGTCAGGCTTTGCAGCAGCCTTCACATAGTAGTAATATGTGCTTCTCGCAAGGCCTGACGCTTTCAACAACTCGTCCAGCGGATATTTCCACCTTAATTCTGAAACGACGGCTACTTTGTCTGCTTTTCCGACTTTTCCCGCTCTTGAACTAAGGCGATCAATTTTTTTAGGTATTCGTTCTCCATGCGAAGATACTGAACTTCTTTCAGAAGATCAGCATTTTCGTTTACATCTTTCTTCTTGAAAGTATCCTTTTTCTTGTCTGGCATGTTTTTCTTCCTGCCTCGTCGATCTTCAAAGAGGGCCGCTTTACCTTCTTCATAGTATATGCGCTCCCATCTCGAAACGGTCGGAGGGCTCTTTATCCCAAAGATTGCCGCTGCCTGCCGAACCGAAGTGGATGTTTGTTGCATATATTCTATGACATGTACTTTAAATTCGCCACTGTAGGTTCTGGCGACCCGGGTCAAATGCTCTACGCCACCAGTTCTGTACAAAGCGACCCAATTTCTGATCATGCTGTAGTCGAGCCCATACTTGATCGACAGAGATTCATATCCTCCGCTATGTCCGTCTAAATATTCCCGAACGATTTTTATTTTAAATTCATCAGAATACTTCTTTTTTCCTGACATGTTAAAACCCCTTTCATTAGAGTTTTGTCTAACGAAAGGGGTTCACTTCACCGGCCGGGTTTTGCTTTATATTCTTAGCCTATGTGTTTATTGCGGTCTTGCAACTTATGGAGAAAGCGCCTTACCTGCATTATCTTTTCTGACCCCAGATCGAGCACAACATAATAAATGATGTAGTTGCCTACGTAGATCCGGTAATAAGGATGTACGTGTTCGTACCTGGAACGATATGGTTCAAACATCTCCGCAAATGGCAATCTTTCAAGGATGGCAGCCTGCACCATATTAAGAAGATGCTCCGCTGCACCGGGATTCTGCAGGGTTTGGGCGATATAGAGAACAGCGGATTCTAAATCCGATTGAAACCTGGGCAAATACTCAAGTTTATACGTTTTCTCCGGCATGGATCTTTTCTCTGATCGAATCGAACACTTCTTCATGAGAAAGACGTCTTGCATCGTGTTCCGCTTCGTAATCCGCCTGGAAGAGAGCAGCCTCGACGGGATCGGTCAGCCGGCAATAGGCTTCCAGACTTAAAACGACCATAGAACCATAGCCGTTTTTCGTTAGGAACACCGGGGATCCATCGCTTACAACACGTTCGATCTCAGTAAACTTATTTCTTAAATCGGAAACAGGACGAATCTGCAGCATACTGGCCTCCTTATCAATAAATTATCTTAATTATGATAATATATTGCACAAGCCATGTTGTCAACAAATTTGTTTCTGCATTTCCATTATTTTCTTATTTACTATAGCAGGCGCCGGCCCATCTGTCAACCAATATATGTAAAAAATCCCGGCCACCAGGCCGGGATCTGCTTTATACATATTCCTTCGTTTTGCACTACTCTCCTGCGATCAGCGCCATGTTGACGTTCACGATCTTTTCGATGCCGTCGTCCCGGAAATCGTAGGCCTCCGTGTGGATGGCCGGATAGTCCAGTCCGAAACTGCAATAATAGTGGCAGCCGGGCACCATCTTCAGGAAATGGCCCATGTCTTCGCTGCCGCGGCGGGGCTCCGGCACCTCGTAGAAGGGATAGCCGCAGGCCTCGACCGCCTTCAGCAGCTTTTCGTAGCTCGAGTCGTGGTTGCGGGTCATCGGAAATTCGTCGCGGTACTCGAAGCGCACCTGCAACCCTTCCGCATCCGCCAGTTCCTTCGCCCTCGCCTCAATCTTTGCCTGCAGCTCGTCCAGTTCCGCCTCGTCCTCCGCCCGGATCGTCAGGAGCAGCCGGCCATGGCTGGCGCTCATGCCGAAGGCTTCGTGCTCGCCCACGTCGATCTGCACGATGGTAGCGAGGATAAAACTCTTAAACGACGGATCCTTCAGGACCTCCTGGCTGTATTCCGCCAGACGGCACAGAGCCAGCGACGGATTGATGCCGTCCTGGGGCGTCGCCGCATGGGCCTGCTTGCCGGTCATCTCGACGATCATGCCCTTGCTGGCGCACTGGATGGTGCCGCGCTTGGACGCGATGGCTTCCGGATAATATTTGCCGTGGCCGTGAGCCGCGAAGATCTCCTGAATGTTGTTGTCCGTAATAAAATCCAGGCAGGATCTGGCACCGCTGCCGTTCTCCTCTGCCGGCTGGAAGATGAAGAACACGTCCCGGTCTGCGCCATGGCGGTCCACAGACAGCACGAGGGCTGCCAACGCCGCAGTGTGGCCGTCGTGCCCGCACTTGTGTCCCTTGCCCGGATACACCGATCTATAGGGTTTATCGATCAGATCCAGCGCCTTCAGGGCATCGCAGTCCGCGCGGAAAGCCATGTTCGGCTTTACCGGGTTGGGGCTGCGGTAGGCGCACCACACGTAGTGGCCGGCGTCGTGGATCTCGATGTTGCTCGTATTTTCTTTTAAGAATTTCATGACCCGCTCCAGGGTGGGTCTTTCTTCGTTGGACAGATCCGGATACTTGTGGATCTCGTGCCGCAGTTCGACTGCTTTTTCAAAAATGTCTTTGTCCATGGGTCACCTCGAAATTCAAATAAACGTTACACCAGTATTATATAACGAAAATGACGCTGCTACCCCGTTTCTTTGCGCGCTTTTTCCGAATAGGTTAATAGAAAACGCATGAGAAAGGGGTTTTATATATGAAACAAAAGCGAAAGAGATGGAGCTTCGGCGCTGTGACGGCGCTGGCGCTGACGGTATTTACGGGATATGCACTGCTGGACACGTTTGTGATCCCCCGCAGCTACGGTACGGTGCCGCAGCCTGTGGATATCGCGGCGGAAGAGGTGCAGGCGGCTGTCCAGGAGACTTCCATGCAGGAAGAGATCGAACAGGAAGAATCCACACAGGACGGCATCACCGTCGAGCTCACCGAATACCGGAAAAATGACACGACCATCTATGTGGCGGATGTATGGGTCACGGACCCGTCGCAGCTGCAGACGGCCTTCGCCGAGGGCACCTACGGCAAAAACGTGAAGGATGCGACCTCGGGCATCGCGGAGGACGTGGATGCGATCCTGGCCATTAACGGGGACTTTTACGGCGCCAGAAACAGCGGCTATGTGATCCGAAACGGCGTGCTGTACCGGAGCACTTCCTCCGGTGCCGAGGACCTGGTGATCTATGAAGATGGTTCTTTTGCCATCATCGACGAGGATGAGGTGACCGCCGAACAGCTGCTGGCAGACGGCGCGGTGCAGGTGCTGTCCTTCGGGCCGGCGCTGGTGGAGGATGGAGAGATCGCAGTGACCCAGGGAGAGGAAGTGGGCAAGGCCATGGCTTCCAACCCCCGCACGGCCATTGGGATCTGCGGAGACGGACACTACGTTTTCGTCGTAAGCGACGGGCGGACGGACGAGAGCAAAGGCCTCAGCCTGTACGAGCTGGCGGAGTTCCTGCAGGAACTGGGGGTCGAGACTGCGTACAATCTGGACGGCGGCGGCTCCTCCACCATGGTGTATCAGGGGGAGGTCGTCAACAACCCGACGACCAGCGGAAACTCCGTAAAAGAGAGGAGCGTGAGCGACATTGTTTACATCGGCTATTAGCGATAGACGGGAATATTTCAACTGTTTTGACTATGCCAGACTCTACGTATTGGCCGCGGTCAACGCGGCGGTCTTCAGCGCAGTCTACGAGCATTTCAGCTTCGGCGTTTACTCGCCTTTCATGATCTTCACCTTCGCGGTGCCCCTACTGATGGGCAGTCTCGTCTTTCTCCTGTTGGGGAGAGCATTAAAAAAGACGGGAACTTCCGTTCCCGCCCTCGTCTGTAAATTCTGGCACGCAGCCGTCGCGACGCTTACCGTAGGCTTTCTCTTCCGGGGCGTCTTGGACATCTACGGGACCTCCAGCCCCCTGGGAGCCGTCTACTGGATCGCATCGGCGGTGCTGGCCGCGCTGGCCCTGCTCATCCTGGCCATCACATCTTGCTGGCGCTAGCGCCGCGGATGCCCGCATGCTGTTTCGAAAAGCCGTTCACCAATTCCATGGTGATCGGCTTTTTGGATTTTAAGGTGACGCTGTAGTGGGCGATGCCGCCGTTTACGGCAAAACTGTAGCTGGAGATCTGCCCTTCCAGGCTCTCCACGAATTCGCTCAGCAGCGGCTGGAAATCCACTTCGCTGTCTACGTCGAACTCCAGGACGCTGTTCTGGAACGCGTCGGAGCCCACGGTAAAATGGTGCATCAGATACTGCATGATGCAGATGATCGCCGCGGCAACGATGCCCAGCCAATACATGCCGGAGCCTACCGCGAGGCCGATGCCCGCCGTAGCCCAAAGTCCGGCTGCCGTGGTGAGCCCCTTTACGGCGTTCTTATTGCGGAAGATCGCGCCGGCGCCTAAAAAACCGATGCCGCTTACGACCGCAGCGGCGATCCTGGCGGGGTCAGCGCCTCGGGTGCCGGGGAAAAAGCCGGTCGTCGACGTCCCCAGATCCACGAATCCGTATTTGGACACGATCATGATGAGGGCTGCCGCGCAGCAGACGATGACGTGAGTGCGGATGCCTGCCTCCTTAAAGCGGCGGCTCCGCTCGTATCCGATGGCGGCGCCGCAGGCGCATGCGACGAGAAGACGCAGCAAAAAGTCCAGGTTCTGTGCCAACGTAAAATATTGCATTGTGATCTGGCCAAAAGGCATACAGACTCCTTTCCGGACGATCCGGCGTCCCGCCTAACGCGCAAACCAGACTTCCGGCTCGCGGGTCTCCTTTCCGAAGGTCTCCTCGCAGTTCTTCGCCACGGCGATAAAATCCTCCTGCGTAAACTGCATGGCACCCACCGGACAGGTCTTGACGCAGGTGTTGCATTTGAGGCAGCCCGGCTTAATGTCGTCGCTGTCGTTGACGTTGATGAGCCCCAGAGGGCACACCATGGCGCAGGCGCCGCAGTGCAGGCAGTGCGGCAGGGGAGCCGGCCGGTTGGGCGTGAGCCGTCCAAGCCTCTCCCGGTGCATGCCGATGGCGTCCAGATCCACATCTCTTTGCGGGATCTCTTCGGCCTTCATGGGGCGCAGCATGCCCGCAGCCAGGCGCCGGCGCACCTCTGCGCCGAACTCCTGCGCTTTCTGCAGGTCGTCTCCGTCCGGTCTTCCGGTCTGGATCTTCTTCGAAAAGCTGTGCTCGCCGACAAAGGCGCCGCAGGCGACCACCGTAAAGCCGGCCTTCACCGCCGCTTCGTACAGATCCGCCAGGGCCATGTCGTAATGCCGGCCGCCGTAGGTGCAGAGCAGCACCGCCGGGCAGCCGTTTCCGTCCAGCTTGGCGATCGCGTTCGTGAGCATCTTAAAACTGCGGCCGCCGTAGACAGGACCTGCCAGGACGGTCAGCCGGGAGAAGGTGCTGGAGGGGTCATCCAAAGGCTCCGGCGCCGGACCGCCCGTGCGGACCAGAAACGGATTTGTCTGGTCCTTGCGCGCCTCCGGCAGCGTGATATCGGTTTCCGTAAGCCCTCCACCGTAGCCCTTCGCAAAGGCCTTTACGACCTTGCGGGTATTTCCGGTGGGGCTGAAATATAAGGTGATCATAGCATTTTGTCCTAAAAAGAACCGTCCCCGTTAGGTCATTTTGTGCGGATGGCCATCATCCAGTAATGGTTATCGTTGAAGTCGAACTTGCCGATCTCGGTCATGTGGGCCTTGCGGGTGTGCGCCGCATAGCTTCTGGGGTTGATCTGGTTGATGAAGGTGACCATAACAGGATAGCGGTCCTCGTAGAGCTTGAGCGCTTCCTTGAAGATCTCCTCGAACACACCGGTGCCGCGAACGGACACGTCCACGCAGACGGGGCCGTACTGATAGGTGTTGCTCTCGTCCAGATGCATGCCTTCAAAGGGCATATCCGGCAGAACTTCCGTCATGCGCTGCATGATGGGCACCTGCTTCCAGTAGGACCAGGGCGCGTGCAGCGCAAAGGCCTTGACTTCGCCGTTTTCGTCCTTTGCCAGGGTCACGCCCTTTTGAACCTCGATCAGATCCTGGAACTGCTCGTCGGACAGCTTGGTGGTGACGAAACCGCCGGGCATATCCTCGGGCTTGATGGTGTCTTTGTGATATCTGGCCAACAATTTGCGGATCGCGGGCAGATCTTCCATGGTTGCGAGTACGTATTGCATGTCTGTCTCCTTATTTTGTATAACTTACGACCGCCTCGGACAAGCCGGGAACCTGGACCAGACCCAGGACGACAACGCGTCCGGTGGCCTCGTTCCGGTAGGCGTACAGCGTGGTGTCTTCCCGGCCGATCAGCTGCTTGCTGTCCTCCTTGCTGAAAGTGAACCCCGCATCGAACAGATAAGCCGTATACAGCTGCAGATCGCTTGCTTCGGACCCCTCTTTGGGCGTTCCGGTATAATTGTAATAGTTGTAGACCATCAGGTCGTCTTCGCCGCTCTCCTCCGCCTTGCCCAGACCGCAGAGTTCGCCGAGATCCGGGACATCCGTTCCGGCATAGACCGAAAGCGCGGGCCGGTCGAGCACATATGCCGTATAGGTACCGCCGTCCCAGGAAACGTTCTTGCCGACAAGCTGGCAGACCGCCGCCAGAGGCAGGTAGGTCGTGCCCCGGTACAGCAGGCTGTAGGGCACGGAAAGACCGCCGCCGCGGTCGTAGGAGTCGCCGGGGCGGGCAAAGGTCTGACCGCTCACAACGATCGTCAGGCTGTCGAACACACAGTCGATGGAGACATCCTGGAACGCAGCAGGTTCTGCCGTGCTGGCAGCCGGCGCTTCCATGGGGGTCTCCGGGTTGGAGATGTAGATCGTGCGGGTATTGCCGTCCCAGCGCACCGCTTTGCCCACGAATTCGCAGACCTTGGCCAGAGGCAGGTAGGTCGTGCCCTTATACAGAATGCTGTAGGGCACGTCGCCGGTCGTGCGCACGAAGCTTTCCCCTTCCACCGCCGTCTGAACGCCGTTTACCTCGATATTGATCTTGTTAAAGCTTGCGTCCACCACAGATGCAAAGGCGCTGGCAGTCGAGACCGCCAGTGCCAATGCAAGGGTAAACGCAATCCGGAGAGTGCGTTTCATGTTAGTTTCCTTTCGTGAGACAAAGAACCGTCCCTGTGCTTTAGAGCTTGGCAGCGGACTGCTCGAAGTCTGCGATCAGGTCTTCGATGTTCTCGATACCAACGGAGAAGCGGACCATGCCATCGGTGATGCCGGCTTCCTTGCGGCCTTCCGGCGTAACGTTGGCGTGGGTCATGCTGGCCGGGTGCTGGATGAGGGAATCGGTGCCGCCCAGGGAGACGCCGATGCCGGGGATCTGCAGCGCGTTCAGCAGCTTCTTAGCGGTCTCGAATTCGGTCATGCCCTTGTAGGCGGCGCATTCGAAGGTGATCATGCCGGTGGTGTAGCCTTCGTGGAACTGCTTCTTGGCAACTTCGTAGTTTCTGCCGTTGGAGGGCAGGGAGGGATGATAGACGGCCTTGATGTAGGGCTGCTTCTCGAGCCAAGCGGCCATCTGGGTAGCGTTGTCGCCGTGAGCCTTCATTCTCAGACCGAGGGTCTTCAGGCCGCGGACGATGAGGTAAGCCATCATGGGAGCCATGGAGGAACCGGTCATCTTGCCGACTGCTCTGGACTTGATGGTGTGGATGAGTTCTTCATCCTTGGAGCAGATAACACCCGCGATAACGTCGCCGTGACCGTTGAGGTACTTGGTGACGGAGTGCAGAACGATATCTACGCCGAAGTCGAGCGGAGTGCATACTGGAGGAGGAGTAAAGGTGTTGTCTACGATGACCTTTGCGCCGCCTTCGTGGCCGATCTTGACCATTTCAGCGATGTCGGTGACTCTCATGGTCGGGTTGGCCGCAACTTCGAAATACAGGATCTTGGTGTTGGGTCTCATGGCAGCCTTAACTGCTTCGGGATCGCTGGTGTCGACCAGAGTGGTCTCAAAGCCAAGGCTGGGCAGGATGCTTCTCATGACGACGTCGGTGCAGCCGTAAACGGTATCGGAGCAGACGATGTGATCGCCAGCCTGCAGAACACCGAGCAGAGCGGAGCTTACAGCGCCCATGCCGGAACCGGTAGCGACGGCAGCGTTCGCGTGCTCCAGAGCGCACATCTTTCTCTCGAAAGTGGCTACGGTCGGGTTAGCGGTTCTTGCATACGGATACTTGGGAACGGTTCCGCTGAAAACGCCGCCGCCCTCTTCGAGGGTCTCGAAGGTATAGGTCGAAGTCTGATAGATCGGCGTAGCTTCCGCGCCCCATTCCTTGTCTCTGATGTAGCCCGCATGGACTGCAGCAGTACAGAAACCGGTCTTGGTGTAGTCTAAATTGCTCATGATTACCTCCTTAGCAATATAACCGGCGGCTTAAAGCCGCATATTTACCTTCTTATAGTTTATCCTCTTTTGGGGTGCAATGCAATTCCAAGAGACGCTTTTCATTTATCCGGAAACCCTATACTTCCACCGCTAATTCTTCGATGGAGGCGTTGATCCCCAGGATGCCTTCCGCAATATTTGTGGCGTGGTCGGAGATACGCTCCAGGTCGCTCACCATATCGGTGTAGACGACGCCGCCTCTGGGATCGCAGATCTCAGCCTTCAGGCGTTCGATGTGGTTTTCGGTCTTCTCTTCCTGCATGGCGTCGACCTGTTCCTCGACCGCTCTGGCTTCCGCCAGCAGCTCCCGGTCTTCCTTGTCGTAGGCCTTCATAGACAGATCCACCATGTATTCGACCTTCTCCGCCATCTCGCCCAGGTCGTCCAGGGCGGCAGGCGAGAACTTCGCCTTGTTGCTGGCTGCGATCTGCGTGTATTCCGCGATGTTTTCCGCCAGGTCGCCGATGCGTTCCAGGTCGGATGCCACGCTCAGCATGGTGGAGACGCGGCTCACGTCGCTTTCGTGCAGGCCCTTGCCGTAGAGGCTCACGAGATAGGAGTTGATCTCGTGGTTGAGGAAGTTGATGGTCTTTTCGCGCTCGATGACGGCTTCCGCCTTGTCCTCGTCGCGGTCAAAGAAGCTCTCCAGCGCGGTGTGCAGGTTGGCGCGGCAGATGTCCGCGAAGCGCATGATCTCCTTGTGCGCCTGGGTGATCATGATGGCAGGGCTCTTGGAGACGTCGTTGCTGCAGTAGAGCAGCTTGCGGGAATAGAACTCGTCCTCCGGAGAGTCGGGCATAAGCTTTTCCGCCAGCTTCGCCACGGGCTTGATGAGCGGGAACATCAGCACGGCACTCACGGAGTTGTAGATCGTGTGGAAGTTTGCCACCTGACGGCTTACGTCGTTGGGGGACAGATTCTTGACGAAGGCGATGATCGCCGGGAAGATGAGCATGAGGATGCTGAAGGAGATGGCGCTCAGCAGCTTGATGGCCGTCTGAGATGCCGCAGCCCGCTTGCTTAAGCGGTTGCCGGACAGAGCCGACAGCACGAGGGGCGCCACCGCACCCACGTTCATGCCCATGATCATGTAGACCACTTCTTCCAGGCCCATCGAGGCGCCCAAACTGCTTGCCACGATGACCTGTAAAATACCGACGGATGCGGAGGAACTCTGGATGACCAGCGTAAAGGCTGCGCCGAACAGCAGCGACAGCACGGGATTGTGCACGTTGTGCAGGAAGCTCGCCACCAGTCCGCCCAGCTCCATGGCCTTGACGGCGTCACCCATCAGGTTGATGCCCACGAACAGGATACCGAAGCCCAGCACGATGGCACCGATCTTTTTCGCGGTGCGGTTCTTGATGAACTGGGCGAGCAGAAGACCGATGAACAGGATGAGCGGCGCCCAGGGATCGATATCCAGCGCGATGATCTGCGCCGTGATGGTGGTACCGATGGACGCGCCGAGCATGATGTACAGGGCCTGCGAAAGGGTCATCATCTGGGCGTTTACGAAGCCCACGGCCATGACCATCGTGGCGCCGGAGCTCTGGATGGCCGCCGTTGCCAGCGCGCCCACCAGGACGGCTTTGAGGGGGCTGGTCGTCAGCTTTTCCAGCCAGACGCGCAGGTTGTCGCCTGCGGCCTGTTCCAACCCTTTGCCCATGTAGCTTATGCCGAATAAGAAAAGTCCGATGCCTCCCAAAAGGAGAAATACGTTATATGCTTGTTCCATTTTTTCCTTTCTGTAGGTTGAATGTTTGGGGATACGAGACAAGTTCTCGTATCTAAAGTGGTTAAACTGCTTTAAACATAAGATGGTTGTCTGCGATCTCCAGGGAGACCTGGCCGGTATCTGCAAGCCATGCCAGATACGACCGCACAGTCGACCCGACCAGCGCGTGCTGGCCGATATTCATTTCCAGGCCGTAGTGGGCAAAGACGCCCGCCAGAATGTCCTCGAAGCCCTTGCCGCCTTCGCAGAGCTGCAGCAGCAGGTCCGCAACTTCCAGCATCTTGGCCCGGTTGGCCTGCGCCAGAGGTTTTATGTCCTTGCAGGGCGCCGCATGAGCCGGCACAAACCATTCCGCTTCCAGGGTCTCCAGGTAGTCCAGCGTAGCCAGCGCCTGGGCGATATCGTACTGGAAGTTCACATGGTATTTCTGGGTCGTCTCCTCCGAGAACACGCAGTCCGCCGGGAAAACGACGTTGTCCGGGGTGCGGATGCCGATCATATCCATGGAGTGACCCGGCAGCTGCAGAATTTCCAGTCCGCCGAGAGCCGCGAGATCCGCTTCTTCGATGGGCTTTACCGCCGAGGGCTCCGCCATCAGAAACTTATTGCGCAGCTGTTTGGGGGGATAGCCGCCGTACAGAACCGTAGGCTCCAGGATGGGATGACCCGCGACAGCCGCTGCGATGGAGGGGCCGAAGATGGGTGCTCCGGTGCGGTTCGCGACGAGCTTGTTGCCGCCGATGTGGTCTGCATGCAGGTGGGTGTTGATGACCGCCTTGAGCGACCAGCCCTTGGAATCCAGGGCTTTTAAGGCTTTCTTTCCGGCATCTTTGTCGCTGCCGGCGTCGATCAGGACAGCGCTGGAGGGGTCACATAAAAAGACGCCCATCTTGGCAGGGCAATCGATGTAGCCGGATCGTTCCGTCAGCATAACCAGTTCGTACATAGTGCACCTCCTTACCCAATTTATAGTATAACATAGCGGGGCGCAAGATAGGCGGCCGATCTGCTCAACAGTTGTTTAGGAGGAAACTGCGGATTTTGTTTGACAACCATCTGCAACCTGTGTAAAATAGTTGAGTGCAACAGATGTTGTCCGGGTGTAGCGCAGATGGTAGCGTGCTTGGTTCGGGACCAAGAGGCCGTGGGTTCAAATCCCGCCACTCGGACCAAAACAAAAACCTCGCAATCTCAACGATTGCGGGGTTTTTGCTTGAAATTTCAACGGTTTTCGGACTTTGAAAGGGCTCCGGAAAATGCCTTAATATACCAAGGAAAACTGGGCTTTTTCAAGATTTTTGACCAAAATATGACTCAAAATATGACTCTTTTTGAGAACCTGAAAATGCTGGTTTTTCAAGGCTTCCCGAAATGCCCCAAGGTATAACATGACAGTTTAAAGTATGCATTATACTAATCTTGCCATCCTTTCATCAGCTCCTGTAGCGTATATGGTTTACGATACTTTTGCAGTGGCAAAACGCTTGCACGTTCCAACAAAGCCTCTCCATCAAGGAATCGCTGATAAATGCTTGACTCTTTCAACGCATCCATCGCTTCCTGATGAATATCATGAAGCAGTCCCTGCTCTTTGGCATCTTTAAAACTCATGTCTGCGGGTCCGACAAAATACCCGAAAGGCGGGAAAAGATATAATTTGTACTCCTCTGATAAGTAACCCTGATATCGGCCGCCCTGTCCTGCACTGATGAAATTGCCGGCATTCTTATAGAAAAGCGCAAACCCTGCGTCACTTTGGGCATAAATAAACTTTGCGTGGTCGTATTTATCATATACGTTAAAAACCTGCAGATTTTTTGTTCCGTAGTTAAACGACTGCAGATGCTTTTCTGCAAGTTCAATATCCTGTTGTGTAATTTCTTCCCGGAAAGATCGATCCCATGCAACGTAGCCGGCAACCAGCAATATTGCGATGACCACGAGCAGAACTATCTTTTGTTTCATCCAAAAGTACCCCTTTATCCTAATTTGTTCTTCCCAACTTATGATCGATGAGCGATGTCACCATCTCAATCGCTGCATCCGGCGTATCCGCATAGTGAGCATAAAACATCGGATCGCCTATGTATTCATCAATTACTTCCTGCACGATGCTTCTCTCACCGTCATTATGACAGCTTTCGTTATATTCCTGCTGAAGATGCCAAAGTGCCTCGACCGCCTTTTCGGGACCCTCCGGATACTCGATCGTAAAGGAATCGACCATCCCTTCTTCGTCTGTCGTATAGGTCCCGGAGAACATAAGTCCGATACTATTCTCTATCAGGATCGCACTATACTCGTGGCGGTTTTTATATTGACTGTCAGAAATATAAAATGTATTCTCCCCGGTCAATCCTGCTTCGCTGCACATACGGTCGAAACGGATCATAGACTCAGAATCTATGATCTCAGACAACATTTCTTCTGTAATATAAAGACTGAGTGTCCGGTGGTACTTCTCCAGTGCGATTCTATCCTGTGACCCGGCGCAATACGCAGTGTAGCGGCCCCGACGGTCATTCTCAAAGAATTCGTCCAGAAAGCGCCCTGCACCTAGAGGCAGCACATCCATATCGATGCTGAACGAGGAGATCTTCCGGTCTGCATCCAGGTCGAACGTACCCGTGATCTCAAAATCGGAATCCGCTCCGGGATAACGCAAAACGACCCGGTAATCCTGATGCTGCCACTGATCGTCCCGGTACGTGGCCCTCAGCTCCATCGTTTTCCACTGATCGGAGAAATCCGTACAGGACTTGTCGAACAGATACAGGTACTGTGCGTTTTCCAACTCAAC
>Ga0256404_1004731_pt1 | contig 25163 bp, 20 predicted proteins | sample RumenRJG_01DNA_FD_185990 | JGI IMG/M metagenome (GOLD analysis project Ga0256404, IMG submission 185990) | Bovine rumen microbial communities from Lethbridge, Alberta, Canada - RJG_01 | ecosystem: Host-associated > Mammals > Digestive system > Stomach > Rumen | place: Canada: Alberta | collected...
GGAAAAGCATGAAAAACGCTACAACGGCACAGCCAAGACATCCCTAGCATTCAGAAGCCCAAACCAGGTTGTAACAGAGTATTTCTCAAATTCAAGAGTGTAACACATGTCTTGACAACCAAGAGACATTTTCACGGCTGACCCTGTTATCCGCTTGCATAAAACCGGGCGATGGCATATAATGAGAAATGGCGATTGCGCGGAAGTGGTTCCGCGCGCCAAAGTATTTATTTTTTAGGAGGCCCGTGAGATGACAGGCAAAGTAAAATGGTTTAATGCTGAAAAAGGTTATGGTTTTATCGAACGCGAAGACGGCGGGGATGTCTTCGTTCACTACTCCGCAATCCAGGTTGACGGCTACAAGACCCTGGAAGACGGCCAGGCAGTGGAATTCGACGTTGTGCAGGGCAACCGTGGTGAACAGGCTGCGAACGTTAAACCGATTAAATAATATAGAAATTAACTTGCTTTACAGCTTTAATTAATATATTACGAATCACGCTTAAACCAAAAGAGGCTGCGGCAAAGGGAAGTGTACACTTCCTCTTGCGCAGCCTCTTTTCTTTGTCTTGTTACAGGTCAGGTTCCCCCGGACCCGGTCCGGACGATGTCAGGCCTCGGGCCCGGCAGCGGCCACTTCCGCAGGTACGTTGCCTTTGAATTTGGCGAAGTTCTGGTTGAACAGGGCGGCCAGTTGGCGGGCGCTGCGGTCATAGGCATCTTTGTCCTCCCAGGTGTTGCGCGGGTTCAGGACGCGGTCCGGCACGCCGGGGCAGGTGTTCGGGATGGACAAGCGGAAGACGGGCAGCGTCGTCCAGCCGCCTTCGCCCAGTTTGTCGTCCAGCGCGGCGTGGATCATGGCGCGGGTGCAGTTGAGGTTCATGCGCCGGCCCGTGCCGTAGGGGCCGCCGCTCCAGCCCGTGTTGACCAGGTACACATTGACTTTGTGGCGGGCGATGTGTTCGCCCAACAGGCGGGCGTAGACCAGGGGCTTCAGCGGCAGGAAGGGCGCGCCGAAAGCCGTGGAGAACGTGGCCTGCGGTTCCGTGATACCCCGTTCCGTGCCGGCCACCTTGCTCGTATAGCCCGTCAGGTAGTGGTACATGGCCTGCTCCGTCGTCAGCTTGGAAATGGGCGGCAGCACGCCGAAAGCATCCGCCGTCAGCAGGATGATCGTGGACGGGTGCCCCGCCATGCTGGGAATGCGGGCGTTGGGAATATAATCCAGGGGATAGGCCGCGCGGGTGTTTTCCGTCAGGGTGTCGTCGGAATAATAAGGATACCCGGTCTTGGGGTCCACGACGACGTTTTCCATGACGGCGCCGAAGCGGATGGCGTGGTAGATTTCCGGCTGGCTCGCCTCGGTCAGGCCGATGCACTTGGCATAGCAGCCGCCTTCGATGTTGAAGACGCCGTTTTCGCCCCAGCCGTGTTCGTCATCGCCCACGAGGGCCCGCTTCGGGTCGGCCGAAAGGGTGGTCTTGCCCGTGCCGGAAAGGCCGAAGAAAAGGGCCACGTCGCCGCGGGAACCGACGTTGCAGGAGCAGTGCATGCTCAGAACGCCCTGCTGCGGCAGCAGATAATTCAAAACGGAAAAGATGGATTTCTTCAGTTCGCCGGCGTACATGCCGCCGCCGATGAGGATGACCTTCTTGTCGAAATTGAGCAGGATGAAGGTGCCCGAATGGGTGTGGTCCGTCGCCGTGTCCGCCTGGACGCCGGGCAGGGAGATGACCGTGAAATCTTCCGCCACCGTGGACGGCTCGTCCGTCTTGAGGAAGAGCTGGCTGACGAAGAGGGTCTGCCAGGCCTTTTCGCAGATGAACTTCACGCGGATCTGGTATTGCGGGTCCGCACCGGCCTTGACGTTCTTCACATACACCTTGTGCGTTTTGATATAGGCCTCGCATTTGGCATAGACCCGGTCAAAGGTCTCTTCGGTGCAGGGCTGGTTGTTGTCCCAGTCCACGATGTCGTGGGTCAGCCTGGTGTCGACCAGGAACTTGTCCAGGGGAGAGCGCCCCGTGTGTTCGCCCGTCGTCACCCGCAGCGCGCCCGTGCTGGAGAACGTGCCCTCGCCATTGCGGATTGCTTCTTCCACCAATTCGCGGACGCTGAGGTCCCGGACGACCTCTTTCGCTTCCGCCAGCAATTGTGTACTGTCCATCGTGATCTTTCCTTTCCCTTTATTATTTATAGTTTAGAGTGCTACCTTTTATTGTACCGCAAAACGGACCATTTGTTCTACCCATATATGATGTATTTCTAATGTATCCCAGCAAATCAGTTTGCCGATTGTTCACGCACACAGGGATTGATTTCTGTTACAATGGAGCTGACAGTACAGGAAAGGGGGACGACGGCATGGGACATGGTATGGCGGCAATGCTGGCCGGCGCGGCGCTTGCCCTTCAGCTGGCGGCGGGCTCCGTATCGTTTGCGGCGGCACCGGTGCAGGTACCGCTGGGGGCCCTTCCCCCGGCCGCGGCGTCCACGGCGCCGGCAAAAGGGACCGATGCCTACAACCTGGCCTACTATACGGACCTGGCGGTCCTGGCCTGCGCCGGCACCTATGCGCCGAAGACATCGGAAGCCTGGCAGTACCTGCGCCACTACGGCTGGACGATTGAACCGCAGCAGGCGGAACAGGACCGGCATATTGCCAACTACATGACGGCCCGGACGGCCCTGCCCGACGGGCACACGCTCTATGTCGTGGCCTTCCGCGGCAGTGCCGATAAAAAGGACTGGAAAGAGGACCTGACGGTGAAGCACGTGCCGTTCGAGAGGGCGCAGACCCGGAAGACGGCCGCCGCCGTACAGAAAGACGCCGCCCCTGCGCAGAATGCCGCCGCCAAACGTCCGGCTGCTGCCGGTACGCCGCAGGCAGCGGTCCCCATGGTCCACAAGGGCTTCAACGACTATACCGATGCGGCCCTGGCCGGCCTCGCCCAAACCGACCTGTTCGACCGCCTGCGTGCCGACCCCGGTTCGCACCTGCTCCTGACGGGGCACAGCCTGGGCGGGGCGGCGGCGACGCTCCTGGGCATGCGTCTCGTGACGGAAGGAGTGCCCCGGGACCAGGTGCACGTCATCACCTTCGGGGCGCCGGCCATCGGGAACGATGCCTTTGCCGAAACATACGGACCGCGCCTGAACCTGCTGCGCGTCGTGAACACGGCGGATCCCATCCCGGGCAGCCTGCAGGCCGTCTTCGGGGGATACCGGCAGTTCGGCGACGTGCTGACCTTCCAGATTCCCCGGCAGGTCAGCAACATGACCCACGGCATCAACCTGTACCTGGACGCGGCCTGGAAACATTACGCCGACGCGGCGCAGGAAGCGGTTGACGCAGGCCTCCTCCAGGATTTGCCGGAGCGGCGGGACGATACATCGTACCCGCTGGTGGGGCTGTATTTTGAGGAAAAGGGCGGCAAAAAAGCGCGGAACCTGGCGTTTTTACCGTACCTGCGCCGTTTCCTGACGAATGCCTACAAGGCCGATCTGCCCCATTACGTGATCCTGCCCGATACGGACCAGGAGCAGGTGACCCGAAGCGGCGCCGACTACGTGCTGACCGTTGCGATAGCCGGCGAGCCCAGCCGCTATGACGAGGGCTGGTACCTGACGCTGGACCAGGGCCTGCAGGATGTTAAGACCGGCCGCTGGCTGGCCCTGACCCGTTCCTCCCGGCGGACGAGCCCGGAGGCGGGCAACGTGGAGGCGGCTATGGCGGCCCTGCGGCAGCAGCGCGATGTCCTGCAGGAGCAGCTGCCCTGGTATCCCTGATTGACAGGGGGCGGGGAACATGGTTAGAATGAGATGAAACAATGCGTGATCTGCGGCGGGCCGGATGTCCGCCTTTAAAACCCGAGACAGGAGGAAACATTATGGAAAACAGGAATAACAAATTCTATTTCTGCCGCACCTGCGGCACCATTGTGGGGCTTGTTTCCGGTTCGCCGGAACACCTGGCCTGCTGCGGCAAGCCGATGGAACCGCTGCGTGCGAACAGCGTGGACGCATCGCAGGAAAAACACGTTCCCGTCGTCAATGTCGTGGAATCCATCGTGACCGTGAAAGTGGGCAGCGAAGAGCATCCCATGACGGCGGCACACCATATCGACTGGATCTACCTGCTGACCCAGAAAGGCGGCCAGCGCCGCGCGCTGACGATCGACGACAAGCCGGAAGCGGCGTTTGCCCTGACCGATGGCGACAAACCAATCGCCGTCTTCGCCCACTGCAACCTCCATGGCCTGTGGGTGACGGAACTGTAAGCAGAACCCTGTAAACGCATCGGAAAGACAGACAGGCCCTGCAGCCATTTCTACGGGTGTTCATCCACCCGGGAAAGTGCCGCAGGGCCTGTTTTTGATTTTATACGATTTTCGTCGTCCAGTCTTCGATGTTCCAGACTTCGTCCACCCAGTCCTCGTAAAATTCGGGTTCGTGGGAGACGAGCAGGACGGCGCCCTTGAATTCCTTGAGGGCCTTTTTCAGTTCCGCCTTGGCGTCCACGTCGAGGTGGTTCGTCGGTTCGTCCAGGACGAGCCAGTTGGCGGGGGAGAGCATGATTTTGCAGAGGCGCACCTTGGCCGCTTCGCCGCCGCTCAGGACGAAGACCTTCGTTTCGATGTGTTCCGTCGTAAGGCCCACGCCGGCGAGGGCGCCGCGCACCTGGGCGTTGGTCATGCCGGGGTAACGGTCCCAGACATCTTCCAGGGCGGTCTTGTCGTTCCGTTCCCGCTCTTCCTGCTCAAAATAGCCCGGTTCCAGGTAGTCGCCCAGGACGACTTTGCCGCTGTAGGCGGGGAGCAGGCCCAGGATGGTTTTCAGGAGCGTCGTTTTGCCGAGGCCGTTCACGCCTTTGACGGCCACTTTCCGGTTCCGCTCCAGCTTGAAGGAGACGGGCCGCGTCAGGGGACTGTCGTAGCCCAGGACCAGGTCTTCCGCCTCCGCCAGGTAGCGGCCGGGCGTGCGGGCCGGCTCGAAATGGAAGTGGGGCTTCGGCTTTTCCGTCGGTTTTTCGATAATTTCCATTTTGTCGAGCTTGCGCTGGCGGCTGCGGGCCATGCCCGTCGTGGCCACGCGGGCCTTGTTGCGGGCGATGAAGTCCTCCAATTTCGCCACTTCCTGCTGCTGCCGCTCGTAAGCGGCCTCGAGCTGGGCCTTGCGGATTTCGTACAGGTGGCGGAACTGGTCGTAATTGCCGGTGTAGCGCGTCAGCTTGCACTCTTCCAGGTGGTAGATGACGTTGACCACGTCGTTCAGGAAGGGGACATCGTGGGAAATGAGCACGAAAGCCTTTTCGTAATCCTGCAAAAAGCGCGTGAGCCAGCGGATGTGCTCCACGTCCAGGTAGTTCGTCGGTTCGTCCAGGAGCAGGATATCCGGGTCCTGCAGGAGCAGTTTCACGAGGAGCACCTTGTTGCGCTGGCCGCCGGACAGGTCCGCCACGTCGCGGTCGAGGCCGATTTCACCCAGTCCCAGGCCGTTGGCGAATTCCTCGATGCGGCTGTCCAGGGAATAGTAGCCGCTGTGCTCCAGGCGGTTCTGGATTTCGCCGACCTGCTGGAGCATCTTGTCCATCGCGTCCCCGTCGGCCGTGGCCATGGCATCGTAGAGGCGGAGCATTTCCTGTTCCGCCGCGATATCGTCCTGGAACGCCGTCCGCAGCACGTCGCGGATGGTCTGCCCCGCCTGCAGGGTGCTCATCTGGTCCAGGTAGCCGACGCGGATCTTGCCGGGCCACGTGATCTGGCCGTCGTCCGGCACCAGACGGTCCGTAATGAGATTGAAAAAGGTCGATTTGCCTTCGCCGTTGGCCCCGACGAGCCCGATGTGCTCGCCCTTTTCGAGCTTGAAAGATACATCTTCCAGAATCTGGCGGCCGCCGAAGGAACAGCTGACATGGTTGACGGTTAAGTAGCTCATGGTTACCTCGTTTCTGTCGTGTTGGTAAGTTGTAGAGTATTGTATCGCAAGATGTATTGTTTTGTACAGGGCAAATTTTATGGTACAATGGAAAAAACGAAACCCGGTGGAACTGCCGGGATTGAAGGAGGAACCTGCCCATGATCTGCGGAACGAAAGCGGATATCGAAAAACTCATTCCCTACGTGTCGGACGAACTGGCTGCGGCCCTGCGCTATATTGCGAAAACGGATTTCAGCAAGCTGGCCGACGGGGAATATCCCATTGACGGGGACAAGGTCTTTGCCCGCCTGAGCCACTACACGACGGAACCGAAGGAAGCCAAAAAGCCCGAATCGCACAACCAGTACATCGACGTGCAGTATCTGGCCGAAGGCACGGAAAAGATCTATTACACGGCGAAGGACGCGGACAAAAAGGTCATCGAGGACTATGCCGCCGACAAGGACCTGCTTTTCTACGCCGATGCAGGGGAAAAGGATGCCGTGACGCTCGGCAGCGGCGTCTTTGCCGTATTCTTCCCCTGGGAGCTGCACCGTCCCGGCTGCCATGCCGTACACGGCGGCTGCGCGGTCCAGAAGATCGTCGTCAAGGTGCTTGCAAAATAAGGGATTTCATGGTATGCTTTAATCCCAACCAGGAAAGGATTTTCAGCCAGGGTGGGTTGGCTTTTCGAGGCGTGCCGGCGGGTCGGCAACTTTTTTAAAAAAGTTTTAAAAAACTGTTGACACTCCCCGGGGGTTGTGGTATTATAACACACGTAGTCGCCAAGACTAAGCTAATTCCACCATAGCTCAATGGTAGAGCATTCGGCTGTTAACCGAAGGGTTGTAGGTTCGAGCCCTACTGGTGGAGCCAATGTGGCCGGTTGGTCAAGTGGTTAAGACACCGCCCTTTCACGGCGGTATCGGCGGTTCAAATCCGCCACCGGTCACCACTTTTTTTTAGCTTGCTTCGGCAGCTGCTTTTTTTTTGCTTTTTTCGCCCGGTTTCCGGCGGGCGGCACACAATCCACAGGAAAAAGGGAACGCGGGGAGACCCGCGTTTTTTTATGCCCTTTTCGCGGCGCCCGGAATGCGTTATAATAATAAGAACCGCTTTTGCAGGTTTATGACAGTAGGAATATACAGGAGGTTTTCCCATCATGACGTTTTGGAAAAAAGCATCCCTTTTCGTGACGACGGCCCTGCTGGCCCTGTGCCTGGCCGTTCCCGCCTTCGCGGCCGGCCTGACGGTCAAGACAAGCAGTCTCAGCGAGGACGTGGTCAATGTGGCCGTGCCGTATATCGCGGGCAGCCGCGGCGGCAGCGAGGTGGACGACAAAGTCAACGGCGCCGTCTTCGATGTCATCGACGACCAGCTGGAAGCGCTGCTTCCGGCGGCGGACCGTTCCGCCTTTAAGGCGTCCCATGACAAGGGCACGACGACATCGTCCCGCCTGGCTTACCATAAGGACCTGGTGAAGTTCACGAGCGACAGCGTCCGCAAGGCGAACAGCGAAGTGAAGACGGCCGCGTCCTGGTATGTGCGCAGCGAATACGAAATCAAATCGGCTTCGCCCCGCTTCCTGTCCCTGATCCAGAAGACGACGACCTATCTGGGCGGCGCCCACGACAACGTGGTCTGGACGACGGAAAATTACGACCTGGCGACGGGCAAACCGGTCACGCTGGATGAACTCTTCGATCCGGCGGCGGATTACAAGACCCGCCTGACGACCCTGATCGGCTGGCAGCAGGCCGGTGTGGCGCGCCTGAAACAGCATATGACGGGCCGCACGGGTGCCGCGGTGAAACCGGTCCAGGTGACGGGGAACGAATCTTTCTTCGTCGACAAGGAACGGAACCTGGGCCTTGTCTTCAACCCCGGGGAAATCGCTCCCATGTCCGAGGGCGTCATCCTGTACGATTTGTCCCTCAATGATTTCGCGGACCTGATTAAATTGTAAGCTACATCTTATTGATAAAAATAACCGGATGATTCAGTGGTTACAGGCAGCGGATTTCCATCGGAAGTCCGCTGTTTTGGCACCCGGGGCCGGTACGGAAAGAGGTTGTATCAACATGAAGATCATCGACCAGCTGCACAGCGGTAACAGAGGCCTTTCGTGCGAACTGTTCCCGCCCAAGGAAGGCGGCCAGCTCTCCAACGCGTTGGACATCGTCCGGGAAATCTCGACCCAGGGCGTCGATTTCGTCAGCGTCACGTACGGCGCGGCGGGGACGGCCGTGGGCAAGTCCGTGGCCATCGTGTCCGAAGTGGAAAAGTGCGGCATGACGGGCATGGCCCATCTGACCTGCGTCAATGCCACGACGCCGCGCATCGAGGAAACCCTGGGCACGCTGCGTGCCGCCGGGGTGGAGAACATCCTGGCCCTGCGGGGCGACCTGCCGGCCGGCATGACCCTGGAACACGAGGAATACCGCCATGCCAGCGACCTGGTGAAGAAGATCAAGGACTACGGCGGCTTCTGCGTCGGCGGCGCCTGCTATCCCGAAGGGCATCCCGAATCGGCGGGCCTCGACGACGACATTGAAAAATTGAAATACAAGGTGGACAACGGCGTCGACTTCCTCGTGACGCAGATGTTCTTCGACAACACAATCATGTACAACTACATGTACCGCCTGCTGGCGCACGGCATCAACGTGCCCGTCATTCCGGGCATCATGCCGGTCACGAACGCCAAGCAGATCACGCGTATCTGCAAGCTGAGCGGCACCAAGCTGCCCCTGCATTTCCGCGCCATCGTGGAAAAATTCGCCGACGACCCCGAAGCCATGAAGCAGGCAGGCATCTGCTACGCGACGGCCCAGGCCCTGGACCTGCTGGCCAACGGCTTTAAGGACGTCCATATCTATACCATGAACAAACCCGACGTCATCGGCGGGATGATGAAGAACCTGTCCCATATCGTGCGGCACGGTTGAAACGGAAAGATGGATTGACTATGGATCAGCAAATTCCTTTTGAGGCCGGCGAGGCCCTCCGCTATTTCCGTGCCGCCCCGGATGATTCCCGGGCGGCGGAACTTGTGGACCGGGCGTACGCCGCGCTGCGTCCGGAACTGCAGCCCCGCTATACGGCCCGGCGCCTTGCCTGCCGTACGGAAGGAACGGACCGCGTCGTCCTGGACGGCGGCACCGTGTTCCACAGCAAGGCCCTGGCGCGCTATGTCGGCGCGAGCCGGGAACTGTTCCTCTTCGGCGCCACCCTGGGCAGCCGGGTCGACAGCGCCTTACGGCGCATGGCCGTCCGCAGCGTGTCCGAAGCGGCGGCGGGGCAGGCCGTGGCCGCCGCGCTGATTGAAACGTACTGCAACGCCTGCTGCCGGGAACTGGCGCGGCAGCTGCCGCCGGGCCGGAAGCTCAAAGGACGCTTTTCGCCCGGCTACGGCGACTGGGACCTGGCGGAGCAGCGGCTCCTGTTCCGCGCGCTGGACTGCGACCGCACCATCGGCCTGACCCTGACGGACAGCTGCATGATGGCGCCCGTCAAGTCCGTGACGGCCGTCGTGGCCATCGCCGACGCGGCGGACCCCCTGGTGGATCCGGAAGAGGCGGAACGCCTCGTGGCAGCCGAAGCGGCGCAGCACAGCAAATGCCGGGACTGCGGCAAGACAGATTGTGAATTCAGGAGAGTTTGAACAGCATGACCATCCGCAACTTATTAGGAAAAGAACTGTTATATTTCGACGGCGCCATGGGCACGCAGCTGCAGGCGGCCGGCCTGCAGCCGGGCGAAAACACGGACCTGTGGAACCTGTCCCACCCGGAGGTGGTGACGGGCGTCCATAAAGCCTACATCGCCGCCGGTGCCAATATCCTCAAAACGAACACCTTCGGTGCCAACGCCCTGAAACTGGCCGGTACGGGCCATACGGTGGACGAAGTCGTGGCAGCGGCCTTCGCCAATGCCCACCGTGCCTGGGACGAGAGCGGCGCGCCGTCGGACCGGCGCTTCACGGCCCTGGACCTGGGGCCGACGGGCAAACTGATCGAACCTTTCGGCGACCTGCCTTTCGAAAAGGCCGTTGATTTATATGCGGAAATGGTGCGGGCCGGCGTCCGGGCCGGTGCGGACCTGATCCTCATCGAGACCCAGAGCGATACGTACGAGGCGAAGGCAGCCATGGTGGCTGCCCGGGAGAACAGCGACCTGCCGTTCTTCGTCACCTTCACCTTTGATAAAGACGGCAAGCTCCTGAACGGGGCCGATGTGGAAACGGCCATGATCCTGGCCGATGCCCTGGGTGCCGCGGCCGTGGGCTTCAACTGCGGCGTCGGGCCCGACGTCATTCAGGAACTGGTCCTGCGCGCCCGGGCGGTCACGGATCTGCCCCTCATCGCTAACCCGAATGCGGGGCTGCCGGAAACGAAAGACGGTGTCACGACCTGGGGCGTCACGGCGGACGGCTTTGCGGCCGACATGGCCGTCATCTGCCGGCGCGGCGCCTCCATCCTGGGCGGCTGCTGCGGCACGGGGCCGGACTACATCCGCGCCGTCGTGGCAGCGACGCACAGCCTGCCTGTGCCGGCTGCCGGCACGTACCGGACGGCTGTGACGGGCTACGGCAGGCCGGTCTTCTTCGGAGAGGCGCCGGTCCTCATCGGCGAGCGCATCAACCCGACGGGCAAGGCGCTGCTGAAGGAGGCCCTGCGGCAGCAGGACATGGATTATGTATGCCGCCTCGGCCTGGAGCAGCTGGACAAGGGCGCGGCCGTACTGGACGTGAACGTCGGCCTGCCGGGCCTCGACGAAGCGGACACCATGGCCCGGGCCCTGCGCGCCCTGCAGGGCATCACGCCGGTGCCCCTGGAACTGGATACGGCGGACCTGGCCGCCATGGAGCGGGGCCTGCGGCTCTACAACGGGCGGCCGCTCCTCAATTCCGTGAACGGCAAGGAAGAATCCCTGGCGGCAGTCCTGCCGCTGGCCAAACGGTACGGCGCCGTCGTCGTGGGGCTGTGCCTCGATGAAGGCGGCATTCCGGACACGGCGGAAGGGCGCCTGGCCATTGCGGAGAAGATCCTGGCCCGCGCCAAAGCTGCCGGACTGCGGGAACAGGACATCCTCATCGATCCGTTGGCCATGACCGTGAGCACGTCGGGCCGCAACCCCGGCATCGATCTGGCTGTCATCCGCGCCCTGCGGCAGCGGGGCATCCATACGGTCATGGGTGTTTCGAACGTGTCCTTCGGCCTGCCCAACCGGGACGCCATCAACAGCACCTTCCTGGCCCTTGCCCTGGAGGCGGGCCTGGCGGCGGCCATCCTGAATCCCCAGAGCGAACGCATGCGGGAAACGGCGGCGGCCTACCTGGCCCTGACGGGGCAGGACGAAGGCTGCCGGAACTATGTGGCGGCTTATGCCGGCGCGCCGAAGGCGGCGGCCCGGACGACCGTGTCCGACTACAGCCTGGAGGAGGCCGTCGTCAAAGGCCTGACCGACCACAGCCGCACGGCGGTGCGGAAGCTCCTTGATGAAAAGGCGGCTCCGCTGGACATCATCAACGGGTCCATCATTCCGGCGCTGAACACGGTCGGCGACGGGTTCGGGAAAAAGACCCTGTTCCTGCCGCAGCTGCTCATGAGCGCCGACGCGGCGAAAGCGGCCTTCGATGTGCTGAAGGAGGCCCTGCAGGCTGCCGGGACGGCCGGCAAAACGCCGGGAAAACCCATCGTCCTGGCCACGGTCAAGGGCGATATCCACGACATCGGCAAGAACATCGTCAAGGTGCTGTGGGAAAACTACGGCTACAACGTCATCGACCTGGGCCGCGACGTGGCGCCGGAAACCATTCTGGCCGCCGTGGAGGACCACGGGGCGGAACTGGTGGGCCTGACGGCCCTCATGACGACCACCGTGCCGGCCATGGAGGAGACCATCCGCCTGCTCCGGGCGCACAAGGTGCCGGCGCAGATCCTCGTCGGCGGTGCCGTGATGACGGCGGATTACGCGGCCCGCATCGGGGCCGACGGCTATGCCGGCGATGCCGTGGCAGCCGTCGATTTTGCCAATCGCGTGTTAACTGTCACCAAATGATAAGTGACAGAAACATATTCGTGCCACAATGATGAAAATTCAACAGGTGACTGCCTGAAACGAGCAGGCCGCTGCAGGGGAATGCCTCTGCGGCGGCCTTTTTTGTGTAATTTATATTACACAATGAAAGCGTATTTTGTATACATGATATAAAAAGTCACAAAAGTTCACAGAAATGAAAAATTCAATGTCCCTGATATATGGACAATGTCCATCAACGTTTTTTAAAAAGTCTTTCACATACATACAAATACAATTTTTGTATATTTAAAACGGACTGAATGACGAAAAATAGTTACACTATTAAAAATGGCGAGTGTAATTTTGACTTATATTTGTTAAAGAATGGACAATTGTCAAAAAAAGATTCGAATGTTATAATCACATTATCTTAAGCAAGTTTAAACGCACTGCAAAGTGTAAGGAGGGGTATTCATATGAAAAAATTTGTTTCTGCAATGCTGGCTATGGCTGTATCTGCTGCCCTGATCGCAGGCTGCGGCGGCGGTGACAAGAAGGCGGACAAGGGTTCCGGCGGCGGCAACACCGTCAAGGTCGGCGTCTTCCTGCCCCTGACCGGCGATAACGCCGCAGGCGGCGAACTGGAACTGCGCGGCATCAAGCTGGCTAACAAGCTCCATCCCGAAGTCAACGGCAAGAAGATTGAACTGGTCGTTGCAGATAACAAATCCGATAAAGCGGAGGCAGCCAACGTGGCGGCCCGCCTGATTGAAAAAGACAAGGTAAAGGTCATCGTCGGTACCTACGGTTCCTCCTTGGCCATGGCGGCCGGCAACATCGTACGTGACGCCAAGGTTCCTGCCATCGGCACGAGCTGCACGAACCCGCAGGTCACGAAAGGCAACGATTATTACTTCCGCGCCTGCTTCATCGACCCCTTCCAGGGCACCGTCATGGCGAACTACGCATATAAGAAGGGCGCCCGCAAGGCAGCCATCGTGCAGGAAGTTTCCAATGACTATTCCGTAGGCCTGTCCAAGTTCTTCAAGGAAGCCTTTGAAAAACTGGCCGGCGCCGGCAGCGTCGTCGAAACGGCCAACTACCAGACCGGCGACAAGGACTTCACGGCCCAGCTGACCAACCTGAAAGCCAAGAACCCGGACGTCGTCTTCGCACCGGGCAACTTCACCGAATCGGCCCTGCTGATCAAGCAGGCCCGCCAGTTAGGCATCAAGGCACCGTTCCTCGGCGGTGATACCTGGGAAACCCAGGAATTCATCAACGTCGGCGGCAAAGAAGTGGAAGGCATCTGCTTCTCCAGCGCCTTCGACCGCGAAAAGGCAGCCACTCCGGAAGCCAAGAAGTTCATGGAAGCCTATGTCAAGGAATACAACGGCCAGCAGCCTGGCGGCCTGACCGCTATGGCGTATGACGCCTACCTGATCGCCTACAACGCCTTGAAAGTGGCCGGCACGGAAGACAGTGTCAAGATCCGCGACGCCATCGCCAAGACGAAGGATCTGGAAACCACGACCGGCATGACTACGCTGAACAAGGACGGCGACCCGATCAAGAACGCCGTCATCAAGACGGTCAAAGACGGCAAGTTCACGTACCTCGATACGGTAACGCCGGATGACCTGAAAGCAAAATAACCGGCTGAAGCCGGCTCACGGGCGGTGCCCGGACGTTCCTCAGGGAACACACCGCAGAATCCCAGAATCTCTGCCTTCTCCTGCCGCCGCACGGTGGCAGGGGAGGCTCTGTAAAGCTGATTTTACTGCTTCCTTTCCACCGGGGGAAGGAAGCAATTATTTTATGTTTGAGGTGCTATCATAATGGAGATTTTTCAAGCTATTGCCAATATGACTGCCGCGGGCTTCGCGCAGCATCTGGTCAACGGTATCTCCTTAGGCAGCCTGTATGCCCTGATCGCCATCGGTTACACCATGGTGTACGGCATCCTGCTGATGATCAACTTCGCCCACGGCGATATCGTCATGATGGCGTGCTACTTTGCCTTCTTCGGCATTACGGCATTCCACATTCCCTGGTACCTGACCTTCGTCGGGACCATCATCGCGACGGCCCTTCTGGGCGTCATCATCGAACGGACGGCGTACCGCCCGCTCCGTGACGCGCCGAAGAACTCCGTCCTCATTTCCGCCATCGGTGCATCGTTCCTGCTGGAAAACCTGGCGAACTATCTGTTCAGCGGACGTCCCATGCATTTCCCGGACATCCCCTTCCTGTCCAGCATGATCCCCATCGGCGGCGTGCAGATCCAGGCCATCTGCTTCTTTATCCCCGTCGTCACCGTCATCTGCCTGGTCCTGCTGCTTCACATCGTCAACCATACGAAAACAGGCATGGCCATGCGGGCTGTTTCGAAAGACTATGAAATCGCCCGGGTCATGGGTATCAACATCGATAACGTCATTTCCATCACCTTCGCCCTCGGCTCGGCCCTGGCGGCGGTGGGCGCCATCATGTGGGGCATCCGCTATCCCGGCATCACGCCGTACCTGGGCGTCATGCCCGGCCTGAAATGCTTCATTGCGGCCGTCGTCGGCGGTATCGGCAACATCAAGGGCGCCGTCCTGGGCGGCTTCATCCTGGGCCTCGGCGAAATCCTGATCGTCGCGTTCTTCCCGGCTTTTTCGGGCTACCGCGACGCCTTTGCCTTCATCGTGCTGATCCTCATCCTGTTCTACAAACCGACGGGCCTCCTCGGTGAAACTACAACGGAGAAAGTGTGAGAAATATGAATAAGAATGGAAAACGAAATTTCTTGCTGACCGTTGTAGCACTTATCGTACTCTTCGGTCTGTCCTGCTTCGTGCAGGGCGAGGTGGATGCCTACATCCGCCGTATCGTCAACCTGTGCCTGATTTACGCCATCATCGGCCTGTCCATGAACATCACGAACGGCTTCGCCGGCCAGTTCTCCCTGGGGCAGGCAGGCTTCATGGCCATCGGCGCCTACATGGTCGGTATCTTCACGGTGCCGGTCAACCTGCGTGCCGACGTGTTCTACGCCGTGCCGATGAATCCGCATCTGGTCAACATCTATATGCCCCTGTGGCTGGCGCTCATCATGGGCGGTATCCTGGCGGCCCTCGTAGCCGGCCTCATCGGTACGCCTGTCCTGCGCCTGCGCGGTGACTATCTGGCCATCGCCACCCTGGGCTTCTCGGAAATCATCCGTATCATCATCACGAACGCCAACACCATCACGAACGGTGCCCTGGGCATCAAGAACATCCCGTCCCTGAACGATGTACGGTACATCTTTTTGGCGACGGCCGTGTCCTACATCCTCATGACGCTGCTCCTGAGTTCTTCCTACGGGCGGGCCTTCAAGGCCATCCGTGAAGACGAGATCGCGGCGGAAGCCATGGGCATCAACCTGTTCCATCACAAGAACCTGGCCTTCATGGTCAGCGCCTTCTTCGCCGGCATCGGCGGCGGCCTCTACGGCGCGCTGCTGGGCACGGTCGACCCGAAGAACTTCCTCTTCACGCTGACCTACAACTTCCTGCTCATCATCGTCCTGGGCGGCATGGGTTCCGTCACGGGCAGCATGCTCGGCGCCGTCATCGTCACGGCGGGTCTGGAATACCTGCGTGTCTTCGACGAACCGCTGGAAATCATGGGCGTGGCCATTCCGTTGTTCCGGCCGGGCCTGCGTATGGTCGTGTTCTCCGTGCTGCTCATGGTCTGCGTCCTCTTCTGGCGCCACGGCATCATGGGTACCAACGAGTTCACGTGGGACAAGCTGATCAACTTCCTCAAACATCCGAAATTCGGACGCAAGAAGGAGGTGCAGCGTAAATGAGCCAGAACGTACTCCGCACCGAACACGTCACACAGCAATTCGGCGGCGTCATCGCCGTCAATGACCTCAACATCGAGGTCAACGAACACGAAATCATCGCCCTCATCGGCCCGAACGGCGCCGGCAAGACGACGGCCTTCAACGACATCACCGGCGTCTACAAACCGACCCAGGGCAAGGTCATCTACACGGGCAAGGACGGGAAGGAAATCGACATTACAGGCAAAAAACCCAGTGACATCGCCGTCCTGGGCGTCGCCCGCACGTTCCAGAACATCCGCCTGTTCAAGGACCTGAGCGTGTATGAGAACGTGCTCATCGCCACGCACCTGCATCTGAAGAGCAATTTCCTGTCGGCCATGTTCCGTCTGCCCTGGTACCGCAAGGAAGAGGCGCGCATGCACGAAACGGTGGAACGCCTCCTGAAAGAGGTCAACCTGTGGGACGTGCGCAATGAAAAGGCTTCGTCCCTGCCGTACGGCCGCCAGCGCTATCTGGAAATCATCCGCGCCCTGGCGACGGATCCGAAGCTGCTGCTCCTGGACGAACCGGCAGCAGGCATGAACCCGAAGGAAACGGCGGAATTGACGGATTTCATCCGCCGCATCCGCGACGAACACAATCTGACGATCCTCATGATCGAACATCATATGGATCTGGTCATGGAAATTTCCGACCGCATCTATGTCCTGGACTTCGGCAACACCATCGCCAAAGGCGATCCGGCGTCCATCCAGAACAACGAGCGCGTCATTACGGCTTATCTGGGGGAGGATGAAGATGCTTAAAGTACGAGACCTGGTTGTCGCCTACGGCGGCATTGAAGCCCTCAAAGGCATTTCCATCGACGTCCCTGACGGGCAGATCATCACCCTGATCGGCGCCAACGGCGCCGGCAAGAGCACCCTCCTGCGCACCATCATGGGCCTGGAAAAGGCCAAGAGCGGCACCATCACCTACAACGACGAAGAACTGAATTCCCTCAACTCCCAGCACATCGTGGAGCGGGGGATCACGCTGGTGCCTGAAGGCCGCCGCATTTTCCCGAACCTGACCGTCCTGGAAAACCTCAAGGTCGGCGCCTACCTGCGCAAAGACAAAGCCGGCATCGCCGAAGACATCAAGCGCATTTACGAACTCTTCCCCCGCCTGGAGGAACGCAACTGGCAGATGGCCGGCACCCTGTCCGGCGGCGAACAGCAGATGCTGGCCGTGGGCCGCGCCATGATGTGCCGTCCCAAGCTGATCATGATGGACGAACCGTCCCTGGGCCTGGCGCCCCTGGTCATCAAGGAAATCTTCCGCATCATCCAGCGCATCAACGAAGCGGGGACGACGGTGCTCCTGGTTGAACAGAACGCCAACATGGCCCTCAAAGTGGCCCACAAAGCCTACGTCCTGGAAACGGGCCGCATCCGCATGGAAGGCACGGGGCGCGAGCTGTTGGAAAACGAGGAAATCAAGGAAGCCTACCTGGGCAAAAAGAAAAAATAGAGTACCTCATTCATTTCGGGTTCCGGTACCTTGTGCCGGGACCCATTTTTTATTGCTCTTTGCCCCGTTTGCCGTTACAATAAAAGATGTAAAGAAGATGCACTGCCGCAAAAGGAGGAAGAGGAAATGCTGGATTGGGTGGCCCGGACCGTGCTGCAGGGAACCAGACGGCACAAGCGGGTCCTGCTGGTATGCCTGTACGCGCTGCTGATCCTGGCGCTGTACCGGGCTCCCGGCGTGTTCCGCCCCCGTTCCGTCGAAGAGGCGCGGGCCTTCGTGGCCTCCTTCGGGGCGCTGGCACCGGCCGTCTACGTGCTCCTCTACACGCTCCGGCCCCTCCTGCTTTTCCCGAGCCTGATCCTGAACCTGGCCGCGGGCATCCTGTTCCCGCCCCTCTTAGGCATCCCGTGCCTTTTGCTGGGCGGCCTGGGCAGTGCCACGGTGCTCTTCGTGCTGGCCCGTACGGGGGCCGGGCGCACCTTCCTCGACCGCTACGGCGGCAAATGGGGCGGCCGCATCCACCGCTACATATCGGCAGAAGACAAGGCCTTCACCCATATGCTCTGGCTGCGCACGGTACCGCTCTTTCCCTATGACGCAATCAGCCTGGCGGCCGGCTGCACGGCCCTGTCCTACGGCACGTTCGCCGCAGCGACCCTGTTGGGCATGCTGCCCGGCGCCATCGCCTTCAATATCGTCGGCAACGGTCTCGGCACGGATGCCGGCCTAGCCGCCTCGGCCCTGTCCCTGGCGGCGGCCTTCGGCATCCCGCTCGTATGTTGGTATCGGAAGAAAGGGAAAAATCCATGGAAAAGAATGTAGAAACGGAATTGAAGCTGCTCTTTGGCAAAAAGGAACTCAAAGCCCTGCTGGAACTGCCCCTGGTCGCGAAAAAGACCGCCAAGGGCAGCCATAAGTCGCTGAAACTCGTCAACGCCTATTACGATACGCGCGACCTGATCCTGCGCCAGGCCGGCATCGCCTACCGCATCCGCCAGACCGGCAAAGCCTTCGAGCAGACCGTCAAGATGTCGAAACGGGCTGCCGGCGGCCTCACGTCGCGGGGCGAATACACGGTGCCCGTCAAAGGCTGGCATCCGGCCCTCGACAAATTCAACGGCAGCGGCCTGCCCCTCGACCTGGAAGGCCTTTTGGGCGGCGCCCTGCTGGAAAAGCTCTTCTCCGTCCGCGTCCGCCGCGATGTGCGGCTCCTGCAGGTCACGAAGGAGACCGTTGTGGAGATGGCCATCGACGAAGGCCACATTCTGGCCGGTAAAAAGAAGGACACCATCAACGAAGTCGAACTGGAACTGAAGGAAGGCCGCATCGGCGACCTGCTCGCCTTCACGGCCCAGATCGCCCAGCATATCCCCTTCTTCACGGAATCGCGCAGCAAATACGTGCGGGGCCTCACCCTGCTGGGGAAGATGGACCCGGCCGCCCAGGCCTGGAAACCCTTCGGGCCGGACGGCAAAAACAGCTACGCCGGCGCCGTGAAAGGACAGATCTATCAATACGGCACGCGCATCCTGGAAGAACAGAACGCCTTCCGCGAGAGCCATATCGAGGAAGAGGCGGACCGCATCTTCCTGCCTTCGTTCCGCATGATCCTCCGCAACCTGTTCTGGGTCCGCACCATGTTCGACAGGGCCCACGGACTGGCCATGAACCTCCGCACCGTGACGGAACCCCTGGAGAAGCTGCACACCCTGAAGGAACTGCGCGCCGCGTGGCGCAAACTATACAAATCCGTCGGCTCCCTGGCCGGCAGCGATAAATTGACGGACCTGGTGGACAAGGACATCGCCCGGACGGCGGACAAGATCCGCGGGCAGGTCCGCGACGGCGCATACACGGCAGTCCTCTTCTCCGTGTACGCGGCCCTGGAGCAGGGCAGCTGGAATGCCGGCGAATACCTGCAGCTCGACCAGATGCTGCAGCTTTCGGCCGAACGGACCCTGGAAGAGCTCCACCAGCGCCTGGTGGAACAGTCCCGGAAGGAAGGTCCGGCCGCGGCGGACGGCAAAAAAGGCAAGGAAGGGAAGGGCAAGGCCCGCAAGGACGATGCGGCCCGCGCGGAGGAGAAACTCCTGGCCCGCTTCCTGGAACAGGCCGCGCCCCTCATGGGACACCTGGGGGAAATCGCCGACATGGTGAAGATCGAGGCCCTCACGAAGGACGGGCGCAAAAAACTGGCCCGCCTGGCCGGCTCCCTGGAGGGAAGCATGGCCCGGGCACGGCTGCTCCAGTACACGGCGGCGCAGCTCGGCTCGGTCAAGGACGCCGTCACGGCGCGCGAAGCCGGACTGCTCTGCGGCTGGCTCCTGGCCGCTTCCCAGGAAGACCGCCGCAAACAGGTCAAGTATTTCCGCAAATGGGCGGCCGAAGTCAGGCTGCCGGAGAAGGCCGGCAACATGCCGCCCCGTACGGTACCGGAAAAGGCCTGACGAAAATCGAAAAACAGACAAAAAAGGACTCCGGTTCCTCCGGCAGGGCTGCCCTGCCGGAGAGGACCGGAGTCTTTTGTTTTATGTATTGTCAGCGCTGCGGTTTCGGCATCCTGTCATCGGGCAGGGATTCCAGCAGGCTGATGGATTTGCCGCCCTTGAAGATGACGTACTGGATGGTCATGACCGCCGTCAGTTTTTCATCGGACTTCGTGGCGAGGATGCTCTGGTTCGGCACGTAGATGTCCAGGGGCCACTCGTTCTCCACTTTCACGGACTGGCCGGCGGCGATGCCCTGGGATTCAAAGCTGTTGCGGAAGCGGGTCACGCCCGTGGCGTCCTTGACTTCCACCATGCCGGCGACGCTCAGGATATCCTGCGTGCCTTTGTTGGTCAGCGTGAAGGTCCCTTCCAGGCTGGAGCCCGTCAGGGGCGACGGATCGTCAAGGACCTTGAAGGACGGTGCTTTGTCGCCGTCGGTTTCCACAATGACCGATTCGGCGATCTGTTCCCTGATTGGCGCGTTCAATTTGTCGAGGCGGGCTTTGATGGCTTTCTGGCGCGCCTTCATGTATTTTTCCAGGTTGCCGAAGGAGACGACTTTCCAGACGCCGTCCTTCTCCTGCATGCGCACGAGGACCGGCAGGTCTTCGTCGAGCTGGCGGTCGTGGAAGGTCAGTTCCGCCGTGGCGGCCTTGTCATTCTGTTCCACCTTGCCGAGGCTGCGGTACTGCAGGTTGAAGATGCCGAGGCGGTCCGCCATGGCGCGGGCCATGGCCGTGCCGCGGCCCGTATCGCCGACGGCGATGCGGATAGGCAGCGTGTTGCGGGGGTCCCCCGTAATGATCCAGTTGCGCGCCTGTTGTTCCAGAACGGGCACGACCAGCCCTTTGGACTGGCCCAGATAGCGCTTCAGGGCCGGATTGGCCGTCGCCACGGAGTCACTGTCCTGGGCGCCGAAGGTGAACTCGATGGTCTCGTCGAAGAGGCGGGAGAAAATCTGGTCCCCGTCCGCGTGCTGATCGACGTAGGCGATATCTTTGGCCCGGATGGCGTCAATCAGGCAGTGCAGCGTGTACTGCGGCGTCCGGGTCCAGTACCCGAAATAAAAAAGAGCGGCGGCTGCCGCGATGATGGCGATGCCGAGGGCGATGAACCGGGAAGCGTGGGACGTTTTCCGTTTTCCCTCTGCTTTATGTTCTGGAGCAGGCATTGCTGAAACCCCTTTCCTAAAATAAAAAAGTTCATGATTTTTTCACAAAAAACCATAACCTATTTTTACGCTATGAAAGGGAATTTGTCAAGAAATTTATGTTTGACTTTTTGACTTTTGATGCTATAATGAAACTGGACAGAAAAAAGGACACCCCCGCGGGGGTGTCCGAAAGTCCGTTCCTCAGCCCTGCAGTATGCAGCGGAAGAGCACCATGGAAGCCCAGGGCAGCACGGCGCAGACCGTGATGACGGCCAGCAGGATGGTCATGATGAGCAGCAGGATATGGTTCTGCCGCCGGATCTTTTCCATCTGATGATTGGAAACGGCATCGTTGATCATGTTGTAGCAGCGCTGCAGCACCTGCATCTTAAGCTCGATGTTCTCCTGCCAGACGCGGGCTTTGAGCAGATCCAGGTAGCGGGCGTAGACCTTGGCGTAGAACACGTCTTCCGTTACCAGAAGGGCGTTCGTGATATTGCTGGTCAGGCTGCTGACGTCGGCCATGGTTTCCAGCAGCTCGTCGCGGATGGTGCGGAACTGTTGGATCTTGGCGCTCTGCGTCGCATCGGGTGCACCGATGACGTCGTAGGTCTTGTCGATGGCGTGGTTCAGGAAGTTGTCGTAATAACGCAGCTCCAGATACTGGGCGTTGGCAAATTCCAAAAGGTCCGGAATATCCGTACTGCCCGTCGCGTCGTAGACCAGGGCGCTGTCCCAGGTCAGATACGCCACGTCGTCCGCATAGGAGAACCGGTTGGCAAGGACATCCTTGCGGGTGCCTTCGTTGACAGGTTCCCGGTCCTTCAGCAGGAAAGGCGCGATATCCCAGTCCTGCGGCACGGGGTCCTGGAAATAGTAGACCGTGAAATCCTCGTCGAACCCGGAAACATTGGGGTTCGCGCAGGCCGGCCGGATCGTTTCCAGCGTGGCATCGAGGAAGCTGCGGAATTCCTCGTCGGGCATTTCTTCCACGCCCATGACGAGGTCCATGTAGCCCTGCCGGGTGATGTCCTCGTCCGGCTGGACATTGAAGATGATGGAGATGACGCCGATATCGAAGATACGGGCATACACATCGACAAAGTAATCCTTGCCGCCGATCTTCAGTTCGTGGGAACCGAGTTCCACCAGAACCGGGGGATTCTGGAACTGGATCGAGCGGATGGAAATGCGGTTCAGGCGCAGACGGGACGCAATTTTATTACGGCTCATCCATAAAGCCTGGACGGAATCCAGATTGATTTCATCTGCCACATCGTACAGACGGTAGGTGTAAATACTGGTTTTCATAATAAAGTTCCCTCACAAATCACTGCATAAAAAATACTTCAATATAGATTGATTATACCATATATCCGCAAAGGAGTTGAGCATTATGAACGAAAATTATTCTGAAGAAGTCAAAAGCATCATGGAAGCCGCCCAGCAGCAGGCAATCATGAATTATAACCAGGAAGTCACGAGCGCCCACCTGTTGGTGGCACTGTGCAGCGAGGATTTCTTTAAGTTCCTGCTGCAGACTTTCAAGGTCAACCTGGACAGCTTCACGCAGGAAGCCCGCAAGCTGGTGGCGCGCATCCCGTCCGTCAAAGGACAGGACCGGCAGCTGCTGATGAGCACGGACTTCGCCCGCGTCTGCGCCGTCATGGCGCAGAAGGCCGGGCAGGGCAGCATCACCGTGGGTCATCTGGTCAGCGCCCTGGCCAGTGACGGCAGTACCGATGTGCAGGCCCTGTTCCGCCAGTACGGCATTGACAGCCGCAAGATCGGGCAGCTGTACGACCATTACCTGAACAGCTCCGCCAACGACGAGAGCAAGAAGGTGCTGGCCAAGTACGGCCAGGACCTGACCGAAAAGGCCCGTCAGGGCAAACTCGACCCGGTCATCGGCCGTGACGACGAAATCCGCCGTACCATTGAAATCCTGAGCCGCCGTAAAAAGAACAACCCTGTCCTCATCGGCGAACCGGGTGTCGGCAAGACGGCCATCGTCGAAGGGCTGGCCCGCCGCATCGTGGCCGGCGACGTGCCCGAAAGCCTGAAGAACAAGACCCTCTACGCCCTGGACCTGGCCTCCCTCGTGGCAGGCGCCAAGTACCGCGGCGAATTCGAGGAACGCCTGAAGAAGGTCCTGAAGGCGGTTTCCGACAGCGCGGGCCAGATCATCATGTTCATCGATGAGCTGCACACCGTGGTCGGTGCCGGTGCCGCCGAAGGCTCCATGGACGCCGGCAACATCCTGAAACCGATGCTGGCCCGCGGCGAACTGCGCTGCATCGGCGCCACGACCCTGAACGAGTACCACAAGTACATTGAAAAAGACAGCGCCCTGGAACGCCGTTTCCAGCCTGTCATGGTCAACGAACCTTCGGTCGAGGACACGATTTCCATCCTCCGCGGCCTGAAGGAAGCCTATGAAAACCATCACGGCGTGCGCATCAAGGACGCGGCCCTCGTGGCGGCTGCCGTCATGAGCAACCGCTACATCAACGACCGTTTCCTGCCCGACAAGGCCATCGACCTGGTCGATGAAGCGGCGGCCCGCCTGCGTACGGAAATCGATTCGTCCCCTGTGGAGATCGATGAGTGCAAGCGCCGTATCCTGCAGCTCGAAATCGAGGAGCAGGCCCTGAAGAAGGAAGACGACGCGGCCTCCGCCGACCGCCTGGCCAAACTGCAGGAACAGCTGGCCAAACTGCGCGAGGAGAATGACGCCCTCATGAAGCGCTGGAACGCCGAAAAGGCCTCCATCGTGAAAGTGCGGGAAGTCAAGAAGGAAATCGGCGCCGTCAAGCAGGAAATGGAAAAGGCGGAACGCGATTACGACCTGAACAAACTGGCCGAATTGAAGTACGGCCGCCTGCCGGAACTGCAGAAACAGCTGAAGGAGATGGAGGAAAAGAACAACTCCGACGACTCCCTGCTGAAGGAAGAAGTCGATGAAGAAGACATCGCCAAAGTGGTCAGCACCTGGACGGGTATTCCGGTACAGCGCCTGGGCACGGGCGAACGGGAGAAACTGATCCACCTGGAAGACACGCTGCACGAGCACGTCATCGGCCAGGACGAGGCCGTCAAGGCCGTCGCCGAAGCCGTCATCCGCGCGCGGGCAGGCATCAAGGACCCGAACCGTCCTATCGGTTCGTTCATCTTCCTCGGCCCGACGGGCGTCGGCAAGACCGAACTGGCCAAGACCCTGGCCGAAGTCCTCTTCGATGATGAAAAGAACATGATCCGCATCGACATGAGCGAATACATGGAGAAACATACCGTGTCCCGCCTGATCGGCGCGCCTCCCGGCTATGTCGGCTATGACGAAGGCGGCCAGCTGACCGAAGCGGTACGGCGCCATCCCTATTCCGTCATCCTCTTCGATGAAATCGAAAAGGCCCATCCCGATGTGTTCAACGCCCTGCTGCAGGTGCTGGACGACGGCCGCCTGACCGATGGCCAGGGCCGCAGCGTGGACTTCAAGAACACGCTGATCATCATGACCAGCAACATCGGGTCCCAGCAGATCATGGAAAGCAAAGGCAATCTGGACAAGGAAGAAGTGCGCCGCATGCTGCTGACGCGCTTCCGTCCGGAATTCCTGAACCGTGTGGACGACATCGTCGTCTTCAAGGCCCTGCAGCCTGAACAGGTCAAGGGCATCGTCGGCCTGATCCTGAAGGAACTGGCGGACCGTGTGAACAAGCAGCTGGAAATCAAGCTGTCCTGGACGGACGAAGCCGTGGCCTACCTGGCCAAGGCGGGCTTTGACCCTGCGTTCGGTGCCCGTCCGTTGAAACGGCTCATTGTCCACACTGTGGAAAATGTGCTGAGCAAGAAGATCGTCAGCGGCGAAATCGGTAACGGCGACGCAGCGGAAATCGTCCTCAAGAACGGGGACATCGACGTGGACGTCGTCAAGAAGGCCGAAGTCGTGGATTGACGGCCTGGCGCGAAGCGCCTGAAACAGGATGTATTCCCTTCGAGGGCGGTACGGTGACACCGTGCCGCCCTTTTTGCGTGTCCGCCGGACCGTGATATTGTACGTGCGGAAAGGATTTTGTAATGTGATAAAACATATGTTACAGAAATAAAAAGAAAAAAGAGAGGTTAGTTGTAAAATGAATTTGAACAGTTAATCAAAAAACAAAAATCCATAGTGAAGCTTCATGTTAAAATGGTTTTGCGAGAAATCATCAACAAAGGAGCAATCACTATGGATCACATCCATTCT
>Ga0256404_1004732_pt1 | contig 25163 bp, 23 predicted proteins | sample RumenRJG_01DNA_FD_185990 | JGI IMG/M metagenome (GOLD analysis project Ga0256404, IMG submission 185990) | Bovine rumen microbial communities from Lethbridge, Alberta, Canada - RJG_01 | ecosystem: Host-associated > Mammals > Digestive system > Stomach > Rumen | place: Canada: Alberta | collected...
AGGTGTTTTTCTTCCTAGTCCTGCTGATAGAGCGACTTGTCGGACAGCCGCTGGATGAGCTCCTGCTTCTCCGGAGACATCTCCATCAGCGTCTTCTGCCCGGAGCCGTTCTCCTTCAGCACCCCTGCGTCCGCCTTGCCCGTCCACAGCCGTTCGAAGGCCCTCGCCGTCTCGTCGGAAAGGCTCTCCGCATACTTGCCGCCGGTGATGTAGGAAAGCAACTACGTCAGGTACTTGATTTTCAACGTCGGCAAAGCATCCTTCAGCATCGATGCTCCACGTCGGTCCTCCACTTCTTCACGAACCTGTCTCGCTGCTCGTCCGTCAGCTCGAAGAAGGCTCCCGGCTTGTTGACAAGTTGTGATTTGTAGATTATGTTGTCCTTGGAAGACTTCTCTGGCACTGATAGCAATTGCAGCCTAACAGCCCCAGAGGGGTCTTTTCTCATGTCGTCCACATATCGGAGCAAGCCGGTGTTGGTCCAGCTCTGGTAGTTTCCAAGCGGTCTCCCGTAGATGCTGGTCACCAGATTCACTTCGCATCTTTCCGACCATGACCGCATCCTTACCAGCAGTTCTCGCAGACGGGGTGACTCTTGCAGGATTTATACGTGAACTTCTTCGCGTCCCCAGCTTCCCCCAATCCGGGCATTACGTGACTCAAAACTGGCTATCCCACAAAATTCTGATTTGAACCAAAAAAAGGGTCCTGCAGGAACCTGCAAGACCCAAGGCTTATCATCTCCAACTGGAATCGAACCAGTGTTCTGAGAATGAAAATCTCATGTCCTAACCCCTAGACGATGGAGACAGGCGATGTGAGCCGCGAAGGATTCGGACCTTCGACCCACGCCTTAAAAGGGCGTTGCTCTACCAACTGAGCTAGCGGCCCGCTCGAAACAAGCCACTTATACCACGATTTGCCATTTTATGTAAAGGGCAAAGCGGGAAAAACGGCGTTTTTACCGCCCGAGCAGTCGAAGGCACATGTCAGGGTTGTTGGTAATCACCCCACGCACACCCCATGCCATCAGCTTACGCATCCGCTCCTCGTCGTTGATGGTCCAGACATTCAGTCCGATGCCAAGCTTCCTGCACTCCTCGACCACCTCGTCGTTGAGCAATACGTAGTCCGGATGAAGGAACTGCATCGAATGGTCGACCGCCTGGTAGGCAAGGTGCCTGACCGGCGTCTCCTCATAGAGCAGGCCGCACGGGATTTCGGGGGCCAGAGTCTTGCAACGCACAGCGGAAAGCCAGTTGAAAGAGCTGAAGATCACCTTTTTCTCCAAACCGAAACGACGGATCATCTCGATGGTCTTTTGCTCGATATCGACGTACCAGCTGCGGTTCGTCTTGATCTCGATATTGGTCACCATGTCGCTCTTCCGGGCGAAAGCGCAGTATTCCTCGAATGAGGGGATCGTCACGTCATAGGCGTCATCCTTTGTCTTGGATGCCTTGATGTGCTCAAGCTCGCTCCTGGTGTAGTCGCTGACCACACCCTCTTTCCCTGTGGTCCTGAGCAATTTCTCGTCATGGATGACCATCAACTCCCCATCCTTGCTCAAATGGACGTCCAGCTCGACACCATCGCACCCAAGTTCCTCCGCCTTCTGAAAGGCAAGCATCGTGTTTTCCGGATACTTTCCCGAAAAACCTCTATGTCCATACACGTACATCAGATTCCTTCTCCTTATCATGCGACTGCCATGTACAGGCCGATCGCGAATGTGGTGGCCGTGCAGAACCCCCACAGCCATACCGGCGCCAAACCGCCCCCGCGGCTACCCTCCACAGGAAGCACGCTCTTCGGGTATTTTTCCAGATACAGGACGCCGACCCTGTCTCCCGGGGCGTACCGGAACACCCGGTTTCCACCCAAGATACGCATGTGCGAGCGGACAACCAGCTCGATCGGACTCTTTCCCTCGACCGAAACGACGAGCACATAATCACAATCGAACGAACCGTCCACTCTCCCATGGAACTTATGCCACCCGGTCGGAATCGCGTGCTTGACGGCGGTGATCTCCGCCTGCCGCGCCAACCCATGGTGGCGTACCTGCCATTCACGCCAGGACGAGACAAGCATCCAGACACTCAGGATGCACATGACCACGTCCAAGGCCAAGGCGATGCTCATTCCTTTTCGCCTCTGGTCTTCTCCATCGCGGCATCCTCGACATGCCTGATCCTGGCACATGCCACGAAATGGGCCGGCTCGACCTCGACCAATGCGGGATCGTGCTCGCGGCACACGTCGCAGGTATAATCGCAACGGGAGCAGAACCGGCATTCATCGGGAAGATTCACCGGGCTGGTGATCTCGCCCCTGATCAGCCGTCTTGCCGGGCGGTCCTTGCCGACGATGGGAACCGGAACCGCCTCGAGCAAGGCCTTGGTATACGGATGCAGCGGACGCTCGAAAATCAGGTCCGCCGGAGCCTTCTCCACCATCTGGCCCAGGTACATGACGGCGATATCGTCCGAAAAATACTTGACGACCGCCAGGTTGTGGGTGATGAAGATGTAGGTCAGGCCGAACTCCTTCTGCAGGCTCTTGAGCAGGTTCAGGATCTGCGCCTGGATGGAGACATCCAAGGCGCTGACCGGCTCGTCACAGACAATCAGCTTGGGATTGACCGCCAAGGCCCTGGCGATACCGATACGCTGCCGACGACCGCCATCCAGCTCGTGCGGATAGGTATTCACATACCGTCTCGCCAAGCCGACGATATCCATCAGCTCCAGCGTCCGCTTCTCGATCTCTGCCTTGCCCTGCATCAGCTTGTGCTCGATGATCGGCTCGCTGATCAGCTGCATGACGCTCTGACGGGGATCCAGGGAAGAGAACGGATCCTGGAAAATCATCTGCATCTGGACACGCAGCTTGCGCATCTGCCTGACGCTGTAGTTCGTGATGTCCTGTCCGTCGAAAATGATCTTTCCGCTTGTCGGGTTGATCAGTTTCAAAATCACCCTTCCCGTGGTGGACTTGCCGCATCCGGACTCGCCGACAATGCCGAGGGTCTTGCCCTTCTCCACGGAAAAGCTCACCCCGTCGACCGCGTGCAGCATGCCCCGCGGCGTGGTGAAATACTTGGTCAGGTTCTCGACCTTCAGAATCGTTTCAGCCATTCTGCTTTTCCTCCTGGATACGGTGGCAGGCTACCAGATGGGTATCGCTCACCGGCAGCAACTCGGGAATCTCCCGGAAACAGCGCTCGGTCGCGTGCGGACAACGGGGAGCGAAGCTGCATCCCGTGATCTTCTCCATCGGGTTCGGCATCATGCCTTTGATCGGTTGCAGCTCCTCACCCCGCTTGCGCAGGTTGGGCAGGGAGTTGAAAAGGCCCACGGTGTAGTCGTGGAGCATGTGGTTGAAGACATCGTCGGCGGTACCGATCTCGACGATCTTGCCACTGTACATGACCGCCACATCGTCGCAGGTCTCGGCAACGACACCCAGGTCATGGGTGATCAGCAGCATCGACATGTCGCGGTCCTGGATCAGCTGTTTGATCAACGAGAGCACCTGCGCCTGGATGGTCACATCAAGGGCCGTGGTCGGCTCGTCGGCAATCAGCAGACGGGGATGGCAGGCAAGGGCGATGGCGATGACGACACGCTGCTTCATGCCACCGGAGAACTGGTGGGGATAATCGCCCGCCCGGCTCTCCGAGATACCCACGAGCTTGAGCATCTCCTTGGCCCGCTGCATCGCCTCTTCCTCGCTGACCTTGTTGTGGAGCATGACGCTCTCGGCAATCTGGCTTCCGACAGTCATGACCGGGTTCAGCGCCGTCATCGGGTCCTGGAAGATCATCGCGACATCATCGCCACGCATCTTCTCCAAAGCCGGGACATCCATGCGTAGCACATCCTGTCCGTCAAGGAGGATGCTTCCCTCGCAGATCTTCCCCGGCGGATCGGGGACCAGGTTCAGGATGGACAAGGCGGTAGTCGTCTTGCCGGCACCGGTCTCGCCGACCAGACCGAGCGTCTTCTTCTTGCCGATCGAGAAGCTGATGCCGTTGACCGCATAGACCACTCCGGCATCCGTATCGTACTCGACTCTCAGGTTCTTGACATCCAAAAGGACTTCCTTCTTCTCTTCCATACCGATGCCCCTATTTCTTCAATTTCGGATCGAGCGCGTCGCGCAGACCGTCACCGAGCAGGTTCAACGCCAGAACGGTGAACATGATCGCCAGTCCGGGGATGACGCAGATGTATGGAGCGTTGCGGATCTGGCTGCGCCCCGACGAGAGCATCGCCCCCCACTCCGGCGCCGGGCTTGGAACGCCGATTCCGAGGAAGGACAGGCTGGAGGCATTGATGATCGTGGTGCCGATGAGCAAGGTCACCTGCACGATGATCGGGGAAAGGCAGTTGGGGATGATGTGCTTGGCGATCACCTTCCAGGTAGGAAGCCCCATCGCATAGGCGCTCTCCACATACTCCTGGCCCCTGATGGTCATGACCGCGGCACGGGTAATGCGCACGAAACCCGTCGCGCAGGTGACGCAGAGGGCAAGCAGCAGGTTGAAGGTGCTGGTTCCCAGCAGGCTGACCACGACGACGGCGATCATGATGTTGGGTACCGCGTAGAGCATGTCGTTGACGCGCATGACGACCTGGTCGATCACCCCGCCGTAGAAACCGGCGAGGGCCCCGAAGATGACGCCGATGACCAGGCCGATGAAGACCGAGCCGCAACCGATGACCAGACTGTATCTCGCCCCGTAGAGCAGGCGGATGAAGATGTCACGCCCCAGCTCGTCGGTGCCGAAGATATGCTCCCGGCTCGGCCACTGCAGGCGTTCCTTGATATTCTGTCCGATCACCTGGGTGTCGTAATCGAAAATGAATCCGCTGAGGACCGCGGCGGCAATCAGGCAGAGCAGGAAGATCATTCCCACCACCGCTCCCTTGTTCTTCAAAAGCCTGCGCCAGGTTTCCTGAAGGAGCGTCCTGCTCTTCAAAGGTTGTTCTTCTTGTTTCTTGCTACCTTCCATATCCTCACCCCTTGTGCGTGTACTGCGCCTTGATGCGCGGGTCGAAGAACGCGTAGACGATATCGACCAACAGGTTGATCAGCACCATCAGCATGGAGCACATGATGATCGAGCCGGTGACCATGGGAGTGTCCCTCTTGCTGATCGACTCGAAAATCAGACGGCCGATGCCGGGCCAGGAAAAGACCGACTCGGCAAGGACGCTCCCGGTCATGACGTTGGACAGCTGCATGCCGATGACGGTGATGATGGGGATCAGCGCGTTAGGCAACGCGTGGCGCCTGATGACGCGCTTCTCCGAGCAGCCTTTTGCCCGGGCGGTGCGGATGTAGTCCTGTCGGATCACGTCCAGCATCGATGAACGGGTCGTGCGGGTGATCAGCGCGGCCAGGCCAAGGCCGACGGTAAGCGCCGGCAGGACCAGCGACAGCGGCCCGCTCTTGCCTCCCGAAGGGAACCACTTCAGCTTCAGGGAGAACACGATGATCAGCATCAAGCCCAGCCAGAAGTTGGGCATGGAGACGCCGAACAGGGCGAAGATCATGCCCAAAGTGTCTTTCCAGGTATTCTCGTGGATCGCAGTGTAGATGCCCAAGGGCAACGCGATCAGCGTGGCGATCAAGACAGAGGCGCCAGCGAGCTGCATGGTGTTGGGAAGGCGCTCGATGAAGGTGCGGAACACATCGCGCTTGGTGACATAGGAGGTTCCAAGGTCACCGTGCAGCATGCCGGCCATGTATTTCAGATACCGGATGGGAAAACTTTCTGTAAGGCCGAGGTCGACCCGGATCTGCTGGATCTGGACGTCGGTCGCGTTTTCCGGCGCAAGGAAAACGGCAGGATCGCCTCCGGTCAGGCTCATGGCGAAATAAATCAAAAGACTCGTTACAAGAATCACCGGGATCATCAGCACCAGGCGCTTGAGTACGTAACGAAACATCGGACACTCCTTGCAATGGCATCCCCCCGCCCGTCATGCGGACGAGGGGATTGGGAAAATGGGTTATTTTGCGATATAAGCGTGAGACCAGTCGTGGTTTCCACCACCGAAGAGGCGCTCACCCTTCAGGTTCTTGTTGTAGGCGATGACCAGGTTGGCGATATACAGAGGCACCTGGGGGCATTCCTCGACGAGCAGCTTCTGCAGCTCGATGCCGTCCTGCATGCGCTTGTCCTGGTCCTTTTCGGTGGCCACCAGGTCGGTCAGCTCGTCCGCACGCTTGTTGCTGTAGTGGTGGTAGTTGCTGCCGCTGCCGGTATAGAAGAGGTCGCGGTAGACGAAGTCGACCTTCGAGTCCTCGTTCCATCTCCACAGGTACAGGTCCTGGGTACCGGCCTTGCAGGTGGACTTCAGGGTCGCGTCGTCGACCATCTGGATCTCGACGTCGATGCCGATCACCTTCAGGTTGGCCTGGATGACCTGTGCGATGTTGGTGTAGGGAGAACTGTTGGCGATCAGCAGCGTGGTCTTGAGTCCGCCGTTGGGATAGCCGGCCTCGGCCATCAGCTTCTTGGCGCGCTCGACGTCATACGGGAAGCCCGGCATCTCGTCATAGAAGCCCCACAGGCCACGGTTCAGGATGGTCGTCTGCGGAGTACCCTTCCCGTCGACGGCAACCTGCAGGACGCTGTCGCGGTCGATGGCGCAGGCGACGGCCTGGCGCAGCTTCTGGTTGTCCCAAGGAGCCTTGGAGACGTTGAAGGCGAAGTAGAACAGGCGGCTTCCCGCGCGCTCGAAGACCGTGATGTTCTTGTCGTCCTGCAGGAAGGAAAGCTCGTTGATCGGCGGGTTGACGCAGACGTCGATCTCACCGTTCTGCAACGCGATGACGCGGCTGGAATCCTCGATGATCGGACGGAAGGTGATGGTGTCGGAGACACCCGGGTCGTCACGCCAGTAGTTGGGGTTCTTCTTCACACGGCAGTACTCGCCCTGGACCCACGCGTCGAACATGTACGGGCCGCTGCCAACATAGTATGGATCCTTCATGCCGCTCTCGTAGGCGTGCTTGCTCTGGATCGAGAGGGGCACGCTGGCGATGGAGGCGATGAACTCGTTGTTGTACTTCTCGATCTCCAGCTCGACGGTATGCGCGTCCACCACGGAGGTGGAGACCAGACCGGCAAGGGCGGAAGAGACGTAGCTGTTCATGGCCATGTCGTAGGTGAACTTCACATCCTCGGCGGTCAGCGGAGTGCCGTCGTTGAACTTGGCCCTCGGATCGAGGTGGAAGACCAGGTGGGTATCATCCTTGTACTCCCAGCTGGTGGCCAGCTCGGGGACGAAGGTTCCTTCGTTGGTGAAACGCACCAGCGTCTGGTGGGTCGTCTTCAGGACGATGTTGTTGATCTGGTCCTGCTGCTTCTGCAGGTCCAGGTTGTTGATATCGGCTGCAGAGCCGATGATCAGGTCCGACTTGTGGGCGGGAATGCCCGACTGGTCGGCCGCGGGAGCAGCTGTAGCGGCGGGCTGTTCCTTCGAACCCGTCGCGAACAGGGCGGAGCTGGCAAGCAGCAGCGCCATAGCGATTGTCAAAGCTTTTTTCATGTAAGACTCCTTCCTTTCGAAGTATTGCTGGGCGAGTGTCAGCTCACATCCGTTTCCCGTGCCAATATCAAAACTGCTGGTAGCGCGGCTCTACCACCACGCCACCGGGCGCAACCACACCTCCATGCTGGATGGACGAGACCAGCAACCCTACCGCCCTGCGGGCAATGGAGTCGATATCCTGGATGGCCATGCTGCAATGCCCCACCACGTCGGCGAACCAAGGCTCCGAAGAACCGGCATAGTCCGGCGAGAAGGAGAAGCCGTCAACCATCAGGTACGAGAAGCGCGTGGCGTCCATCCCCAGCGCCTTCAAGGCCCGCACCAGAAGCGGCAGGTAATAGCCGCTGTGGATGAAAAAGGCATCAGGCAGGCTTTCGGCCGCCTGCAGTGCGCAACACATCGACTGCAGGTCCAGCTCGTGGGTCCCGACATAGGAGAACTCGACCGTCCTTGCGGCAAGCCCGCTGTCCGCCATCGCTTTCCGGTATCCTTCCTTTCGTTCCAGACCTGCGGAGTTGGTCGCGTTGCAGCGGCCGACGAACAGGATATCCCTCTTTCCCCCGTCAATCGCCCTTCTGGTCAAGTCATAGCCCACCTTCTCGTGGTCGCTGGAGACGAAGGGAAGCTCCTTGCCGATCGAGCGGTCGACGCAGACGAACGGGAAATGCTGTTCGGTCATCTCCTGGAAGAGCGGGCCGCTCAACCCGCCCGAGAGCGGAGCGACCAGCATGCCGTCGAACAGGCCGCTGCGGAACAGCTCCATCTCCTTGACCTCGTGCACGGGATCCTCGAAGGTGTTGACCACCATGGTCAGGTACCCTGCGTCAGTAGCGTACTTCTGGACGTTGTAGATCAGGTTGCTGAAGAAGCCGTACGGGGTGAACGGCGCAAGGAGCCCGATGGTCTTGGTGCTTTTGAGCTTCAGGGACGCGGCGATCTTGTTAGGGACGTACCGGTATTTGCCGGCCACCGCGAGAATCCGTTTCCGTGTCTCCTCGGAGACACGTACCGGACGATTGTTCAGCACCTGCGAAACCATCGAGGGACTTACCCCCGACTCCTTCGCGATTGTCCTGATGTTGATCTCCGCCATGCAGCACACCCCTGAGCAAAACCGTTTTAGCAACGGTACAGAACTGACTGTACCATGGGTTTTTGAAAGAGTCAAAAACTTTTGGAACTATTCAACAATTTTTCATGAAAACCGGTTTAGCAAGGGTTTGTCCCCGAATTCGACCCCCACCGGATTCCCCTTCCGCTCCTTTACGAGCGTGCGTAAAGCCGGTACCATTGGTTTCATGGGAAAACGTGTCTTGCTTATGCTTTGGTGGGTGGCCCGCTCCATCGTCCTGGGAATCTGCGTGGGGTGCGCCATGTGGGCGGTCAATACCGGGGTCGGGACAGTGACCGCGTTCAGGGAGTCGCATCCGCTGCTGCTCCTGTCGATTCCGGCAGGAGCCCTGCTTGTCAGTTGGCTCTACCAGGTGCTCGGCCCCTATCTGCGCAGCGGCACCGCCACGGTCATCCAGATGATCAACAACGGCATCTCGGGCGACGCCTACAAGCATGACGCGCAGATGATCAGCGTGAAGATGGCTCCCCTGCTCTTCGTCGCCACCCTCCTCTCCCATCTCGTCGGCGCCTCCACCGGCAAGGAAGGGGCCGGAGTGCAGATTGGCGCGTCGATCGGCAACTATCTTTCCCACGTGGAGGACATGCTGCTGCCCAAACGCTGGGAGCAACACGACGCGACCACCCAGGGTGTCTGGCTGATCATGGGGGCAGGAGCCGCCTTTGGCGCCCTGTTCAACGCCCCGGTCGCCGGCATGCTCTTCGGCCTGCAGTTCTCGGCCCCCGGGGTCAACCGTACCGACGCCTATATTCCTTGTGTCGTCGCCTCGTTCAGCGCCGTCCTTTTTTCCCACAACGTGCTGCACACCGCCACCCTCGCCCCGGCCCTGGCCGAAAGCGTGGCCGCCACGCCGGTCCTGCTGGTGCAGCTTGCGGTGATTGCCGTGGCCATGGGGCTCTTCTGCAAGCTCTTTCTCGGCCTCGCGTCCTTTTGGAGGAACTGGCTCGCTTCCCGCATTCCGGGGGTCTACCGGCCCGTGCTGGTCAGTTCCTCCCTGGCCCTGGTTGTCTCGTTTGCCCTCTACCCGCTTCTCGGCGGCTTTCCGCTCAACGGCCTTTCCGCGGACCTGATCGGCAAGCAGGTCGCCTGGTACATTCCTTTCCTGAAGATGCTGCTGACGGTGCTTTCCATGGGAGCCGGCTTTGTCGGCGGAGAGGTGGTTCCGGTGGTGGTGCTCGGTTCCACCTTCGGGTCTCTCTTCGCTCCCCTGTTCGGCATCCCCATCAACGCCCTCGTCTCCTTTTCCAGCATGGGCATGCTGAGCGCCGCGACCAAGCTGCCTTTCGTCTGCGCCATGCTCGGCCTGGAACTCTTCGGATTCGCCAATCCCGCCCTGCTCTTCTATGTCTGCCTGATCAGCTATGCGGCAAGCGGCTCGATGGGCATCTACGCCAAGCAGCAACCCACCATCGCCTTGGGGGAAAGGTAGGATGATCCAGGATATCGCCCCGCACCGGTTGGACAACCACTGGCGCCTATGCGAGCCCCAAAACGGAGAGTATCTCTTCCGTTTCCGGGACGGACAGGTGCTTCTTGCCCCTGACGGGTCGCTTCCCCGAGTCACGGAAACCGGAAGCCCGTTAACCTTTCTCTTCACGTTCGACGGAGTCGGCTGCTGGCTCTCCCAAGAATCGGAAGGAGAAAACTGGGTCGCCATCCGCGAGACGAAAAACCTTCCTGAGGGGCTCGGGCTGATGGTCGCGACGGCATGGCAACTGAATACCTGGTATGAGGGAAACCGCTTCTGCGGCCATTGCGGGAAACCGATGGCATTGGGCACCAGCGAGCGCTCGCTGGTATGTCACTCGTGCGGCATGACCGTCTATCCGAAGATCATGCCGGCCGTCATCGCCGGGCTGTGGGACGGGAACCGGATCCTGATGACGCGTTACGCCCACGGCCATTCCAAGTACCGTGGACGGGCATTGATCGCCGGCTTCGTGGAAATCGGCGAGAGCGCCGAGGAGACGGTACGGCGCGAGGTGATGGAGGAAGTCGGACTCTCGGTGCGGGACATCCGCTATTTCGCCAGCCAGCCCTGGGGCAGCGCCAGCGACCTGCTTCTGGGGTATTTCTGCCACTTGGACAGGGGCGGGGACATCCGTCTGGACGAGACGGAGCTGGAAGACGCCGAATGGGTCTGCCGCGAGGACATCGACCCGACCACCGATACGGTCAGCCTGACGGGGACGATGATCCGCTATTTCAAGGAACACCCTGAGCGGTTTCCCCTCTGACCGGCTGGTATTTCCTTTGCCTGCCGTTTTATGGTAGGTTAATGTATTTGTGAGGATTTGAACACCATGGACGAGAAAACGACACGGAACATCGGCATCATGGCCCATATCGATGCCGGCAAGACCACGACCACCGAGCGCATCCTGTACTACACGGGCGAGAACCATCGCATCGGCGAGGTGGACAATGGCGAAGCGACGATGGATTTCCTGCAGCAGGAGCAGGACCGCGGCATCACCATCGCGAGCGCCGCGACCACCTGCTTCTGGAAAGGCTACCAGATCAACATCATCGATACTCCGGGACATGTGGACTTCACCGCCGAGGTGGAGCGTTCGTTGCGCGTGCTTGACGGCGGCATCGTCGTCTTCAGCGCGGTCGGCGGCGTCGAGCCCCAGACGGAAACGGTCTGGAGACAGGCCGAGACCTACAAGGTCCCCCGCATCGGGTTCGTCAACAAGATGGACCGCATGGGCGCCGATTTCTACGACGTCCTGTCCCAGATCAAAGCCAAGTTCGGCGCCAATCCGATTCCGGTCAACATCCCTGTGGGGTCCGAAAGCGGATTTTCCGGCGTCATCGACCTGCTCTCCATGCAATACCTCACCTTCGACCAGAGCGACGACGGCAAGACGATGCGCGAGAACCCGATTCCGGCAGACATGCAGGAAGAGGCCGACGAGTGGAGGGAGAAGCTGATCGACAGCGTCTCTTCCTTCAGCGACGAGATCATGGAGCTCTACTTCGACGGGAAGGACATTCCGGTCGAACTGATCAAGAAGACCCTGAAGAAAGCAACAATCGAGCGGCAAGCGCTGCCGATGTTCGCAGGCTCCTCGCTGAAGGACATGGGCGTCCAGCCGTTGATCGATGGCGTCATCGACTTCCTTCCCAGCCCCAGCGAGGTCCCCCCCATCACCGGCATCAACATGAAGAACGAAAAGGAGGTGGAAATCACCCATGACCCCTCCAAGCCGCCGCTCGCATTGGTGTTCAAGATCCATGTCGACCCGCAGATGGGGCCGATGGATTATGTGCGTGTCTATCAGGGGACGATCAAGAAAGGCCAGATGGTGATGAACGTCGGAAAGCACAAGAAGGAACGCGTGGCCAGAATCCTGCGCATGCACGCCGACCGCTCCGAGGACATGAGTTCGATCGAGGCGGGAGATATCGGCGTCATCGTCGGCATGAAGGAGGCACAGACGGGCGACACTCTTTCCAACGAGGCGAGCCAGATCCTGCTGGAGAAGATGCACTTCCCCACCCCGGTCATCTCCATCGCCATCGAGGCGGGAACCGCCGACGACCAGGTCAAGCTGAAGAACGCCCTGGCCGTCTTGGCCCAGGAGGACCCGACCTTCACCTTCAAGGAAGACGACCAGACCGGCCAGCTTCTGATCAGCGGCATGGGCGAGCTCCATCTGGATGTCATCGTCACCACCCTGACCAAGGAGATGAAGATCAACGCCCGTGTCGGCAAGCCGCAGGTCAGCTACCGCGAGTCGATCGCGAAGGAAGCGACCGGCAGCGAAAGCTTCGACAAGGTGATCGCAGGCAAGGAGAACCATGCGGGCGTGACGCTCCGCCTTTGTCCGCTTCCCCAAGGCAGCGGCGTGAAGTACCTCTGCTCCGCGAAGGTGAGGGGTGGCATGCCGGACGAGTTCTACCAGGCGATCCAGCGCGGTATCGAGGGGGCTTTCTCCAGCGGCATCCGCTACGGGTATGCCTGCACCGACATGCAGGTCGAGGTGACCGGCATCGACTACGACGAGCTCAGGGCGAGCGATTTCGCCTTCGAGGCCGCGGCGTCGATGTGCTTCGACAAGGTGGCGGCCCAGGCGGAGCCCCAGCTGATGGAGCCGATGATGAAGGTGACCGTCATCGTCCCGACCCAGTATGTGGGCGACGTCATCAGCAGCTTGACCAGCCGTGGCGGATTGGTGAGCTCGATGGAGAGCCACGCTTCCGCAGACCAGATCAACGCCCAGGCACCGCTGTCGAAGATGTTCGGCTACTCCACCGCCCTGAGAAGCGCGACCCAGGGACGCGGATCCTTCAGCATGGAGTTCGACCATTACGTACCCTGCCAGGTCAATCCGTTCGGCGCATGAAAGAAATCTCTCGCCACACGAGGGAAAATCGCATATAGTATGCAAGGCGCAACTCGTCACAGGCGGGTTGCCTTTTTGTTGGACATGAATCAAGGAGCGTTACGATGCTGCAGAAAGCGCATACGATGGGGTTCTATTGCACCCAGGCCTCGCTGGAGGCCAAGAAGAAGGAGCTGGAGGATATCAACAAGGTCCAGTTGCCAGAGGTCATGAAGGAAATCGCGGAAGCCCGCGAGAAAGGCGACCTGAGCGAGAACAGCGAATACCAGTACGGGAAGGACAAGCAGCAACTGCTGCAGAAGAAGGCGCAGATGCTGGCACAGCAGATCAACAACATGCACGTCCTCACCCCCGAGTCGATCGACCCCGCCACCAGCGGCTTCGGCACCGTCATCACCGTGAAGAACGTCAAGCACGCCAAGCTGGAGACCTACACGCTGATGGGCCCTTGGGAAAGCGACGACGAGCGGGGCGTCATCAACATCCTCGCCCCGATCGGCAAGGCGCTGGCAGGACACAAGAAGGGCGACCATTTCGTCTTCGAGTGGGCAGGCAGCCGCACCAGCTACATCGTCGAGGATGTCCATCTGGCAGATTTCCAATAATCGTAGGTTTCTTGGGGCGGAATAGCGGGTTCCGCCCCAATTTTCCCCTTTTCTATCGCAAAATCCTTCAATAAAGCCCTTTTCTTTTGACAGATGGAAGTTTGGGGCGTACCATGAATCCATAGGTCTCAGGACCAAAAAAGGAGGGTTTATGGGTGTCATCAGTTCAGACATCAGGAATGTAGCCATTGTCGGGCACAACGGTACAGGAAAGACGACGTTGGTCGAGCAGCTCCTGTTTCAGGCGAGAGCCTTGGACAAGCCGGCCACTGTGGAAAGCGGCAAGACTGTAAGCGATTTCACGGACGAGGAAATCGCGAAGAAGATTTCCATCCATTCCTCCCTCATCTCCTTTTACTGGAATGACAGGCAGATCAATCTTCTGGATACTCCGGGAACCTCTGGTTTCATTGGCGAGGCCATCTGCGCTTTCCGTTCCTGCGAGTCTGCCCTGATGGTCGTCGATGCCGAGTTCGGCATCCAGATCGAGACCTTGAAGCTCTGGAGAAGACTGAACAACCGCAACAAGCCCAGAGCCGTGTTCATCAACAAGATGGACAAGGAACGAGCGGATTTCGACGCCGTGCTGGAGCAGCTGAAAGAGCGCTTCAAGATGGCATTTGTTCCTATCGCGATACCCATCGGCAAAGGTGCCGGTTTCAAAGGAGTCGTCAACCTGATCGAGGGCAAGGCCTACCTGCCGGGAGCGGACGGACGTTGCGTCTCCTACGAAGTGCCCTCCGAGCTCCATGACCTTGTCGAGAAGTATCGTGGCGAGCTGATCGAGAGCGCGGCCGAAGGCGCCGACGACCTGCTGGAGAAGTATTTCGAGGAAGGAACCCTGACCGAAGAGGAAATCCGGCGTGGCCTGCACCAGGGCGTCAAGACCAACAAGGTCGTCCCGGTCCTTTGCGGCTGCGCGTCCAAAGGCATGGGCATGCATACCCTGCTGAACTGCATCAAGCACGACCTTCCCGACCCGACCGGAGAGACCGAATGGATCCTGGACAAGGACGGCGTGCACCACGACATGTCGATCACCCCCGACGGTCCGGCGGCAGCCTACTGCTTCAAGACCACGATCGACCAGTTCAACGGAAAGCTCAGTTTCCTGAAAGTCGTCTCCGGATCGATAGGTCCCGAGACCGACCTGGTCGTCCGTCCGCGGGACAAGCGCGTCAAGCCAGGCAAGGTCTACCGCATGGTCGGCCGCAAGCTGGTCGAGACCGACGTGCTGAACGCCGGAGACATCGGCGTGATCACCAAGGCTGACGCGGTCTCCACCAACAGCAGCCTTCTGGCGGACCTGAACGCCACCTACACCTTCCAGCCGCTCGCGATGCCCAGCCCTGTCTACACGCTTGCCATCAGCACCGACGACAAGAAGGCGGAGGTCAAGATGGGCGAGGCGCTCTACCGTGTCGCCGAAGAGGACATCACCTTCCACACTGGCTTCAACGAGGAGACGAAGGAAAGCTATGTCGCCGGCCTTTCCGAGGACCATTTGAAGATGATCCTCGAGAAAATCGAGGAAAAGCAGAAGATCAAGATCAACACCAAGCTTCCGCGCGTCGCCTACCGCGAGACAATCACCAAGGACAGCGGGCTGACCGAATACACCCACAAGAAACAGACCGGTGGACACGGGCAGTACGCCAAGGTGGTCCTGTCGATCGCCCCGAGCGAACGGGGAGCCCTGTACACCTTCGCCAACATCGTCAAGGGCGGCGCCATCAGCAAAGGCTACGTCCCCGGTATCGAAAAGGGTATCCATGAACAGATGGAAGAGGGATTCCTCGCCGGCTATCCGATCGTCGACGTGGCGGTCACGCTGATTGACGGCAAGGAGCATCCGGTCGATTCCTCGGAAATGGCATTCAAGCTTGCGGGCAAGGGAGCCATGCGCGCCGCTCTCGCCAAGGCGGGATGCGTGTTGCTCGAACCGATCATGAGCATCCAGATCTATGTCGACCAGGAATACCTGGGAGCCATCCTCAGCGACCTTTCCTCCAAGCGCGGGCGCGTGCTCGGGCAGGAGGAGACTGGACAGCTGCAGATGGTCAGGGCTTTGGTCCCGCAGTCCGAAGTGCTCAACTATGCCATCGACCTGAAGTCCATGACCAGCGGCACGGGGAGCTTCGAGCTTGAGTTCGACCACTATGAGCAGCTGCGCGGCAAGCAGGCTGACGAGGTGATCGCCGAAGGCAAGAAACACATGAAGGCCGACGAGGAGTAATCCTCCAGGACACGGAAACAAGAGCCGCTTCAGAGGCACGTCTGGGGCGGCTCTCTTTTGCAGGAGGAAGAGGATGGCATGGAAGCTTACCATCACCGACCCGTCAGGAGCATACCCGCTGATCGAGGAGCATCGGCACTTCTCGGTCGAGGGAACCATAACCCACACCGAACCCCTTGCAGAGGATGCCGTGGTGACGGTCGAGGTGCTCGACCAGGGGGGAACCACCCTCCGGTTCTCCCGCCAGGAGCGCAAGGACAACCGCAACCTCTTCACCGGCTGTCCCCTTCTGACCGGCTATCCCAAGGGTATGGACGACGACTGGAAGCATCTGAAGGATTACGGGTTCCCTCCCCTCCTGGTACGGGACCTTTCCGACCCACAGGCTTCCCTCAGGGACGCCACCATCAAATGCTGGTATGACGACACCTCCTTCAAGGCGATCATCGTCACCGCCACCGACGTGGAGCATGGGCTTCTGCTTGACGACCATATGCGCTTCACCGACGACAAAGGGAGACCCTATGCCGCCCTTCCCAAGGGGGGCTATACCATCCGCGTCACGCTGTCAGCGCGAGATGGAACGTGTCTTGCCATGACGGAAAAGCCGATACGGATCGGCGCCTACCCGGACGTAGCGATCAACCGTTTCAATCCCCCGGAACACCGCAAGCGCATGAACGCCTGGTGCCAGGCGCGCCAGATCCACGTGCTCAATGACCTGGTTCCCGGGTACCTGAACCCCTATCTTGGTCCTTGGTTCTACCACATGGGCCTGCTGCCCATGTATCTGGCGAGCGACGTGAGCCAGTACGTGGATAGCCATGTCCACCTGTTCGTCTATCTGCTGGACGAAAGCTCCACCTCCTACTCCACCGAACTCGCCTTTCTCGAGACCAAGGGGCGCGTCGAGGACCCGAAGCGTCTTTCCGTCTACCACTACGACATCGGCGAGGCTGTGATCGGGAAAGGGACAAGCCACGAACAGAACGGAACCATCCGCCGCTTTCCCGACGGACAGTTCCTCTGGATCTGCCGCATCGACCTGACCAATTTTCTGGCCAAGGAAAACCAGTACGACCTGAGCGGCAAGTCGGTCGTCCAGGCGCAGACCGACAAGCGCCACCTTGTGGTCCCCGCGGGAAAGCCGTTCGCCATCACGGGCGTGGTCCGTCCCTGGCAATTCGACCCGGGAGACTTCACCTTGCTCGAAAGCAATGCCTATCGGTGGCGCAACAAGGTCGCGTCCATCCGCTATCGGTTCGCCAGCGGGAAACGCGAGTGGGAGGAAACCAGAACCTTGGGCATGCAGCGGATCGACGGCAATCCCATTGGCGGCTCAACCCTGGAGTTCTACAACCTCTTCATCCTGCCGGAGTCAGAACAAGGACGCATGGTCACCCTCACCGCCTGCGCCCTTGACACGAGGGGAAACAGCCATGCGGGTGCCCGTGAGAGCATCACCTTCCAGGTCGTCTGATCACCGTTTGACCAGCGTCACGTAGATGTTCGAGGAATAGCTGCCGGCAAGCTGGGTGTTGCCGCCTTGGATTGGCGCGTCCAGGTCCAGCTTGATGGCGATAGTACCTGCATAGTAGTAGCGGGCCTTGTACCTGTTGTCCTGGCTGAAGAGTTTCGGCGTCAGGGAGCGCTTGCGGGGAACCCGCACGAAGCGCCTCTGCGACGACCCGATGCCATCGACAGACTCCGTACCGTCGATACCGCTGGAGGGACTGGTGGATACCACCTCATCCCCATAAGGCAATATACCCTGTAGTCAACGAAAAATCAAAAAAAACATATATAAAAGTACATGTTTCTGACTCTATCAGCGCGCTTCTTTCTCGAACCAGAGCTCCCTAATCGGACGCTCCGCCTTGAGTCCTTTCTGCTCGAAATGGGTCATGGGCCTCCATGGCCTGGGGGTTGCATACCCTTCGAAGGCGTTGCGGATCCCTTCGGTGTGGCTGAAGACGTCCAGCATCTGTTCGGCGTACTCCTCCCAGTCGGTGACGCAGTACATATACCCTCCCGCATGGAGCTTCCTGGCCATCAGGTCGGCCATAGGTTGCTGAATCAGCCGCCGCTTGTGGTGCTTTTTCTTCTGCCACGGGTCGGGGAAAAAGACATGGAAGCCTGCCAGGCTGTCGTCGGGGATCATGTGCTCGAGCACCGCCACGGCGTCAAAGCGCATCAGCCGGAGGTTACGGATTTCCTCCTCCCCTACCTGCTTCATCAGTTTGGCAAAGCCACTGATGAAGACCTCCAGGGCAAGGTAGTTGTACCCGTCCCGTTCTTTGGCGATCTTGGCGGTGGAGACGCCGTTGCCGAAACCGATTTCCATCACCACCGGATGGTCGTTGCCGAACACCTGCCGGAAGTCCATCACCTTGTCCTCGAAGGGCAGGCCGTAGGTCGGATAGTAGCGCTTCAAGGCCTCGACATCGCTGGCATGGATGTAGCCGCCCCTCAGGACATAGCTCTTGATCTCCCTATGTCCGTCTTCCCTCCTGACCTCGACGTCCCTCAGTTCGGGCACATCCTGATAGATCTTGTTCTGTGTCTCATATGACGGCTTCGCCATGCGCATCTCCCGCAGGGAGAAGCATAGCCAAGGAGCCGGCCTGCGTCAAATGGCCCGATGCCTTTCAGAGCAGCCTCTGCAGCTTTTCCATGATGAAGAGGGCCTTGTCCCTCAGGGAGACCGCGCTGGTCTGCATGTACAGGTAGTTGGCCCTGTTGGGATTGTTGAAGTCATACCTGACCGTGCCGCCGCTTTGCGCGAGCAGGTTGACCACCTTGCCGGGGTTCACGTCCGCCACATGGGCGAATTCCAAGGTGACCATCCCCCGACGCTCGGTCAGGTGGATGACCGACAGCTTGCGGCAGAGGATCTTGATCTCGGCGATATAGAGCAGGTTGTCCACCTCTTCGGGCGGCTGGCCGTACTTGTCGGCAAGCTCTCCCCTCAGGCGCTCCAGGTCCTCCTCGGTGCGGATCGAGGCGATACGGCGGTAGATGTCGAACTTGACCGAAGGATCGAGGATGTAGGAATCGGGGATGAAGCCGCTGTAGTCCAGCTCGAGGAAGACTTCCCGGTCCTCCGGTTTCTCCCCCTTCTGCTGCAGGGTGCGGACCGCCTCGTCCAGGATGCGGATGTACATGTCCAGCCCGACCGAGGCGACCTGGCCGGACTGCTCCCTTCCCAGCAGGTTCCCGGTACCGCGGATTTCCATGTCCTTCATGGCCACCTTGAAGCCGCTGCCCAGCTCGGTATGCTCGCTGATCACCTTCAGGCGCTTGACCGCCACCTCGCTCAAGGCCGTATCGTTCGGGTAGAAGAGGAAGGCATAGGCCTGCTGGTCGCTCCGTCCTACGCGTCCCCTGAGCTGGTAGAGCTGGCTTACCCCGTACAGGTCGGCCCGGTCGATGATGATTGTGTTGACGTTGGGGATGTCGATGCCGTTCTCGATGATGGTGGTGGAGACCAGGACCTGGATGCCCTGGTTGATGAAACGGTGCATCCGTTCATCCAGCTCGTCGCTGTCCATCTGCCCATGGGCGCTCTCGATGATCAGATCCGGCAGTGCCGCCCTGAGGCTGGCGACCACCGCGTCCAAGGTCTCGATGCGGTTGTGCAGGTAGAAGACCTGCCCTCCCCGCTCCACCTCCTTGCGGATCGCCTGGATGACGGTTCCCTCGTCGAACTCGGCGATGGTGGTCGAAATCGGGCGCCTGGCGATCGGGGGCGTGGTCAAGAGCGACATGTCCCGGATGGAAAGCAACGACATGTACAGGGTACGGGGAATCGGCGTGGCCGAAAGGGAGAGCGAGTCGATGCTGGCGCGCATGTCCTTGATCCGCTCCTTGTCCTTGACCCCGAAACGTTGCTCCTCGTCGACCACGAGCAACCCGAGGTCCTTGAAGATGATGTCCTTCTGCAGGATCCGATGGGTGCCGAACAGCACGTCCACCGCCCCGCTTGCGACCCCAAGCCGGATCTGCTTCTGCTCCTTGGGGCTGACGATACGGGACAGCTGGGCCGTGGTGACCGGGAAATCGGCGACCCGCTTGAGGAAGTTCCGGTAGTGCTGCTCGGCCAAAATCGTCGTCGGAGCAAGGAATGCGACCTGCTTTCCGCTGAGCACGGCCTTGAATGCGGCGCGGAAGGCGATCTCCGTCTTTCCATAGCCCACGTCCCCGCAGACCAGGCGGTCCATCACATGGGGGCTCTCCATGTCAGCCTTGATATCCTCGATGCAGGTCAGTTGGTCGGGCGTCTCGTCATAGGGGAACGAGGCCTCGAACTGCAGCTGCATGTCGTTGTCCTTCTGGAATGCGAAACCGACCGAGTTCTTCCGGCGGGCGTACAGGTCGATCAGATGGCGGGCCAGGTCTTCGGCATTCTTGCGCGCCTTGGCCTTCTTGTGCTCCCATCCGGCGCCGCCGAGCTTGTCGAGCTTCGGAGCCCCGCCCTCGCTGCCGATATACCGTTGGACCAGGTTGGCTTGCTCGATCGGCACATAGAGGAACTCGCCCCCAGCGTACTCGATCTTGATGTAGTCGCGCTCCCGGTTGAAGCTCTTGACGCGGTCGATTTTCACGAAGCGGCCGATGCCATAGTTGACGTGGACGACGTAGTCCCCCTCGTTCAGGTCGACGAAAGAGTCCAGCGGGCTGGTCTGTACCTTCTCCAGCGTCTTGACCACCTGTCTCCGCCGCCCGAAGATCTCATGCTCGCACAGGGCTATCACCTTGAGCTTCTGCACGGCGAAGCCGCCCGAAAGCTCCTGGTCGACATACTGGATCTGCGGGAAGGCGCCGAGCATCTGCCCCAGGCGCTCCCGTTGGGTGATGTTGCCGCTGAAAATCGAGATGGCCCAGCCGTCGTCCCGAAGCGCCTGCAAATCCTGGCGCAACAGGACGAAGCTGCCGAAATAGGAGCGCGGCCCGTCAATATCGAAACGGTAGGCCTGGGCATCCTGCCCCTTCAGGTCCCGCACCAGCAGGCTGTGCCCCTCGGTCTGCTGGAAGGAAGGAAAATCGAAAAGCAACGCTTCGGGGACAGGGCTGTCCGGCTTCTCGCGGTACGCGGTCCGGAAGCCGGCTTTCGCCTCCACCATCAGGCTCTTGAAACTGGAGGCAAGCCGCTGGTCGCCGACAAAGACGAAATAGTCGCCTTCTCGGAAATAGCTGGAAATCTGGCAGAAACGCTGCTGCTTCCCCTCGAAGAGCGGAATCCGGAAACTATCCACATCCCCGGTGGTCTGCTGGGTGACCGGCTCGTAGACGCTGATCCTGCCAATCTCGTCCCAGTCGGCGAAAATCCGGTAGGGAACGGGACTCTCGAAGGGAAAGACGTCCATCACCTCGCCCCGGATGGTGAACTCGCCCGGGCTGGTGGTCGACGGCGAGCGGGCGTAGCCGCTCTCCCCGAGCCTGCTGGCGAACGCCTCCGGCTTGAAGGGTTGCCCCTTGCAGAAGGTCAGCGTCGCATCCCGGATGCCCTCCCGGCTCGGCACGGGCAGGACGAAGGAACGCAGGTGGGTGACGATCAGGCCTCTTTTCTGGGTGTCGATCTGGCTGAGTCTCTGGACCTGCTCGTAGGTGCCCGCGTCATCATCCCCCTCGCTGTAGACCATACGGCTGGTGGCTGGCAGGTAGACCAAGGGGAATTCCCGTTTCGGCACGTCCTCCACGAAGCGTCCGTTGACCCTGCATCCGAAGTCCTTGAGCGCCATCAGGGCGCTGTCCTCGGTCGGGCAGACCATCCAGACCCTGCCTTTCTGCAGGCGCACGATGGCACGGACAAAAAGGGCCAGCGGATAGCCGTCCAGCCCCTCTACATGCACAAACGGCCTGGAAGCGCTCACGGCCCTCCAGGCATCGCTCTTTTTGAGGAATTCCTCGACTTTCGCGGTAATCTCAGCTTCCGCCATAAACGCACAAACCGTACCACACCAGCGGACGTTGGGCAAGAGTTCAGAACCCCCGATACCGGTAGCGGTTGCGTCCTTCGGTCATCTTCCCGTAGTCGATCGCCTGCCGGGGACAATGGGCGATACAGGCCATGCAGTGGGTGCACCTGCCCTTCCAACGGGGTTTCCCGTCCGAGGAAAGGAAGATGTCGCCAAGAGGGCACATCCTCTCGCAGAGACCGCAGGACGTGCACGTCGCGCCCACATGGAAAGCCCGGTCATGGACAAGGAAGCGGAAGAACAACGGGTTGCACGCCATCGAGAGGAACCTTCCCCACAGGGATACCTTGCGGGGCTTCAATGCCCTGCCATCCTTCAGGTCCCGGGCGATACGGACGATGGCCCGCTCCGCCCACTTGTTCAGGGCCCGCGCCTCTTCGTCTCCAGGCGTCTCGAACAGGGCAAGGTAGTTCTCAGGCATCCGCACCTCGGCAAAGCCCGCCAGGCGTATGCCCATCGAACGGAAGAAACGCCTGGCGTAGCCTTGGGCGTTGCCGCTCGAGGTGCCGCAGCTCACCACCACGACCATCTCCCTGCTTCCCCTGAGGGTGCACCTGCCAAGATAGTCGGTGACCACGCGGGGGACGCGCCAGCCGTAGACAGGACAGACCAGGACCCACCGCTTCTCCGAGACGAGGGGGGAATTGTCCCCGCTTCGCATCCGCTCCCCAAGGTTGGCAAGCCTGTCGTCCAACGCGCGTGCCAGCACAGCGGCGATATGGGCGCTGTTGCCCGTTCCACTCCAATACAGGACCATGCGTCCAGTAAGCCACACCTAGGCACAAAGAAGCAAGCGATTCCTATGTTCCGGCCCCTGCCCTTTTTGCTAGAATAGCGCCATGACGCTTTCCAAAGATTCCCTCGACCGGCTCGAGCGGGCGGTACGCGCCCTTGCCGCGGACGCCGCCAAAGCCCAGCCGGAACTTGACATCCAGACCAAGAGCGACGGCAGCCCGGTGACCCAGATCGACCTGATGGTCAGCAAGCGGCTGATCCGCCTGGTTTCCTCGCTGTTTCCCTCCGCCGCCATCATCAGCGAGGAGCACGCCACCGACCACCGTCCCGACGCTCCCTGCACCTTCGTCATCGATCCGATCGACGGCACCGACGTCTACTCGCAGGGCTTCCCTTCCTGGTGCGTCTCTGTCGGCATCCTCGACGGGGACAAGGTCCCGGTCGGGGCGATGATTTGCGCGCCTCGCTTCGGAATCGCCACAAGCGGAGGGCTGTTCGTCCGGCTCGACCCGGGTGGAACGCTCTTGGTGGACGGCAAACAGTTCGCCATCACGACGGAAAAGGAAACGGCGGGACAGGTGGTGATGGGCTCGGACGCGATCAGGCACATGACCGTGGAGCGCTTTTCAGGGAAAATCCGTTGCTTCGGCTCCACCATCATCCATCTGCTCTGCCCGGTGCTGGTGGACAAGATCCACGCGGCGATCCAGTCGGTCGGCTATGTCTGGGACTTCGCCAGCGCCCACGCGGTGCTCAGGGCATCGGGCATGGACATCTACCATGCCGACGGTTCGCCTTTCACCTATACGGACGCCTTCCTGGACCGGCAACCGGTGCGGGAGTGCCTGTACGCCGGCACCAAGGCCTGCACCGACCGTCTCAGACAGGTGCTGACAGCAAGGACTCCGTGACAAACACCACCAGGCAGCAGGCCGAGGCGACCACGGGAAGACCGGCTCCGAACCAGGCCAGCACCACGCCGAGGACGAGCGCGAGCACCCCCGCCAGGGGGTTCTGCGTCGCCTGGATGATGGAGGGAAAGGTCATGACCGCGAGGGTCACGTAGGGAAGGTAGAACAGAAACGAGCGGAGGAAAGGATTGGCGATCTGCCGGCGGATCAACGCGAGCGGAAGGGCCTTGATGGCGATGGTCGCCACGCTCATGACCATAATATAGGTCCAGATGTCATGCCGCATGCGCTTCCTCCTTCACCGGGAACAGCAGGGCGGCCGCCCCGCTGAGGGCCACGGTCAGGATGATGGTCCGCGTACCGCTGGACAGCGCCGAGAACCAGGGGACGATCCCGCACGCCCAGCTGGAGGCGAAGGCAAGGACGACCAACAGGGCGACCACCTTGTCCTTGCGGGCGGGGGGGATGATGATGGCGAGGAACATGCCGTACAGGGCGACGGAGAGGGCGCTGACGACACGCTGCGGCAGCACCTGGCCGGCGAAGATGCCGAAGGCGGTTCCGCCCGCCCAGCCGGGAATGGCCAGGCTCATCGCCCCGTAGGCGTAGGCGGGGGGCAGCATCCCCGGGTGGGCGACGTAGATGCCGAAGAGCTCGTCGGTCACGTCGTAGCCGATGGTCAGCCTCTGCCAGAACGGCATCTTCGGGTCGATATGCTGGCTCAGGGCAGTGCTCATCAAAAGGTATCTGGCATTGGCCACCAGCGTGATCAGCGCCATCTCCAGATAGGAGGCGTCAGCCCCTATCGTGGTAAATCCCGCATACTCCCCCGCCGAGGCGTTGTTCAAAAGGCTTGCGACCACCCCCTGGGCGATGGTAAGCCCGGCACCCCGGGCCGCGATGCCCAGGGAGAAGGCCACGGCGAAATAGCCAAGCGCAATCGGAAGCCCGTCGCGCATCCCCTTCCTGAATTCGTTCCCCTGCATGGGCGTCCAACCTCCCCCGTGCAGCACTGTACCGATTCCATTGACATTTGTAAAACGCATTATTTTAATAATTTCATAAGGAACGCTTATGACAAGCCGCTACGACATCTTCCTCAAGGTGGTGGAACTGGGAAGCTTCACCAAGGCTGGTGGCGCGCTCCATTACTCGCAGAGCGCCATCAGCCAGGCAGTGAAGGCGCTGGAGGAGGACCTGGAGACAAGGCTCCTTGACCGGAGCAAGGAACCGCTGGCCCTTACCGCCGACGGCAAAGCCTATCTGCCCTACCTCCAAAGCATCGTCCAGGCCGAGCGGGCGCTGGAACGCAAGCAGGACGAGATGCGGGGACTGCTGGACGCGCATATCAGGCTGGGCATCTTCACCAGCGTCGGAAGGAACCTGCTGCCGCCGTTGCTGTACGAGTTCAGGCAGCGGTATCCCGGAGTGCACTTCGACCTCTCCCAAGGGGAATACGACAGCATCAGGAGCCAGCTTCTTGCCGCCCAGATCGACCTGGGCTTCCTGAACGAGCAGGGCGCCGGGGACCTGGGTTTCGAACGGGTCTACCGGGACAGGATGGTGGCGGTCCTTTCCCGAGAGAGCCCGTTGGCGGCCAAGGAGACGGTTTCCCTCAGGGACCTTGCCGGAGAGCCCTTCCT
>Ga0256404_1004734_pt1 | contig 25157 bp, 18 predicted proteins | sample RumenRJG_01DNA_FD_185990 | JGI IMG/M metagenome (GOLD analysis project Ga0256404, IMG submission 185990) | Bovine rumen microbial communities from Lethbridge, Alberta, Canada - RJG_01 | ecosystem: Host-associated > Mammals > Digestive system > Stomach > Rumen | place: Canada: Alberta | collected...
TCCTGCAAAATGACCTATTGACAATTTTTATTTGTTAATTTTTGTCTCAAGTACCTTGACTCGCGAACAAGATAGTAACAATGGGCTTTTTGAAAGTTTTTATCCTGCAAAATGACCTATAGGTCTATTATTCTCCTACTCGCCGGCGAGCGAAATCTTGTAAATTTATCCCGTCTTCGGCGGTATTGCTGACTTAGCTTATTATTTTAGTGTCACTAAATTGTCCAGGAATTAACCATAAATCATATTATAGAACGCAAATGTCCGTGAATTGCCATAAATGTCAAAAAAAATGAATGGTTACTAAAAAAAGCAATCGCTTCGAACTTTGGGAGTTCAAAGCGATTGCTTTTTGTAAAAATATTGCTACAGCCAGCCGGTCGCACGGTTGGTCTGGAGTTTCAACCCACAATGTGCGTTTCTCTTCCGTTGACATAAATAGCGCTGAAAGGTCTGGACGGGCAGAGATACTCACATGCTCCGCAACCGATACACGCTTCGGCATTGACAGCAGGGACCGGTACACCAGACTCTCTCTCCACCATTCGTACTGCACCCGTAGGACAGTGACGTGCACAATTGCCACATTGCACACCGTCGCGATATGCCACGCAATTGTCAGGCACGACGACGGCAAATCCAATATGAATGTCGGTCTTTTCTTCCCTGCTGACCGAGTGGATAGCCCCTGCAGGGCAGACATCGCCACAACGGGTACATTCCGGACGGCACCAGCCACGCTCGAACGACATTTCAGGTTGCAAAAGCGTCTGCAGCTGTGTTGATGGACGCAAAACGTTGTTAGGGCATTCGCTGACACACAACTGGCAGCTGGTACAATGTTTACTGAAATTCTTCAAACCAATCGACCCCGCAGGTTTGAGCGGTACATCGCGGTGAGGAATCTGTTTTTCTTCGATAACAGCAAGACCTCCGTCCACCTTCTTCTCCTGTGCCTGCAGGCCTACAGCCGCCGTTGTCAATGCTGTCGTTGCGATAAAGGCACGACGCGACGTATCGGTCGGCGAAGTCGTTTTTTCCGTAGCGTGAGCAGCATCGTGGTCAGCCTTCTTGCCACGTGAATAGCGATACTCCAGTGCTCCGAACTTGCACTCGTCGATGCAGTCCATGCAAGCCACGCAACGAGAATAGTCAATAAAATGATTCTCTATGTCAATACATGACGCCTTGCAGTTCTTCTCACACATGTGGCAGTTCTTGCATTTGTCGGTGTCGATTACCGGACGGAAAAGCGAGAAACGGGAGAATAGGCCAAGGACTGTTCCCACTGGGCAGATATTACTACACCAGGTGCGTCCGCGATGCAATGCCATAAGAGCGACGACTACGAAGGTTACAGCAGCAATGGCCAGCGAGACACCGCTCTTCAGCCATAAGTCTCTGCCATAGAAGGCGTAGCTTTCATGGCGTTCGGCAATGCCGGCAAAAATATTATTTATCCATATATAAACCGGCTGGAAAAACGATGTGACGATACGTCCGTATGCACTATAGGGAGCAATGAGTACGGCAATTGCATTAAGGCCAAAGATTATCAGCAGCACGAACAGTGCAAGCACCGAATAACGGAGCCAGGCATGCTCCTTGACATAATGGAATCTGTTTTTCTTCGCCTTGCGTGCCAAGAAGTTGAATCCATCCTGCATCACTCCGAGCGGACACATTATCGAACAATAGAAACGTCCGAAAAGCAACGTCACAAGCAGTACAAAACAGACCACAACAAAATTGCCAGCCATAACAGCTGGGAAAAACTGCATCGAGGCTATCCATGAGAAATAATGTTGCAGCACCCCCGTAAAATCGAGGAACATGGCTGTCAGGCTTAGAAAAAACAGAATTGCCAAAACAGTACGTATCTTTCTTATCATCAGTTAAATATTTTAATATATACTTATTATAGAAAACCAAAATAAAGTGCAAAGTTACAAAAAATGTTTTATTTACGTATTTTTGCAAATCGGCTTGATGTGCGAATCACAACATCAAGCACTGCAAATCAGAATATTAAATCACAAATCAAACACACAAAGTATTTAGGAATACAAAAATTCCAATTATTTTTCATTAAAAAACGCACAGAAATGGCTTTTATAAGTACAAAGAACATAAAAGGTGATATTTTCGGAGGCATCACTGCCGGCATTGTTGCCCTTCCGTTAGCTCTTGCATTTGGCATTCAAGCATTTGGTGGCATAGACCATCCTGCTGCGAGCAGCATGGGAGCATTGGCAGGACTTGTCGGAGCCACATTGCTTGGTTTCTTCGCATCACTCTTTGGCGGTACCCATTCGCAGATTAGCGGTCCTACGGGCCCCATGACAGTCATAACGGCCTCGATGATATCAGGCGTATGGGCTTCGTCGGGCGGGTCCTTTTCGGAGGTTCTGCTTGCCATGTCAATGGCCGGAATATTCTGCGGATTGTTCCAGATTCTGTTCGGTATCATCAAGATAGGTAAATATGTACGTTATATCCCCTACCCTGTTCTTTCCGGTTTCATGAGCGGCATCGGCGTCATCATCATTTTGCAGCAAATCTATCCGCTGTTTGGTCTGAAGTCACCTGTTTTGGCTATAGACATGATTATGGAGCTTCCGTCGCGCGTTGCCGGAGGCATATCGCTCAACGCTTTATGGCTTGGGCTTGGCACCATCGCCATCATATATCTTTTCCCGCTGATTACAAAGAAAATCCCTGCCACACTGGTTGCCCTTATCGTGATGACGGTCATATCGCTGTTTGTCAACATGCCGGAGAAGCTCACTATCGGCTCGATACCGAGTGGTCTGCCGGTACCGTTCTTTGCCAAAGAAGGCATAGACCTTGCTGGAGTTGATTGGTTTGGGGTGCTCAAAGCCAGCATCATTCCAGGACTGACCTTAGCCGGACTTGGCAGCATAGACACACTACTGACCTCCGTCGTTGCCGACAACATCACGAAGACACACCACAACAGCAACCGTGAGCTTATAGGGCAAGGCATAGGAAATACCATAAGTGGACTATTCTGCGGCATAGCAGGTGCAGGTGCAACAATGCGTACAGTCGTCAACGTCAAAAGTGGCGGTCGCACCCAGCTGAGCGGCATGTTCCACTCGCTGTTCCTCCTCGCCATCTTGCTCGGTTTGGGCAGTCTTGTCAAGTACGTACCCCTTTCCGTCCTTGCCGGCATACTTATCACTGTAGGTTGGGGCATAATAGATTTCAAAGGTTTCAAAGACTTGCTCCGCATTCCCAAAGCCGATGCCTTTGTGCTTATCGTGGTCTTCCTCATGACCGTATTTGTCGACTTGCTCACCGCCGTCGGAATAGGCATGGTTATTGCCTGCGTACTATTCATGAAGCGAGCCAGCGACCTTGTCGAAGGCGGCTACAGTTCATCAGTAATGACAGGATTCGACAAGGAGAGTCCCTGGAGCGACGAGGGCGGAATCACCGACGAAATGCGGAAACATATATATATCCAGCGCCTCAATGGTCCGATTTTCTTCGGCACCATCACCAAGTTCCAGGAGGTCATGAACGACGTGCCCGACCACGCCAAAATAGTCATTATCCGCATGCGTCTTGTCAGTTTCATGGACCAGTCAGGCCTCTATGCGATGGAAACTGCCATCAAAGACCTGCAGGCCCGTGGTATCATGGTGCTTATGACCATTATACAGCCACAGCCCATGTATATGCTCAAAACGATGAAACTCATTCCAGAGGTTGTACCAGAAGAGCACACCTTCAAGACATTCGAAGAGTGTACCGAATTCCTTGCCAAGAATATTGAATCCTGACGGGACTGTCCGTCTCCATCGAGACGTCCGTCACTCCATCAAATTATGAATCATTGCATAAACGGCTAAACCGGCGACCGATTTGATACCCGTTTTGTGCGTTATGTTTTTGCGATGGGAATTGACGGTATGGACCGATATGTTCAGCTTATTTGCTATCTCCTTGCTGCTCAATCCCTTTGCAACAAGAACAAGAACATCGGTTTCACGATCACTCAATTCGTAGTTTTCCTGTTCCTCGACAGGTTGCGACTCTCTTTTCTTATCGGACAGCGAATTATGCAGAACAGAGAGCACAACGCTGCGACTTTGCCGTATATCGATAGCATGAGTAAAGAGCTCAAGAACACTTCGTTCCACATACTGGTATACCAGAGCCACTATCGGCATGGCAGGTCTCAGCTGTACGATTGAGGCGAGCTGTTGCTTTGGGGTCGAAGACAAGAGAGTAGGATTTATAATAAGCACATCGGGCCTGATTATGGGTAATCTTTCCATAAGTCCAGCTGCATCGTGCATTGGAGCAAGGACGTTATAGTTGCCCGAACCGGAAAGGACCGAACGCAACCCTTCACATATTATTTCCGAGGGCTCAACGACAAGTACTGACACCAAAGCTTTCATTCCGCACTCCTTTCCAGCCAGTCGATATACGGCAAGAGAATACGGTCCTCGACCAAAGCATGCTTCTGGATGTCGGACGAGAGCTGCAAAATGTCGAACACAAGTTCCATTGTCTCTTCAGGCAGAACATTTCCCGGCAAATATTTGTACACAATCTGCGTCAAGTCGTTGAGTTTGTCCACAAGCATGCTGTGCGATTTTTCCGAATGCGTTTTTGCCGACCCACGTTTTCGGATGCCTTGTTGCAGACTGAGCAATTTCGGAAAATCATACTTTTCCTCGAGAAGGAAATGTTCAGTTATTTCGGTCCTGAAATCCGAATAGAACTGTTTCAGTACGCGACCATAGCGTTCGTCGATACCTTTTGCTATATGGTTAATATGCTTCCCTATATGTGGCAGTCGCTCAGCGGTATAGTAGCTATGCGATGCCTTTAGATACGGTACCAAAGGCGACATATCCACTTTCGAGAACTCATCGATCTCTGGTCTATAATCATCAAACGTATAGAGATTGCATATCATTAGCATGAAGTCGACCGGCACATGCGAAGCGGCACACACCTCTTTGACCGACTTTTCGCCAAAGCCCAAAGCGATACCTATACGAGGCAGAACAAGAATCAGGTTGTAGTTTGCAGCAATTATGTCCGCAAGTTTCATTCGTTGTGTAAACATACAGATCTGGTTATAATAGTTTTCTACTACTAATTTTCACTGACATAGACACGCTTTACGCGTGGCGAGACCGATGTAAGAATCTCGTACGGAATTGTTCCTGCAGCATCCGACATTTCGCAGAGCGACTTGGCGGACCCGAAAATCACCACATCATCGCCCTCCGAGCACTCTACGCCAGTGACATCTACAAAGCACATATCCATACAAATACTGCCGATTATCGGAACCTTATGGCCGTTTATCAGGAAATGACCGTTGCCATAGCCCAAATGACGCGACAAACCGTCGGCATAACCGATTGGGATTATGGCGATGCGCGAATCGCGTGCGGCTATCCAACGGCGGTTGTATCCGACCGAATCGCCAGCAGGAATATCCTTCAGCTGTGAGATACGCGTTTTCAGAGTGCTCACCGGCGAGAGCATACGCTGCACATCTTCCTCTGGCGATATACCGTAGAGACCTATGCCCAAACGTACCATATCCATCTGTGCTTGTGGAAACCTGGTGATACCTGACGAGTTTAAGATGTGGCACAATATATCATCACGACCGAGGAGAGTTTTGAGTCGCGACGAGCCTTCTTCAAACGTGCTGATTTGCTGCCGTGTGAAGTAGTCCATCTCGGGATCCTCGCTACAAGCAAGGTGGGAGAAGATGCTCTTCACCGTCAGGGGCGAGTCGTCGGCCATCAACAGTTCGGCCAGCTCGTCCATCTGGGACGCAGCGAATCCAAGTCTGTGCATACCTGTATCGAGTTCAATATGAATAGGAATCGGGGCATTTCGTGATGCATACAGCCGGGCCACGTTAGAGAACAGTTTAAGGATACGGAAACTGTATATGTCCGGCTCGAGATTATACTTTATAATGTTGTCAAAACTCTCTTCTTCCGGATTCATTACCATTATCGGCAAGTAAATACCATTGCGGCGCAGTTCGACGCCCTCGTCGGAATAGGCCACCGTCAGATAGTCGACATGATTGAACTGCAATGTATTGGCAACCTCGACTTTGCCAGCCCCATACGACGATGCCTTGACCATAGCCATCAGTTTCGTCGTAGGTTTTATGAGCGACCGGTAATAATTTACGTTCCGCACCATTGCGTCGAGATTCACTTCCATAATGGTTTCGTGGCTCTTGCGTTGCAGCACCTTGGCAATGTTCTCAAAACCGAACACTCGAGCACCTTTCAGCAGAATTGTTTCGTTCTCAAAATCCGACAGTTGGCATTTCAATAAGAAATCCTCGGTCGAAGGATAGAAGAACGCCTTCATTTCGCCGAACATCGACCTGTTGCGCATCAGGGCTTCGCCGATGCCTATCAGTTTGTTAATACCGCGCTGCTGAATCAAATTAGCCACTTGCGAATAGAGTTCCTGTTCCGGCAGTCCCGACTGAAGGAAATCGCTGATGATAAGCGTCTTGTTGAAGTGTTGCTGCTCGTGCTGGACAAAATCGAGAGCTATCGATAGCGAATTGATATCAAGACTATAGCTATCGTTGATAAGCAAGCAGTTGTTGATGCCTTCATCCATTTCCATACGCATTTCAACAGGCATCAGGTTTTTGCAGCGTCGTGTTATTTCTTCAGCATCGTACCCCAAGTAGCACATCAATGCCACGCAATGCATTGCGTTTTCTGCAGAAGCGCTGTCGATGAATGGAATCTCGACTTTGAAAGAGACCTCCTTCAGCGGGTACTCGGCAGTATTGTGCAACATGACATTCAACTCGGTATGGTGTTCTTTGACTTCGACAGAGACAAGTTGGACCGGGTTTTCATCCGTTCGTCCCCACGTGAAACGGCTTAGTTGTCGCAGGCTCTCTTTTTCGGACACGACAGAATGAATATCGCGATGATCCAAACAATATATCAATGCCTTGCAGTGTGTGAAGAGTTGCAGTTTTTCGGCAATTTTCTGGTATCTTGTCAAAAAGTTCTCGTCGTGAGCCTGTCCGATATTAGTAAAGATTCCGATGGTTGGCTGAATCACCGAGCGCAAAGCCTCCATCTCTCCAGCCTCCGAGATACCAGCCTCAAAAACAGCGATATCGTTATCGTCAGAAATGTTCCATACGGACAGCGGGACACCGATTTGTGAATTGTAGCTCTTCGGGCTGGCCACAACACTGTGGTCGGACGACATCAATTGCACAATCCAGTCCTTCACAATTGTTTTCCCGTTGCTGCCCGTGATGCCTATGACAGGTATCTCGTACTTTTGGCGATGGTACTCAGCTATGCGCTGCAGTGCACCTACGACATCACGCACATACCATATATTTGCCTCTTTCAGGCTCTGCAGGCGACTTCGGACAGCGTCATCGAGTTCTTCGCCCACCACAAAATTGCGGACTCCTTTATTATACAGTCCGAAAACATATCTCACGCCATTGTTTCTCTTGGTCGGGATGGCGAAAAAAAGCGTACCTTCGCTTTCGACGAGTTTACGGCTGTCGGTAAGCAGATTGAGGACAGTCACCTCATCAGCAACACACTGCGTTTCAACAGCTTTGACAATTTGGGATATTTCTGATACTTTCATTTCTTACATTTGATAAGTCTGAACGCTATCTGGCAATCGAGGCAGCGGCGACGGCTGCAGTATTCCGTATAGCGTTGTATAAAGGCTTGCGTATCGGCAGCATTTCGAGGCATTTTCGATGCCGATGTCCATAGCCTGACGATACGGTTATTCTCAGCGGGCAATTGCTGCAATATCATAAGAGCCTGTTCCTTACGTTTTTCATCGTCATGGGCAGCCCCATATTCGAAAAGCAGAGGCACCCACGCATTGATGATAATTGCATCAACAACACTCTGTCCGAGGTGGACACTATGCCGAGGAGTTTCATTGTCAAACGAATAATGCGTTTGCCAATATTCAGACGAATGCACATCGAACAGTTCGCGAAGTTTAGCGATATCCGTCGTGTCGAGCAATTTGGAGAACATGTTTGCCGAACCACCCATCAACGCAGCCAACTGGCTTATCCGTAGCGTTGGGAATCCGGCAGGACGAATTCTGAAGAACCTCCACAAATGGCCTGCCATGGGTTCAAGCTTATATGCTATGCTCATGTATTTGTATTCCCGTTGCATTGCCTGCGGATATTCGTCATGGAATTCGTCTTCCAACAAGCCCGCTTGTCCGAAGTATAACGACTCAACACGGAACTTGTCGTCTTTTATCTTGGCGATGATGCTCATCGGTACTTTTTTTGCCAGCAACTCGAACGGGAACGCATTGGCTTTAGCACCCAAATAGTGCGCCGTCATAATATAGCAAGCCTGCTCCCAGTTGCCCTTCGACTCCTTGAGAATACGTTGTACATTGGCCGATTTGCGCTCCAAACGTTCAACGAGCAGTCTTTCCTGACTCATCTGGAAAAGGAAATCCGGAATCTCTTTCAAACGGTCCTCACATGCGATTTCACTTCCGTTGTCAGGATTCATAAGCCGTTCATAGTTCTCCCACACATGTTGCGGTATGGCATCGGCTATAGCAAGCGTCGGCATCTTTTTGCCGTTCTGAAGCGTAATTTCCGCATCGTTGGCATAGACAACATGCAGTATGACATTGTTGTAGTTCTTGTCTTTTGAATGACCGTGAAGGTTCCAATCGGAAGATTTGATATGAACCTCCACATTGCCTGCCCAGCTCACATTGCCTATTGTAATGCGGGCATCCAAGAAGTCGGGGCCTGCATCGCGGTTCAGTTCCCCTGGGCGTTCGACGACTACAGACAAGCCCTCTGTTGTCGTCAGGGGCTTGTCCAGCAGTTCATGCTGCCATACATATTGCAGGAATGCTTCAGTCAACTTCTTGTGGTTTTAGTCGTTCATGTAATCTTTACTTGAACATCTAATTGAAAAGGTCTTTCATCTTGTCAAAGAACCCGCGTTCCTGTTTCGACGGATTAGGTTGGAAATTAGGATGCTTATTGAGTTCTTCCAAAATGTTTTTCTCTTCTTTTGTAAGACTTTTGGGGATCCATACGTTGATACTGACCAAGAGGTCGCCGCGCGAATATCCGTTCAGGTCGGGCAAACCCTTACCCTTCAGTCGGATAACCTTGCCCGAAGGAGTACCCTGCTCAATTTTCACTCTCACCTTTCCGTTCAGAGTAGGTATTTCGATCGATGCGCCCATAGCGGCTTCGGCAAATGTCACGAAAGCGTTATAGAACAAGTTATTATCCTGACGCTCGAACAAGTCGTGTGGCATTTCCTCCACCTGAATGATAAGGTCGCCGGCCACGCCACCGTGCGGGGCGGCATTACCCTGTCCCCTCATCGAGAGTTGCATTCCGTCGCTTACGCCGGCAGGGATATTGATAGTGATGATTTCGTCCGATTTGACAATTCCGTCGCCATGACAGTCGTGGCATTTATCTTTGATAATTCTGCCCTGTCCACCGCAATAGGGGCAAGCCGACTGCGTCTGCATCTGTCCGAAAAGCGAGCGGCGCACCTCTGTCACGACACCCGTTCCGTGGCAGTGCGAACAAGTCTCGAAACTATTGTTGCGTGCACCCGTTCCGCCGCAGCTCTTGCAAGGGACATATTTGGCAACCTTTATCTTCTTTTCCACACCCTGTTCTATCTCTTCGAGGGTGAGTTTCACTTTTATACGCAAGTTCGAGCCACGTGATGTGGAACGGCCTCCGCGTCCGCGGGCATCACCGAAACCGCTGAATCCAAAGCCACCGCTTCCGCCGAACAAGTCTCCGAAAATGCTTCCGAACGATGAGAAAATATCGTCCATGCTCATACCTTGTCCGCCGAATCCGCCTGCGCCTTCCAGTCCTGCATGTCCGAACTGGTCGTATTTGGCTTTCTTGTCTGGATTGCTAAGCACGTCGTATGCCTCTGCAGCCTCCTTGAATTTCTCTTCCGCTTCCTTGTCGCCAGGGTTGCGGTCGGGATGGTACTTCAGAGCCAGCTTGCGGTAGGCCTTTTTCAACTCTTCGGGAGTTACATTCTTGTCAACCCCCAACACTTCGTAATAATCTCTTTTTGCCATAGTTATTTTTCCGGATATCAAACGGGTAGAGCCCTATTGGTATGACGAATCCTTTCTTTCTTACTTTTTTCAGTTTGCCACAACGACCTGTGCAAAACGGAGCACTTCGTCGTTGAGGAAATAACCTTTTTTTACAACATCTATAACCGTTCCTTTGGCTTCGGGAGTTGGGGCAGGTATTTGAGTGATAGCCTCATGATAGTTCTCGTCGAACTTCTCGCCCTTCGACTCCATTGGCTTTAGTCCCTTCTGTTGCAAAGCATTAAGCATATTTTTCAAAATCAGCTGCATTCCTTCGCGAGCGCTGTCACCGTCTGACATATTGGCAAGCGCACGCTCCATATCGTCGATGATAGGGAGCATAAGCTTGATGACATCTTTGCCACCATTGAGGATTAGTCCTGCCTTCTCTGCGCTTGTGCGTTTACGGTAGTTTTCGTACTCAGAATAGATGCGTAGATATTTGTCGTTCATTTCGGCCAGTTTGTGGCCCATATCCTCAACTTTGGCATTCAACTCATCAATCTGCTGCATACTATGTCTTTTCTTTGCGCGTCGGCCCCGAGGTTCGCTATCGTTAGCGTGACCGTCCGAGGTGTCGCGTTCAACATTTTCCGATTCAGGCTCCTCTCCAGCAGCATTCTCATCCATCTGCTGTTCAACCTCGTCTTTTGCTGTCTGTTCGTCGACAGCCTGTTTTATATTGTCTTTTTCTTCCATATCTATATTTTTATCTTTTTCCTATATTGTTTTTTAAGAATGAATCAATAAAAATGCCAACAATAAATGTATGTCATTTTGTCACTTTTCTGAACACGTCATCGCGATTTTGCGGGCGAATCCGGTCTTTCCATTCGAATCCGGGCAGCTGTTTTTCGTCTGCAGGCAGCATTTCGGGCGGGTACATCTTCATGTCGGGCTGCCCTATGGTGACAAAACGGCTCGGTTTGCGTTGCTTGAAATAGATGCGCATATCCGACCCGACACCAGCATTCACACCGATGAGACTCTTCTCTATTTTACCGTTTATCGACTCCTCGTCGAGCACATAGTACACCATACGCGCCGACCCCAAAATGTCGGCATACAAAGGTTCGCTTTTCTGAAGATAGACTATTGAGTTGCGACCTTTCGCCTGGTTGTATTTCAGCGAATCCACCTTCTCTATAGTCATCATGTTGCCATTCAGGTATACGCGGTCAATGCCGCCCGTGTCGTAATGGCAGTGTATGGTGTCGGCGAAACACTGATAATCTTCATACCAGACCACAGGACTATAATACAGAGAGACAACTGAGTCGGTAGCCGAAAAGAAGAGAGAATCGCAAACAGCCTGGGCATCAAACCTGTATACACGCACACCCCTATAAGCCTTAGCCGATTCGAATTCACGATTGTCGTTATTGAATGCCCATATAGTGTCGGCGTGCATGAAAACCGAGTCACCTTTGTCGATGAATACTATCAAGGCCGAATCGGTCACAAAGGACAAATGTTCGGCTTGGTTGGTAATGCCCACTTGACCTTTGCAGATAATGTCGTTGAGCGAATCAACAATCACAACATTGCCAAAAGCTTCGCCATACTCTTTAATGTCGTTGAAAAACAGAGTGTCAGCCGTAATCCATTTCTCACGATTGGACAATCGGGTTGACATGTACGACGATGCTTCGTGCAGTTCAGTATTATAGGTTCCGTCTTCACTGTATATCGTTGACGAATCGCTGAAGATGTATGTTGGCGAGATGAACACAGCGATCTTTGAATCCATGTTATAGAGCAGTGTGTCTGTCTCGAGACGAGACGACGAGTCGTAAAGGACGACATTGTCGAAGAGGTATATGTCGCGTGTGTCGGAATGGTAATATCCTTTCTGACTGTCGAGTATGGAGCTGTCGTGCACCGTATGGCCCCAATGGAAATATGATGCCGTACTTGTATTTCTGTCATAGCTGAGCAAGTCTGTCTTCAGAATTGTCCTGCCATCGACAAGCGTCACCGTGTCACCCCACACGTCAGCGATGCGCGTGGTGCCGTCATATATGGCAGTCGCGCCCGTCAGCGTGGTCGTGTCAGTGAACAATATCCTTACATTCCTGTGGGCAACAAACACGTTATTCCTTGTGTCGAACGATGCCGAATCGGTATAGAGTGTCATTCCGTCGTGCATCGCTTTCACGTTCTGATAAAGAATCCAGACATCAGGATTGTTCGGGTCGCGTGTACCCATTCCTGCTACATATTCTATGACACGCTGTGCCGACAGTTCCGGTCCAAAACCAGACAGCAGCAACACTAAAGCTAATATTTTCAGACTTTTTCGCAGCATATATACCATTGCATAAAAATGCAAAAATACAAAAAAATAGCTTTCCCTCTACTAAAAACTTTGTAGCGGCAACAGTTCGTGCAATATGTCTGACAACACAGGTGCAAGTGCCGGCTTCCGCCGAAGCGGATATGGCAGGCACTACAGTTTCATTTTAGCAGCAAACATAAAACTGCGTCCCGGCTGTGGAACACCCCCATAGTCGCGGTATTTGCAATCGCCGATATTGTGTACTCTGAACGACAATGTGACTTTGGGGAATGCATATTCTATCGAGGTATTGATAATGAATGCATCGGCAAAAGGAGTCTCGTTCCCGAGATTATCAATATAAAAACCTTGCCGGTTTCGGTAATTAACATCGCATTTCAGACGGACTGGCGCGTCATTTGCGAAAAGGATCCTGGCGGGAGACAGAACAACGTACATATTTGCCTTGTGGCGCAAATACTCAAGGTTGTAGGCACTCATCATTCCCGCAGCATCCTGTCGCTCTGTGCAGTACGAATAGCTGCATCCCACTTCGTCAATCCCCGAGCCGACGTGCAGCATAAATGTAAATTCCGCACCCATCGCATCCAAGACGGTATGGTTCATGGAATACCACAACTCTTCGTCCGGACGGCGTACCCAGTCGATGATGTCACGACCGGCACGGTAGTATAGCGACGCCAAAGCTGCGAGCCGACAGCCTGAAAAAGTCGTAACATAGCGGGCTTTGACTTCTGCCGAAAGGCTTCGTTCACTGTTCAGATCCGGATTTGCAATTTGGTTGACACTCTGATAATACAAATCGGTAAAAGTGGGAGTCCTGAACGCACGCGTCAGCGAAGCTCCCAAACGCCATTGTCGGGCTGGTTGCCATACAGCATCGATTGAAGCCCCGTAATTTGTTCCGAAAAAATTGTTATGGCTCCCCAGCAGCACTCCCTCCACGCTACCGCTATTGAAATCAAAGCGATAGCCGCCAAAGATATTTGCCGACACACGTGAGGCGCTATGGTTATATTTCGACGGTTGACGGCAAAGCACAAATTCAGTATCAGGTTCACCGAGAACGCTACTGACAATGCCTTCGCTGCGCATTTCGACACCGAGGAATAAATCGCCTGTCGCGATTCGACGCACATAACGAGTTCGCGCTCCTGAGATTTCAGAGATGTGGTAGTTGTGTCCCCCGTACCAAGCAGGTGCTTCCACCCTGCCCTCGCGGAACAGTTCAAAACGGTCGCTGTGCAGTCGTCCGTATATATCCGTCTCCAGACGCGCCGACTTCCAAAGGTGCACATTGGATGCCGTGAGCGTTAGCGTTCGTGTTGCTTCAAACTGGTCTGGATACGAGACGCTGTAGAAAGCCTGGCTACCGAAATCCTTGATTTGTGCTCCTGCGCTGACCGACCACCTGTCGCTCAAACCCTTACGATCCGACTGCAGGAATAGGTTTGCCTGATTGTAGTCTGTATTTTTCATATATCCATCGCTGCGCGCATACGATGCTGCAATTGTATGGGTCCAGTTTTTATGCGCTGCCGTCGCCAAAGCCGACAGACGAGCAGTGCCGTCAGAGCCCAAGCCGACTTCAGCCATTATCCTGTCTTTGTCTTTTTCATTGACCACAATATTGACAGCACCGCAAAAAGCAACAAAGCCCCGAGAGAGCAACATTGAAGGTGTAAGAACCTCCACGCGCTCCACCATCGTGATATCTATTGGAATGTCAAGCAGATGATGACCAGTCTGTGCATCCGTCAGATTTATACCGTTGACGAGCACGAGCATCTGGTCGAACGAGCCTCCACGCATTGAGAGGTCTCCTTGAATATCGGCAGTGCCACGCACCCGAAGGTCAACTCCGGCAACAAGTGTGAGCAAATCGCCAATACTCTGAACAGTATGGTTTGAGATATCCTGCGACGTGAGCACAACCGCAGGTTCAGCAGCACTCAGCGTTGTGGATGTAGGTGCCACAATCTGCAGCACCGGGAGTGACTGGACATCAACGGCGTCGTCCTCCTGCGAATTTGCCATTAATGGCACGAGCATAAACATCGACAATGCCGTCGCAGCCGACTTGCGCAACTGGTGGTCTGCAACGTATGTGGCCAACCTGCCAATTGTCACCTCACGGTGAAGCGAATTGAAGACTGCATACGCAGCACGGCAAAAACGACGGAAACGGAAGGTATTTCTTTTTGAGATATGTGAAAGTTTCTTGTAACGCATAATTTTGAAATTGTTTAAGTGATGGTCAACTCCTGATAATTGGTTTTTTTACGGCAAATTAAACGAATTTAGCGAATTAATTTGTTGCCATTAAAAATTGGTTTTGCATACAAAACGCGAATTAATCTAATGATAGAGTTCACCTTAAATAATCTGTTTTTTTTGTCTTACAAAAATAGCTTCAAAGACGCCTGACCATGAAAAAGGGAAGACTATTTCAGTCTTCCCACATTTATAATCCTTTAAAACTATTATGAAATTCTTTTCAAGCTTATTCTGCACGAGGTCCGAGGCGATCCATTGCGCAGCGGAATCCGATCCACGAAGTAGAACGATCCTGTTCGTAGAAGCGGCGAGTGCCCGACTGCATCCAGTAAGCGCGGTCGTTCCAAGAGCCACCCTTCACGACGCGGACCTTGTTGCTGAGCAGCGAGGTTACGTTACGCTGGTTGGTAACGTTACGACGATACATCATGTTGGTCACACTGTCAGGATTCGAGAGCATCGAATCGTCGTTGTTGCCAACCTCTTCTTCGTCGTCACTGACTGCGACCCATTCGGTTATACTTTGGTTCGTGGTGTAATCATAGATATTCGAAGCGTAGTCACCATCCAAGTAGTTGATATTGTCAGCCTGGCGGTAGTTGCGACGGTTCAGGTCGTCATCAACGTTCTTGTAGATAATGCTACCCGTTGTATCGTTGATTGCAATTTCCTCGTCAATATAGGTAGGAGTGCGATAAACATTACCACGGAAGGGGTTCTGGTCTTCGCCTCCGATGGGGTTCTGGTCTTTACGATAGACATCCATACACCATTCGCTGACGTTGCCTGCCATGTTGTACAGACCGTAGTCGTTCGGGAAGTACCACTTGACTGGGCAAGTATAGTCCCAACCATCGTTCAGGTTGCCTGCCACGCCCATAGCGTCGCCGCGGCTGCGCTTGAAGTTGGCAAGGAACTGACCGTAGTATTTCTTATTAGCAGAACGTACGCTCGAGCCGGCCCAAGGATAGGTCTTGTGTTCAACGACACGCTCATCGTAGGTGTTGCCAATCATGCCGAGAGCAGCGAATTCCCATTCAGCCTCGGTAGGCAGACGATAGTGAGGAACAAGGATACCGTCCTCACGACGCACTTGACGAGGTTCGCCACCGGCGCTCGGGTCGAGATTATCGAGTTCGTTTTTCGACTCGCCACGGTACTGACCTGCGAGGTATACATCGGTCTGGAAGGCAGTCTCACCACGGAGGTCTGTCAGGTCAAGAACGATGATGCCCTTGTCGACAAGAATCTTTTCGTTGACACGGTCAGTACGCCAGATGCAATATTTCGAAGCCTGTTCCCACGACACACCGACAACGGGATACTGGTCGTAGATGGGGCTTTGGAAATAATAGTCTACAAAACCTTCGCGCCATGCCAGCTTGTCGCGCCAGCAGTTGGTGTCGGGATAGATAGCACGTACGCGCTCGGGATATTCTTCGCCGTAGGCTCTTTGCATCCAGTACACATATTCGCGGTATGACTGGTTAGTCACCTCCGTTTCATCCATATAGAACGAGGACACGGTGACATTGTGTGCCACGTTGTTCCACTGGAATCGGGAGTCGTCCGACACGCGTCCCATAACGAAAGCTCCACCTTCGATAAATACGAGACCTGGAGCCGTAATCTGCTCGTTGTAGTCAGACACTTCGAATCCGCCCCAATCAGGGTCATTGTAGTTCCACCCTGTTGTAGCCGATTTCTGTTTGCTGCAGCCTGTAATCACCACGGCTGCCACCAACAAGAATGATGCAATTCTGAGGTTTTTCATGATATATAAATATGATTTTACTATTTTCTTATTTCGTTTTGTGTTCTTATTCTATACGTACAATTCGCAAAAATGTTTCGTCGTCTTTTCAACAAAGGCATTGTCCTTAGAACGACGGGCAACGTATTGCTTTGACTTTATGTTTCTTCTCGGGGCAAGGCAGCAGAATACCGATGCTGAATTCATGAGCTCCGTAGGTGTTGTTCGAGAGTTTGGAAACCGTCACGTCGTAGCTGTATCCGATTTTAAAGTAGTCCTGTTGAAATCCGACTTGGAAAATGAAAGCGTCGGCATTCTCGATACCGTTGCGGAACCATACGCCAACGAGGAAAGGCATCCAGTCGAGATAGATACCATAGTTGAAATAATGGAATCCTGCCTGATACTGATAGATGAAGTTGGGCGAAAGCACCGGGGTACCAAGTCCGAGGGAGGATGTACGGCGAGCCTCTTCGGCGATATTGATCAGAGCTCCGACATTGCCAGTGAACTTCATAGGCAGTTTGCAGACGCCATAGAAACCGTTTGAAGGCTGGGTAAGATGCGAGGCTGCAAAACCAGCATACCATGAAGAACCATAGAACAAAGCGCCTGCATCGAAATCGAGATACCACACGTTTGTCTTCTCGGGCATCTGGGCCGACGATGCTCCGACAAAACCCATCACGGGATCAAGCATGTCAGGGAAGAGCAAGTCATTCCAATTCAGACTTGTATTTGCTATTCCAGCCTTCAAACCGGCATTGACCCACAGTTCGCGTGCCAACTGAAAGCGGAACGAATAGATGAGTCCCAGCGAGCTTGTCGACAAAGCGCCATGGTCACCCTGACGGTCTGCCATAAGGATTGCTCCGACACCGCCATGGAGTGCATCGAAATACTGGTCATACGAAGCTGACACCGTGGTATATGCCGACACAAGGGCAGGCCACTGGTTACGGTAGTTGATCGCTATGCGAGGACAGACTTTCGAACCAGCAAATGCCGGGTTCATGTAAAGCGGATTAGCATAGAATTGCGAGAATATGACATCCTGGGCTTTGACTCCCTGCATGGCTCCGAAAAGCAATGCTGTCACTAAGGCAATTTTTGTAAGATTCTTCATCATATAATAAGTATAAAATGAGCCTAAAAATATTTGGCAATATTACGAATTTTCTTTCAAACGCAAATCGTTTTCAGAAAAATATTTTACAAATCATTATATATCAATACATTCAACTTTACAAATACTAACAAACTTCAGATAAAACGCGTTCTTTTCTAATCGCAAATACAAAAAATTCGATATAATTATTGTTGAAATGATAATACGATAATATGTAAATTTTGTTTCAATTTTCAGGCCTGTTTTTTTTCAGTTTACCGCACCCAAAAGTTCATGTCCGGACAATAAAAACGAAAAAAGGGAGTTATCTTGTCATGAAAAATAAAATTAAGATATTATTCTTTTTTATGCTTGCCGTTGTGACAAGCGTGCCCGTCTCTGCACAGTATGCGGCACACTCGGTGCTGAGCAACGGCGATTGGTGGAAAATAGAGATTGCTGATGCAGGAATCTACAGACTGACAACCAACGACATATCTGCGCTATCATCATGCAGTATCGACCAAATTGCACTTTTTGGACACTCGGGTGGCGAACTGGCCACGACAAACGGCAATGCACGTATCGACGACCTGAGCGAAATGGCCATCGACATCCACGACGACAACGGCAATGGTATTTTTGACAACAACGACTACATACTCTTCTATGCCGATGGCGCCGACAAATGGGAATATAGCGAGCAGTACGCCTCGATCCATCACTTCCCCAACCACTACTCCACCTCCAATTACGTTTTCCTGACACTTCGCGAAGGGCAGCACAACAGGGTTGGCACCAAAGAGCAAACCACTGCAACTATGGACAATAGTTCTTGCCACACCGTAGCCGTTCACGACATCGACGAAACCAACACTCACAAATCAGGACTTATATGGGTGGGCGACCGTATGTACGGCAGCAACACGCATCGGAATGTCAGCTTCTCGCTGCCCGCTGCCGCAAACGGCACCATCAAAGTGCGCTACGCATTGGCCACGGTCTCCAGTGCCCCGAGCAGTTTCACGATATCGCTCGGCAGCAACCAACGTACTCAGAGTTTTGGCAACAACAACCGCTATTCGGAGTTCATGGACGAGTTCGATGCCCCGTCATCGACCAACATTTCATTTGATATAACATATAATTACAACGAGAGCATGGCTTCCGGCTACATTGACTATATAGAGATTGACGCAGTCACCCCCATGGCTGCCACTGCCAGCCAGACCTTCATGCGCGTGCCGCCCATCAACAATGCCGAAATCCGTCACCACCTCACTGGTGCAAACTCCTCGATGCGCATTTGGGACATAACCGACTACAACAACAGCTACGAATGCCCACTTTCATTCAACAACAGCGATGCAACCTTCAACGCCCTCTCGGACAAATGGAGAACCTTCATCGTCTTTGGCAGCTCGACGTACAAAACTCCCCGTAGCGTCACAAAAATCGACAACCAAGACCTCCATGGCACCGGCAGTGCCGAAATGGTCATAGTATGCCACAACGACCTGAGAACCGAGGCTGAACGCCTGGCCTCGTTGCACAGCATCCACGACGGCATTCATGCTGTTGTCGTGACACAGGAACAAGTATTCAACGAGTTCGGTTGCGGACGTAAGGATCCCATGGCTATTCGCGAGTTGCTGCGCTGTTATCGCAGTAACGCCACAGCAAACGCGGACCTGCCAACGCCCAAGCACCTGCTAATCATGGGTAAAGGCACTTACGACAATCGCAATATTTTGGGACACAACCACACCGATGTGGTCACTTACCAGACCCTCGTTTCGTTCGACGACGATGGTGAATCGATAGCCTCAGACGACATCTTCACATATCTTGACAATGGCGAGAGCCTCTCGAGCAACTCGACCATGGATGTCTCCGTGGGGCGTCTGCCGGTAAAGAATGCGGCCGAAGCAAAACACATTGTCGACAAGATAGAGAATTACATCACCCGTAAAGACCTCACTATCGAAAACATTCGAGGCGATTGGCGCAACAGCGTGGCACTGCTGGCCGACGATGCCGACCCAAGCTGTGGCGGCGACACATTGTTCACTTGGTCGTCAGAAGTCACCGCACGCCAAATCAACAGCCAGTACCCACACATTACCATCGATAAAATATATGCCGATGCCTATGTCCAAAAAACAGGCGCCGACGGCTCATACTATCCCGACGTCAACAATGCCCTGCGCAAACGCATCAACTACGGATGCCTGCTGCTCAACTACATAGGACATGGTTCATCGCAATACATAGGTACAGAGCGCTTCATGATGAAATCCGACATAAGTACCTATACAAATTATAACCAGTTGCCATTCTTCATTACAAGCACCTGCACCTTCGGTCGCTATGACGACCCCGACGAGACTTGCGGTGCCGAAGAATTCCTTTTGGCCGACGGAGCCGGCATAGCTTGTTTGGCTGCTTCGCGACCCATCTCGCACATCCAGGTGGTAAACACCGACATGGTATTGCAGGCGCTCAACCCCGCCAACACCATAGGCGATGCCATCCGCATTGCCAAGAATCACCGCGTGACAACACAGGCCCTGACGCTTATGGGCGACCCGGCACTCCGGCTCAGTCACCCAACCAACCAAGTTGTTGTCACCGCCATCAACGGCACTCCTGTTGACAGTACGAAGGGCGACACGGCACTTGTCCTCTCCACCGTCACCGTCAAAGGCGAAATCCGCGACAGCAACGGCGAAGTGGTCAGCGACTTCGACGGCGACATCTTTCCCGAAGTTTACGACCGCCCGATATCCACACACACACTTGCCAACGACAACATCGGGTACGAAGTATCATATACCACACAGAACAACCTGATATACCGTGGGCGGACCAATGTCAAAGGCGGACACTTCAGTTACCGCTTCACTGTCCCGCGCGACGTGGCCTACAAATTCGACCGTGCCCGGATGACGCACTATGCCAAAAGCGCCACCGAAGATGCCACCGGAGCCTACCAGAATCTCTATCTCGGCGGCTTCGACGAATCGGTTGTCATATCAGAGACACGCCCCGAAATCCGAGCCTTCATCAACGACACCACTTTCCGCAACGGAGGTATAACCGATCCGAACCCCACCCTTTTGGTTATGCTTCACGACACCATAGGCATCAACGCCGTGGGTAGCGGCTTGGGGCACGACATCACGGCAACTGTCGACAACAATCCAAACGAAATCATTGTCCTCAACGATCTGTACGAGACCGACATCAATGATGAACACAGCGGAACGATACATTACAGTTTGAAAGACTTGGCCGCCGGCCGACACACCATCGTCGTGAAAGCCTGGAACATTTTCAACTATTCCAATACCGCGACAATAGTTTTCTACGTCCACGGTACAGACACCACGACCACACAGTTCAACGCCTCGCCAAATCCGGCAACGAGCCACACACTTTTGCGCATGGAGCACAACTGCAAAGGCACTATCGTCAGTGCAGAGCTCAACATCTACAACATTCAGGGTCAGCCAGTAGCATCCTTCATACCGCCCGTCAATCCCGACAGTTATGTGGTAGGACCCGTCGACTGGAATCTTTGCTCATACTCAGGTCGCCGCGTCGCCCCAGGCATATATATGGCGCGTTTCCAAGTGACAACTTCCGACGGTGAAAAGATAATCCAGAACGGCAAAATCGTTGTACATTAGCCATTAAAGAGCATTATGCGACAGCCCGCAACAGTGCACAAAAAATCCTCATCGCCTTTTTATTCACATCACACAATAAATAATGAAGAGCTCCGTTAAAAGGAGACATTTATTAATCAACACATGAATAAAACCACTTTAAGAAGAGTCCTCCTTTTCACATCTGTCTTCGCCTTTACAGGCAATGCAATGGCACAATACAACAACAACGTTGCTACCGGACAGAGCAACAATTATATCCACACCGGTATACCAATCCTGCAAATCGCTCCCGATGCCATTTCCGGTGCTCTCGGCGATGCTGGTGCAGCCTACGAGCCCAACGCCTACTCTGCTCACTGGAACAACGCCAAGCTTGCCTTCGCACCCATGGACATGAGCATCAGCACCACCTACACCCCCTGGCTGCGCAAACTCGACTCTGAGATGAACTTCCTCTACCTCGGCGCATACAAACGCATCAACAAACGCAGCACCGTAGGAGCATCACTTACCTATTTCACCCTCGGCAAAATCGATCACACCGACGATCAAGGCAATCTGCGTGGTGAGTTCCGCCCCAATGAGTTCGCCATCGATGTCACCTACTCCATGAAACTCTCTGACTACATGGCCCTCGGAGCCACTGCACGTTTCATCCACGACGACCTCACGCAAGGACTTGAGGTGGAGCAGATGACCACCAAACCGGCCAACGGACTGGCCGCCGACGTAGGACTCTACTACCAACAAGACATAGACAAGAACCAGCAAGTTGCCGGAGCACTAACAATTAGTAACTTGGGTTCAAAACTGTCATACTCGGACGACGATACCGAAAACGAATTCCTGCCTGCCAATATCCGAATCGGAGGTCGCTACACATACGAAGTCGACGAATACAACAAAATCAATGTATTGCTTGACTTAAACAAACTGCTGGTCCCGACACCTCCACTCTGGAACAGCAGCGACTCCACATGGAGCGGACTTTACGACAATCTGACCGACTATAACCAGACCAGTTCTGTGATGGGTGCGTTGCAGTCGTTCTACGATGCCCCCGGCGGATTTGGCGAAGAGCTGCGCGAAATCAGCCTCTCGCTCGGTGCCGAATACTGGTACTCGAATGCCTTTGCCGCCCGCCTCGGCTATTTCTACGAGCACAAGACCAAAGGTGCACGCCAGTACCTCACCCTTGGCGTCGGCTTCCGTGCCAAACGCCTCGAGTTCGACTTCTCGTACCTTGTCCCCACCTCCAATTTCAGCAACAACCCGCTGGCCAACACCCTGCGTGTCTCTCTGACATACAACATCGACAAAAACAAAAAATAATGACCATACGCACCGGAATAGGATATGATGTACACCAGCTCCGCGACGGACTCCCGCTGTGGCTGGGAGGAGTACAAGTTCCCCACACGAAAGGGCTGTTAGGCCATTCTGACGCCGATGTGCTGATCCACGCCATCTGCGACGCACTGCTTGGTGCCGCCGCTCTGGGTGATATCGGCAAACACTTCCCCGACAGCGATCCCGCCTACAAAGGTATCGACAGCAAGATTCTGCTTGCCAACGTTTGCAAACTCCTCAAAGACAACGGCTACAGCATAGGCAACATCGACTCGATACTATGCATGCAGAAGCCCAAAGTCGCACCGTTTATACCCGCCATGAGAGAGACCCTCGCAGCTACCATGGGCATAGCCATCGACAAAGTGTCAGTCAAAGCCACCACGACCGAACACCTTGGATTCGAGGGACGCGAAGAAGGAATCTCAGCCATAGCCAACGTGCTCATAACAAAAAACGACGATTGAACGTTTTCGTAATGCCTAAGCAAGCAAAGCCCAAAGGCAAGAAAACGATTAATGAAATGAATATCGATGAAAGACGACAACCAATACAAGCAACAAGAAGAACAAGACGTTGACCTGCTCGACGACAGCGGATGCAAACTCATTGTCCACAACGATGACTACCACACATTCGACTATGTCATAAAGGCTCTCGTCGACATTTGTCGCCATACATACGAACAGGCCGAGCAATGCACCATCATGATCCATTATACCGGCAAATGCATCGTAAAGACAGGCGGCTACGAGGAGCTGCTCCCCATGCACACCGCACTGCTCAACAAGCAACTGACCTCCGAAATAATACAATAGTCGTCCATTCTGATTTTCAACACAAGACATCAATAATAATTAAAAAAAACATCAATGTCCTGGCCAATCATAATCATCATCGTCCTTGTCGGTTTGGCACTCGTGGCACTCGAAATCGTAGCACTGCCAGGAGGCGTATGCGGAATTTTCGGCGGCATCATGGTTGCTGTCGGAATATGGCAAACCTACGCCAGCCACGGAGCCACAGCAGGCAACATCACACTGATTTGCAGTATTGTTGTTGGTATCTTAATGCTTGTGTTGCTTATGAGAAGCGGCACATGGAAACGCTTCAGCCTCAAGGAGGAGAGCGACAGCAATGTGAATCAGATAGACAGCACTATCAAAATCGGCGACTGCGGAACGACCCTCTCCCGACTTGCACCGGCAGGCAAGGCCCAAATCGGCAACGATATTGTCGAAGTGCATAGCGACGGCCCGTTCATTGACGAAAAAAAACCAATCGAAGTCATTGAAATACAAGGGTACAAAATCATTGTACGACCAAAGTTATAAAGAACCCAACTTTTAAACCGAAACTATAAACTTTAAAAATAACAACTATGGATCCCATGACATTAATCATCATCTCTGCATGTATCGTTTTTCTGATACTCTTCCTGTGGCTTGTACCCATCGGAATCTGGTTCCAGGCCCTTATCTCGGGCGTACACACATCGCTCATCCAGCTCATATTCATGCGTTTCCGTAAGGTACCTCCAGCAGTGATTGTCAACAATATGGTCTCTGCTGCCAAGGCCGGACTGAAAGTGTCGCAGAACGAGCTCGAGGCCCACTATCTGGCTGGCGGACGTGTCAACAGCGTCGTCAAGGCACTCATTTCGGCCGACAAAGCCAACATGAACCTTGATTTCAAAACCTGTACAGCCATCGACCTCGCTGGACGCGACGTGCTCAACGCCGTCCAGACTTCAGTCAACCCCAAGGTTATCGATACACCTCCTGTCGCTGCTGTTGCCAAAGACGGTATCCAGCTGATTGCCAAGGCTCGCGTCACCGTGCGCACCAACATCAAGCAGCTCGTCGGAGGCGCCGGCGAAGAGACAATCCTTGCCCGCGTCGGCGAAGGTATCGTCACTTCCATCGGTTCGGCACAGAGCCACAAGCAAGTGCTCGAAAATCCTGACAGCATTTCCAAGCTCGTCCTCACCAAAGGTTTGGATAGCGGAACGGCATTCGAAATCCTCTCCATCGACATCGCCGACATCGATGTCGGAAAGAACATCGGCGCCCAACTGCAGATGGACCAGGCCAATGCCGACAAGAACATCGCCCAGGCCAAGGCCGAAGAGCGTCGCGCAATGGCTGTGGCTCAGGAGCAAGAGATGAAAGCCAAGGCTCAGGAAGCCCGCGCCAAGGTCATTCAGGCCGAAGCCGAAGTGCCACTGGCTATGGCCGAAGCATTCCGCAACGGCAACCTCGGCATCATGGACTACTACCGCATGAAAAACATCCAGGCCGACACCGATATGCGCGAGTCGATATCCAAACCCGTCACGGTGAAAGAGCCTAAAGGCAACGAATAGCGACATTCACAACACATAAAAAAGCGCTCCAAAGAAGTGTAATGAACCCCGAAAGTTGGACAAAAAACTTTCGGGGTTTTATTATGAGGAAAAGACACACGATTGAGGAACGGATACAAGCCGTCAGGATGTGCCAAAGAGGGCACAGTGCAGATCATGTTTCC
>Ga0256404_1004735_pt1 | contig 25149 bp, 15 predicted proteins | sample RumenRJG_01DNA_FD_185990 | JGI IMG/M metagenome (GOLD analysis project Ga0256404, IMG submission 185990) | Bovine rumen microbial communities from Lethbridge, Alberta, Canada - RJG_01 | ecosystem: Host-associated > Mammals > Digestive system > Stomach > Rumen | place: Canada: Alberta | collected...
CTGTATACTGTTAATCATGAGAACGCCTTCCTGTTTGTATTAGTTTTGTCGCTAAATACTTTATCACAGGTTATAGGGGTTCTCATTCTTTATGGTACTGAATCCTACAAAAATTTTACGCTAGCGCCATAGGAACTCGTATGCGTCCAGGTTCCTGCCATAGCAGGGAAGCAAAAAACGACAACCATCAGAATCATTGCTAATATAACATTTCTTTTTTTCATAGCATTATCCTTTCTTGAGCAATATTTTTAATGGATGTATTCCAATTGCACAGAAGGTAATGTTACCTGTTTACCAAGTACTGTAGTGGCTGTGGTTGTTCCACTGCATGTACCGTAAACTGTGACCTTATCACCTTCAAGTAAATGGGATTCTCCATCCTTGTACATATAGCTGCATTCCCATTTGTTTCCATTGGCATCTGTGATGTAGATGGTATAAGTGTTGAAAAATCCTTCGATAATCTGCTCTACGCGCCCGCTGACCTTGCAATACTGCTTTTTATATTGATCAGGGTTTCGCATGATATCGTTATATTTGAGCTTCTTGCAGAGCGCCTTATAATCGGATTCAGATATATCGCCCTTATTAGCATTTGCAACATCTTCTGTGACAACAAGGTAAGATGATAATGCTTCATCAGTTTTATCCTTCCGATACTGTTCTGCGTCGGATCCGACCGCAAATATGAAGCTATTTTCAACAGAAACCGAGTTGCCGGTAAAATAATGCGTATAACCGCTGACGGTCCCTAAAATAGCTACTGTGTCATCCTGCTTTATTGCTGGGGTATAGTCTGTACTGGCTGCAAAATTGCTGAACATAAATCCTTTAACGCCTAAATCAATCTGTATCTGATCAGGTTTAACCTCACCGACTGTTCCTACGATATAAATCCTTGCACCGTTCATGTTGGAACCATATTTATCCAGATCTTCCGCAGTAACATATGAATACTGACCGGTTGAGAATTCTTCAATTCCAGCCTGGAGATAAGGCGTGACATCAACGGCTTCTGTGCTTTCTTCCGTTTCGGGGACTGCAGTCGTAGACTCAGCAGTGGTCTCTGCTTTAGTCGTTTCAGCAGAAGTCGTAGTTTCGTTATGCGTTTCCTGTTCAGAATCATTTCTTCCACATAAGCTCAATAAAATGATGACTACACCAAAAATAACGATTGCTGTAAGACATCCGTGGCCTTTCTTTTTAGGCTTAACATTTTGGATATTGCGTTTATCAGAGAATTTCTTTGAATCCGTATAGACGCTGCTGTAATCCGTTTGAGACTGGCTTGATACAGTACTTGAATCAGATACGCAAGATTCCATAGAAGAATATGCTGGTGTACTTGATTGAGGGTTTGCATTTGGGATTGTAGGAGGAACAGGTATAACAGGAATATCCGGAGGCGTCATTTTATCCTCCAGAGTTTTTAAAGAAGATTGAGAAGCAGGAATCCAGTTCGGATAATCCGGACACCAAACAAGAGTATCCTTATGAATTCTTCCATTTGCGAGAAATTCCTCCATAACCTCTTTTGAATAAGGACCCATTTTGGATTTTCCATCTGCATAATACCAGATTTGATTATTATTACTCATCTCGAAGGCTCCCTTCCCGATATTTGACTTAAATATCCAATTCTGTTTTGAAACCATCGATTAAATTATACTACGTTAATTATATAGTGGCACAGAAAATGAAAGATATTCCGCTTAAATCAGAACCGACAAAAATAATTTTTCACAATCAGTTAACGATAATTATGGACTTAGGATTTCCTCTGATTGAATCACTAAATGCCGACTTTTCATGTACATTTTTTTGCATATGTTAAGAATATTATATAGATAACAAAGAAAAGGAACGGATTTAATCGGCGCACAAAGGAGGACAAGTGCCATGATTCTTGATGATATGATACTGCAATACAGAAATGCGCATTATATGAGTCGTGAGGAATTTGCCGATCTTGCAGGGATAAGTACTTCCTATGTAGGGTTTCTTGAAAAAGGGCATTATCCAAATAATCCAGATCCGATCAACCCTTCAAAGGAAACGATTGCGAAGTGTGCTAAGGTAATGGGGCTTAGTTCCAGAGAGATTACGGATAAGATTTATCCAAAGGAAGACTATGCAGTTGCTCTGTATAGCAAGGAAACAGAAAAAATCATTCTCAGATTTTTCGAAACGCACAATGAAAAAACTGCAGCAGATTTTATTGCAGCTGCAACTCGATTGCCTGATTCAGAAATCGAATGGCTCGCACAAACTATGAAAAAGTTAAGAAAAAAAGACAAATAACGATGCGAAATGCAAGAAGATATTTTAGATTCGTACTTTGGCAAGGCAGCATACTACCGTATAATATAGTCAAAACACTGTTTGCGTGGCAAGGAGGCGACTTGTGAGTAGTACATATGTTCAGATGAAAACCGTGGCAGATCTTCAAAAGGAGTCTGCCATTTTTTATATTGATGCATATCAGCGCGGATATCGGTGGACCAAAACGGAGGTTCAGGATCTTCTGGATGATATTCGAGAATTTGGCCACATAAGAAAATCGAATGATGATCCGGCGTTCTATTGTCTTCAACCAGTTATCGTAAGCAAGGCAACAGATTCGAATGCGTGGAAGGTAATCGATGGGCAACAAAGACTCACAACGCTGTATTTAATCTATGTTTATTACCATGTGAAAGAACCTGATGAGATAGAAATCCCATTTGAACTAAGCTATAACAATAAGCCTAAATTACAGCAATGCTTGAATACGTTCAAAGATAAAAAGCTAATCACAGATACTGAAGTCGATAAAGAGATGACCAAGTATTTGGATGATATTGATTGCTTCTACGTGATCGAAGCGTACAAGATAATCTGCGCGTATTTAAGAAAAATTAAAAGCAATATACAAAACAGAATGGAATACTATACGATGCAGGATATTTTCAGTAATCATATGAAAATCATCTGGTATCAGATCAATGACTGCACGATCGAAGAGGAGATATCTGTTTTTACAAAAATCAATATGGGCAAAATTCCACTGACGAATGCGGAGCTTATTAAAGCTCTGCTTTTACAGCATGATGAGAACGATTCCGATAAATTGGAAAAGTTACAGGTCGATATTGCTGTTAAGTGGGATGAAATAGAGGCGCAGCTTTCAGATCCAAGCTTTTGGAGCTTCCTTGTTAACGAAAAGAATGATTCTAGGCATTATGCTACGAGGATTGACTTTATATTCAGGGTTATGGCGAGAGCTTTGAATAATAAGGACCTCTACGATGCAGATCAGGATTATTCAGGTGATGAAGATTATCAGGTTGATGAAGATGCTAATGAAGATAAATTCTCCTTCTATGTCTTCAGCAACTATATGCGTCTCCTTAAAGATCATAAGGAAAGAATCCCGGATAATAGTGAGAATTATATTCAGAGCATTTGGGATGGTGTGTCTGAATATTACAGAATGTTCAAGGATTGGTACCACAATACACACTGGTATCATATGATCGGCTTCCTAGTAGAGGCTTCCGACGAGAAATATATTGATCTTATTTTGAATCTGAGCCAACTATATAGAGAACAATCCACAGAAAATGGTGAGGGGCATAAGGATCATTTTGAAAGAAAGCTAAGGGAAAAGATCATCGATGTATTATTTAGAAAGTCGAAGGTTTCAAAGAAAGAATGCCGAGATTTCCTGACAGATCTTAGCTATGAGACAAGTGCAGGAGATATTCGTAAAGCTCTATTACTTTATAATATCGCCTATCTTGAAGCATGCCCAGAGGATGGCAGATTCCCATTTGAAAAGTATAAAGGGGAAGATAATTCTTGGGATATAGAGCACATAAATGCAGTAGCAGATACACGTCCCAATGATGATCGAAGAGATTCTGAGGACAATGCTAGACTCCAGTGGCTTAGGAGAGCACAGGAAATTCCAGAATTGGATCAAATAAAAACTTCAACCGGTGCTTCTGTAAAGGAATTGCTCAATACAGTCATCACTAATCAATATTATCTTAATGCAAAACAGAATGGCACTAAGGATTTCATCGAGGTTTATGATTCCATTATTAACTTTTATGGTGGTACGGAACCTGACAATTCCCTTGGAAATCTCACGCTTCTTGATAGTGGAACGAATCGCTCCTACAAAAATGATGTTTTTCCTTTAAAACGGAAAGTGATTCTGGAAAGAACCATGGAGGATGTTTTTATCCCACCATGTACAAGAAACATTTTCCTTAAAGGCTTTCAAGGATCTTCTGATCTCCTGAGATGGAATAAGGCGGATAAAATCGAATATTTTGATGATATCGTAAATCGAATTTCCAAGTATCTGAAACTGGAGGATGACAATGAGCAGTGAAAACAATGAAATCAAAACTGATGCAACCATTGAAAGCTTCTGGAGTATACTCGGAGAAAATGGACTTGGTGCCGATATCTATATTCCGCGGATGCAGAGAGATTATGCGCAGGGTAGAACGGATGATGTAACAACACAGATCAGGGATAAGTTTATTCAGGATATTTTCGACGTTCTTGTTGATGAGAGCGGGAGAACGTTGAATCTGAATTTCATCTATGGAAATGTTGACGATAAGGATGGCACGAAGAAATTTATCCCGATCGACGGTCAGCAGAGATTAACCACACTTTTCCTTATACATTGGTATTTTGCAGTTTATTCTGGAAAAATTGATAGTGATCCTGATGTAAAGAAAAGACTTTTACGGTTTCAGTATGAGACCAGAAACGTAACAGGTAAATTCTGCAATAATTTGACGGAAAAGGTTCGAATTGATCTCAAGAATTTCCCCAATGATAAAAAGTTATCTGAAGCGATAAGAAATTATTACTGGTTCTTTTCTGATTTTGAGAATGATGCATCGATCAGTAGCATGTTAGTCATGCTCAATGACATTCATGCGAAGGGCAGAGAATATCCATCTGAAACGCTTGATAAGGTGTTTGATAAGCTGACATCGGATAATCCGCCTATTCGTTTTTTATTTTTGAACCTAAAAGATGCAGGGCTTACCGATAGTATCTACATCAAGATGAATGCTCGTGGCAAGGCGCTTACGCATTTTGAAAACTTCAAGGCGCAGCTCAGGAGTTTTTTGGCTTCAGATGAGCAATTTGCGGACAAATTCATTGAAAATGTTAATGGTAGATGGTCTCAGTTTTTCTGGACGCCTGAATATAGAAGATTATTGAAAGACAAGGATACGAAGGAAGGAACTAGGGAAACCAATTTTGATGAGCATATTATGAAATTCTTCAGATTCTATATGTTCATGGATTACATTGTTGGCGTAAATGGTGAAACAGTAAAAAACAGGCAGAAGGATATTCGTGATACGCTTCTCGCACTTCAAAAAGAACCGGATTATCTGTTTACTGCCAGGCTTTTTAATGATGCATTTAAAAATGTATATGCGATTCAATCGGATCAGGAAGTCCTTGGACTTGAAACATTTATGAGGCTCTATAAACTTTTGAATATTTTATCTAAGAGACAGGAAGATAAGAAAGACATTCGGTTTACAGATCACGCAGAGTATCAGAAGGATTATCTCGATGAGACAAATAATTTTCTTCGACTGATTGGAACTTCAGAAGAGCGTGGGTTAAGTTACGAAGAGCAGGTAGTTCTTTTTGCAGAGTACGATTTCCTTATCAAATATAGCGAATCGGATGATTCATTCTATAAAGAGAAGGAGCTTACACGCTGGATCCGGCTTGTTTATAACCTGGTAAAGCCGACTTTGAATCTTCAGTTAGATATCTTTTTCAGTATGATCAGGAGCGTTCACGCTCTGGTGGAAAATGGAGCTGCATTAGATTGTGATCATTATATGAGCACATTGCTTCGTAGAAATTATAGGCAGAGTCCGCTTTCCATTTTCTATGAAAACCAGGTGGTGGAAGAGTCTGAGAAATCTATTTTGATGCAATTAGATCCTGTTTGGAAACAAGCGATAGTTGAATCTGAGAATACATTTATGGATGGTCAAACTGGTTCTCTGTTTGATTTTACGGGATTGACACAGAAATACGAAACCGAAATTAAGGCATTTGAAGATAACAATCCTGATGCAACAGAACTAAAGACAGAGGCGAACGTCCTTTCAGATGCTGATCATTATAGTGCCTATTACCGTACTTTCATGAATTATCTCAAGAATTTTGAGATGGTATTTGATAAAGACGGCGTAAAGAAGGAACTTGAGGATAAGGCTTTATTCCGAAGGGCATTACTGACCTATGGCGGTGATAATAGCTACATATTGCCACCGAATAAATCAAATCAGAGCTTCCTTGATAATCTGGATCGTAACTATGGCTTTAAGCGACTTTTACGTGATTCAAACCAAGGAAAGAGGGAGATGCTGAAGCTGCTCCTTGATGATCTAAATACAAGCCAGGATATCAAAGCGCAATTAGAAAATATCATTTCAAAGGCTAATTTCGATAAGGAAGGTCGATGGAAGAAGTACTTTGTTGAGATGCCGGAGCTTCTCGATTCTCTTGCCTATAACGAAGACAAGAAAGATCCAGATGGCAAATGGGTTTTCTATAATCAGCAGCGTTTCATTCGCTGGAACAGCAATGATGATATTCTACTTCTTTCTAGAACACAGACGAATTCTTTCAATAGAGAACTTTATTCTTATGTGTTCTTCCTAAAAGCAAGAAAAGAAAATCTGAATGTAAATTACCATCCTGACTATACGGATCTCGCTGAGAAGTATGCGTATTACATTGATAAGGTTGGCACAGAAAATCATGTGACCTATAAAAAACGAAATGATGGTATTTATGCATTTGTCGTAAGTATCCCCGGACAGGATGAGGTTGTTTATTATAATGATCTTTCCGGAATTTTAGATTATACAAGGAAAACGATAAAGAAGATTTAACGTCTTTAGAAATTCACTTGTGATCCATATGATCTCTATCAATAATTACCATGTTTTTGATGGAGATTCTAGAGAAACTGAAGATAATCTATTGAGACAGAGAACAGTAATAACTATAATTATGTTAATGATGAATAAACATTGTCAACCATTAGTAATTATGGGGTGCCGACATGGAAATGAAAGTTAGCTATAAAAAATTGTGGAAACTTCTAATTGATAAAGACATGATGAAAAAAGATCTGCAAAAGGAAGCTGGTGTAAGCTGGGCAACTATCACTAAAATTTCAAAAGGAGAGACTGTAAGCACAGAAGTGCTTATGAAAATATGCAATGTTTTACATTGTGATGTTGGCGACATCATGGAATTTATTCCAGTGGCAGGCGAGCAGGAAGAAAAATGAAATGAATGTACTAGAAGCATGGAGTTCATATATTGCATGATGTGAGGTGACAAATGCCAAGTGGTAAATCCATGAGTCCTTACTATGGATCCGGGCAGCTGACGCGAGAGCAGTTTCTTTTCTTTGAAATGCGTATCACTGCTGGATTAATGTCAGAGGGATTAACTGAAAAAGAAATTATTGATCGAATAATGAATGAGAACCTGTTTCAATATCCTACCGAAAGAACAATTAAGACGATTGCAAGTGCTTGCGTGAAAAGGCTTCAAAGTCTAGAAGATCCAGTACTGATTGAAGCAATAAAATCGCAGCCGATGGAGGTTTCGAAGCAGATCTGCCTGTATGCCATGATGAAGCGGTACCGATTGGTATGGGACTTCATGGTGACGGTCATTGGGGAGAAATACAGTCAACAGAACTTCTCCTTCAGTCCGGCAGACGTCAACACCTTCTTCCTGCAGCTGCAGGAGCAGGATGACTGTGTGGCGGGATGGACAGAGAACACGACGAAGAAGATCAGGTCGGTCCTGGTCCATGTGCTGGTAGAGAATGAGTATCTGGACAATAACCGGTCGGATCATCTGAATCCGGTATGGCTGCAGCCAATCCTGGAGAATGCAATCAAGACAGCAGGCGACGATATTGCACTGAAAGCTTTCAACAGCTTTTCATAAGGAGGGACAGAAGTGGAATCAATTACAGAAAGGCTGGACAAGGTCAGAGACCTGATCCAGCAGCCAGAGTTTCTGGAAGGAAAAGGTCTCTCCAACGAGGTCAATATCCGGATGTTCTGTTATGACGCGAAGGATGAGATGGTCGTCCGGCATTTTGTGAAACAGATATCGACGGACGTCGAGCTTTCCTGCCATCCGAAGATCTATAACCTGTACGACGTCTTCCTGTCGATCTGCGAAGACATGGACATTCTGGATGACATGAAGGACATGGAAGAGGCGGATGGCAGCAAGTACCTGTATGAGCAGATCCAGTCTGCAGTCGGAACAGATGATTTCATAGCGAAAATGCAGTACGGGGATCATCAGGAAGACGATGTGCTGATCCTGACTGGGATCGGAGAGGTGTATCCCTTCATGCGGATCCACACGCTGCTCGAAGCGCTGCAGCCGCATTTCTCGGATATTCCGATTCTGGTGTTCTATCCGGGTGTCTTTGATGGGCGGCATGTGAAGCTGTTCAATAAACTGGAACCAAATGACTATTACAGGGCGTTTAACATAATCTGAAGAAGGGAGCCGAAGGAAAATGATTATTAGAAATATGTTCGCCGATGACATCAATCGTAAGATCAACGGCGTCATCAAGGTCGATCAGGCGGCAGAGGACGTACTGGAGCAGGAGGTGCAGGAGTACGTCATTACAAAGGAACTGAAGAAACACTTTATCTCCTTCTTCAATTATTACAGCGAAGCATTTAATGAACCAACAGCGGACATCGGTGTCTGGATCTCCGGTTTCTTTGGAAGTGGTAAATCTCACTTCCTGAAGATGCTGTCCTATATTCTGGAGAATAAGGAAGTCGGCGGCAAGCCGACGGTCGAATACTTCCGCTCGAAGTTTGCAGATGATCCGGCTACGTTCATGATGATCGACCGGGCTACAAGAGCGAAGACGGAGACCATCCTCTTCAATATCGATATCGAGGGATCCATCAATAAGGACAAAACCGCGGTCCTTCGTGTCTTTGCCAAGATGTTCTATAACCACCTGGGATTCTATGGTGAGAATCTGAAGGTGGCAAAGCTCGAGCAGTATATCGAGGAGAACGGCAAGACGGAAGAGTTCCGTCGTGTGTTTGAAGAAAAGAAGGGCAAGTCCTGGCTGGATCAGCGCAAGGCTTTTGCCTTTAACGGCAAGTATATCGTCCCGACACTCATGGAAGTGCTGGACATGAGCGAGGAGGACGCCAAGAACTGGTTCCAGGACAAGAGTGCCCAGGAACTCTCTATTGCAGAGCTCGTCTCTGAAATCAAGGAATATGTGGACAAACAGCCGAAAGATTTTCGCCTTCTGTTCATGATCGATGAGGTCGGGCAGTACGTTGGTACCGATACGGATATGCTTCTGAACCTGCAGTCTCTTGTTGAGAAGATCGGCAGCGAATGCGGCGGCAAGGTGTGGGTAATCTGCACCGGCCAGGAAGCCATCGATGAGATCATCAAGGTTCGTGCTGATGAATTCTCAAGAATTCAGGCACGTTTCAAGACCAGACTTTCTCTGTCCTCTTCCTCTGTTGACGAAGTCATCCAGAAGAGAATTCTGCAGAAGAAGGATGAGCCGGAAAAGGAACTGGAGCAGCTATATAACGAGAGCGATTCCGTGCTGCGGAACCTGTTCAGCTTCACCGATTCCGTTCTGGATATCAAGGGTTATTCCGGACAGGTTGAGTTTGCACAAGACTTCCCGTTCGTTCCGTACCAGTTCATCCTGATGCAGAAGGTATTTGCTGAGATCCGCAAACACGGCAATTCCGGAAAGCATCTGTCCGGCGGTGAGCGTTCCATGCTGTCCGGATTCCAGGAGGCGGCTCAGAAGATCCAGGACAAGGATGAGTATGCCCTGGTTCCGTTCTACATGTTCTACGATACCGTTCATACCTTCCTGGACAGCTCAATCCGGAGGGTCATTGAGCGCTGCCAGAAGGCTGCGGACAACGGAGACGGCATTGAACAGACGGACGTCAATGTGCTGAAGCTCCTGTATCTGGTCCGCTATGTGGATGATGTAAAGGCGAACCTCGATAATATCGTGATCCTGATGGCGGACGACATCCGCATGGATAAGATCGTCATGAGGGAGCAGATGAGGGCAAGTCTTGATCGCCTGCAGAAGGAGCATTATATCGGCCGGACCGGCGACGTCTATAACTTCCTGACCGATGAGGAGCAGGATATAGAGCGTGAGATCGCCAATACGCCGGTGGATACGGCCAGCATCGTCACCCGTATCGCCAATATGATTTTTGCTGATATCTATACGGCGAAAAAATACCGTTACGGGAAATATGACTTCTCTTTCGACGAGATGGTGGATGGGATTACAGTTGGTGCCATCACCGGTGGCATGCGGCTCAGGATTCTGACTGTTGCTACGGATGCAACGGAGAAGAACGACCTTCGTCTCATGACAGAATCTCAGGGTAAGGAAGCCATCGTTGTTCTGGCTGAGACACCGTACTACGAGTCTCTGGAAAATGCCATGAAGATCCGCAAGTATGTGAAGCAGAGGAATGTCTCCCAGCTCCCGAAGTCTGTTCAGGATATCATCCGTGGCAAGCAGGATGACGCGACACAGTATGAAAACAATGCTGCCGACGATCTGAAGAAGGCTATTGAGAAAGCTATCTTTTATGTCGACGGAGAGCATATCGAAATCACCAGCGGTGACGCCAAGAGCAGGATCGATCAGGCTCTCGAATACCTGGTATCCCATGTCTACAGCGACTTGGATCTGATCACGAAGAATGCAGAGAGTGATGCGGACATTATCTCCGTCCTGAACGGATCTGCATTGGATGGAGTGATTCCCGGGACAGAGCCTAATCTTTCTGCAGCAGCCAGGATGGAAGAATATCTGGAGATGCAGGCAAAAAAGAACCTGCCGACCTCCATGCTGGATATTCAGAACCGCTATTCTGCGATTCCGTATGGCTGGAGAGAAATCGATATAGCCTATGTGGCAGCCATGCTGATCTATCAGCAGAAGGTGACCATCAAGTATGCCGGTGCAACAATCCAGCCGGACGATCCGAAGCTTCCGCATATGCTGCGAAAGAGATCCGAGATCGGTAAGACCTCGATATCCAAACGTATCGTTGTCTCTGCTGTAAATATGCGGGAAGTGAAGGAGTTCCTGCGTGATTACTATGATGTGATGGATGTTCCGGACGATGAAGACGGGCTCATCAAATATATTGTGGAGCATCTGGAAGCGGAGAAGCAGCATTATCAGAGCCTGGATCAGCGTTATGAGAACCATAAGTATCCCGACCGTGATATCATCCGCGCAGGTATCCGCCTGATGGATGATATCCTGTCGCAGCAGAAGGATAATATTGCCCTGATCCAGCGCGTCATCGATAAAGAAGATGCTCTGTATGACCAGCATGACAAGATGACTAAGGTCGAGGATTTCTTCAAGAACCAGATTGTTCTGTTCGATTCTGCTGTGAAGTTCGAAGGCCAGCTCCGCAATGATCTCGACTATCTGAACGGGGAAGAAGAGACGAATAAGGCGCTGAACCGAATCCGCCTGATCACTTTGATCCCGACCGGCAAGCCATATGACTACAGCTTGATTCCAGAGCTGAATGATCTGATCAAGAAGGTCAAGGAAGTCCATGATCGGATGCTGAAAGAAAAACGTAACGACATTCTGGAGATCGTTCGCCAGTGCCTGGAAGCCATTCATACAAAGGCAGCGGATGATGAGAAGGCGAGAGCTATCAGCAATACGGCAGATACCTTCTATGACCAGAAGAAGGAGAAGATCGCGGAGACAGAAAGCTTGGCTCTCCTCGATGGTCTGGTTCCGCCGATGCTCAGCTATAAGGATCAGGTCGTGGATCGTATTGAAGCTGTGCTGAAACCGGAACCGCCGAAGCCTGTAACACCAGGACTTGCTCCGCAGCCTCCGAAGAAGGAATTCATCAAGGCATATAACAGGCAGGTCGTATTCCCGACCAAGACTCTGAAGTCAGAGGAAGATATCGATGCCTATCTGCAAAACATAAAGAAGCAGCTGGAGCAGCTGATGAAGGGCTGTGACGGAATCAGACTGAATTAAGGGAGCTGGACTATGGATAAGAATGCGATAAAGAAATACGCCGTATGGGCAAGAAATGAGTTGATCTCACGTGTCAGCCAGCGTGCCCAGCGATATGGAATCACAAAGGATCAGATTGTCGATGCCAACGCTGACAGTGTCAATGGAATCATTTTGACCGATACAGAGAAGAAGCAGCGTCAGGCGTTGATCCAGAAAATCAGAGAAAAAGGATTTGAACAGGTAATGGAGGAAGTAGCCTATACCTGGTTCAACCGGTTTTCTGCGCTCCGTTTCATGGAAGTGAACGGATATCTGCCGAGCCACGTCCGCGTATTCACGGATCAGAATAATGCCTTCAAGCCGGAGATCATGTCAGAGGCGATCCATCTGGATTTCGATGGCCTGGATATGGAGAAGGTCTATGCCCTGAAGGAAGCAAACAACGATGATGAGCTGTTCAAGTATCTCATCATTACTCAGTGCAATGACCTGAGCAGAATCCTACCTGGGATGTTCCAGAAGATCGCAGACTACACAGAGCTGCTGTTCCCGGATAATCTTCTGAGGGAAGGTAGTGCCGTTCAGAAGATGGTCACAGATATTCCTGAGAATGATTGGAATGTATCCGATGGTGGGCAGATTGAGATCCTCGGTTGGCTCTATCAATACTATATTTCTGAAAAACACGAAGCTGTTGTAGATCCTCTTCATGGAAAAGTTGTTGCTAAGGACGAAGTGCCTGCAGCGACAGCACTTTTTACTACAGACTGGGTCGTACGTTACATTATTGATAATTCTGTGGGTAGATACTGGATTGAAAGAAATCCGGAGAGCAAGCTGGCAGATGAGCTTGAATACTTTGTAAAACCTAAAGATGGAAAAATTCCTGTAGTCAATGAAAAAATCACACCGGAAGAACTTACTGTATTTGATCCGTCAATGGGGTCTGCTCATTTCGGAGTATATGCGTTTGAAGTGCTTGAGAAGATATATACAGAATATGGATATTCTGAGAGAGATGCCGCGGCGAAGATTGTAGAGAATAATCTTTTTGGCCTTGATATTGATGACCGGTCTGCGCAAATTGCTTATTTCGCGATTATGATGAAGGCTAGGCAATATGACCGAAGATTTTTCTCAAAGGGTATTCAGCCGCATTTTTATAGTATTCAGGAGAGCAATGATATTGACGAGCATGTGATTGACTATTTCTCAAAGGACGATATCAATCTGAAGAAAGATATTAACTCTATTGTAGATGACTTCAGGGATGCCAAGGAGTATGGTTCAATCCAGAAAATTAACCAGGTAAATTTCGAATCGTTATATACAAGATTTGAAGAGATCAGTTCTGGCGCGGATATTAATATGTATTCGCAGGCAACAATTGATCAGTTACTTCCACTCGTTAAAGTAGCGGAGGTAATGTCAAAGAAGTATTCTGTTGTAGCCACAAACCCGCCTTATATGAATAAATATGATTCTAAACTGAAGATTTTCATAAATGATAATTACAAGAACTACTCAGGTGATCTTTTCAGCGTTTTCATTTCACGAAATTTTGGATATTGCAAATCCAATGGTTATGTAGGCTACATGACTCCGTTTGTTTGGATGTTTATAAAAACATATGAGAAACTAAGACATCAGATAATAAATAATAAGGCAATAACAACATTGATTCAATTTGAGTATTCTGCATTTTCGGAGGCAACTGTTCCGATTTGTTCATTTGTCTTAAAGAATGGTAAAAGCATTCAGAACGGAGTTTACTTCAGATTATCTGAATTCAAAGGCGGAATGGACGTTCAAAAGGATAAGGTATTAGAAGCATTATTTTCAGACAACACTTCATATATTTATTCTGTTGATCAGAATAATTTTACGAAGATTCCTGGGGAGCCAATAGCTTATTGGGTTCCGGATTATGGTATTTTTGATTTCCCAAGGCTCGGTGAAGGATATGTTTCGGGAGGAAGAAATAAGACCCATAACAACATTTTGTATTTACGAAATTGGTGGGAAGTTTCAGACTTTGATAGATGGCAGCCTTATGCAAATGGAGGCGATTATAGAAAATGGTATGGGAATCATTATGATGTAGTAGATTGGTCAAAGGAGGCGAAGAATAATTACGCATCGCATGGTGGTCTATATAATAGCAAGTTTTGGGGAAAACAAGGTGTCTGCTGGAATCTAATTACTTCTTCGACAAATGGATTCAGAATTAAACCTTCAGAGTTCCATTATAGTTCAGGATCTCCGACTATTATCTCAAATGATAAAGAAAAAGACTATTTGACCCTTGGTTTTCTCAACACAAAAGTTGCGATGGGATTAATTAAAATGTTTAATCCTACCATAAATACAACTGTTAATGATGTCTTGGATTTACCGTTTAAATGTAATAATCCTGAGAGAGTAATAGAATTAGTAAAAATATGTATCAATTTATCAAAGGAAGAATGGGATTCCTATGAGACATCATTTGATTTTGTTAGACATCCGCTTGTACCGAGGGAAAGACATGAATGCCTAATTTCAGATTCATATAACAAATGGGAAAAGATATCTTCTCAAAGATTTATTAAAGTTAAGGAAGCTGAGGAAGAACTTAATCAGATTTTTATTGAAACTTATGACCTGAAAGATACATTGACATCTGACTTAGAGGATGCTGACATAACTATTCGTAAAGCGAATCAGGCACAGGATATTCGGAGCTTAATCTCTTATGCAGTGGGCTGTATGTTTGGTAGATACTCCTTAGATTATGATGGGATAATATATCCTGGTAGTAATTGGGACATCTCAAAGTATATTACATATAAAGCGGATAAAGACGCTATTTTACCTGTAAGTGATGATGAGTATTTTGATGATGACATTGTAAATCGATTCATAAAATTTATTAAAGTGGTTTATGGAGAATATACATTAGAAGATAATTTGAATTATATAGCAGAATCTCTTGGTGGCCGAGGATCTTCTAGAGAGGTTATTAGAGAATATTTCATCAACACTTTTTATCTGGATCATCTTAAAACATATCAAAAGCGTCCAATATATTGGCTCTTTGATTCTGGTAGAAAAAACGGCTTCAAGTGTTTGGTTTATATCCATAGATATCAGCCTGATACAATGGCTCGCATTAGAACGGATTATGTTCATGAGCAGCAAGCGCGCTATAGGACGGCAATAGCAGGATGTGAACGACAAATAGAAGATGCTAGTTCTGGAGAAAGGGTTAAACTTAATAATCAGTTGAAAAAGCTTAATGATCAAGTCGAAGAGATTAGAAGTTTTGAAGAGAAAATACACCATCTTGCCGACCAAATGATTTCAATTGATATCAATGTAGGTGTAAGGGATAACTATAAAATATTTAAAGATGTGCTGGCCAAAATCAAGTGAATTGGGGGTTTTGACTAATGATAGAAGTTACTGCTTTGAATTTGAACAAAGGATATAATGCGCATGCGAGATATGATGAAGGGAGGGTAATTGTCGAAATCGGATCATATGTCAATATGGATTTCTCATCAAGTGCAAGGGGTGCAATTATTAAGCAATATCGATATGATGAGTCAGTTGTTCAGAGTGATGGCTTGGTACTAAAGGATTGTGAGTTTCAATCCCCATCTGCTGCGGCAAGGTTTGTTACAGGCAGAAGTGTTAATGGATATAATGTGTGGAAGGTTAATCATGGAGAAGAGACATTAGGCCATTATCTGGAAAGAATAGGAAAACGCGTTATAAAAAAAAGAAAAACAAAGTAAAGGAGCAAGTTGCATGGCATTGCCTGATTTGGAAAAAATAATAAATGAATTGAACAGGCGCTTTGCGGCTCCACTTCCAGAGTTCTATGACCGCCGGATCATCTTCTGGTATGACGAGGATAATGAATTTGGAGATAAGCTGGATGATCTATCGATTCCGGATGTGAAGGTATATGCGCTCACCGGGAGCAATCTCTTCGATGCCAAGAGGCAGATCACCAGAGTCGATAAGAACAGTAATTACCTGGTTCATTGCCCGGTATCGTATGACAAATTAGAGGATGACTGGCTCCTGGACATGGAGCTTTACGGCGAAGAGTTCCGGGCGGATCTGATCTCCATCTGGATGGATGAGCTGAACGTCCCTGCTTCTGCAACGATGAGAAAGCAGATGAAAGCTTATCGGAAGTTCTTCAATGCGAAGGATCGTAGGGCGAAGTTCGCCAAATTTAAAGCACCGACGACACCGGCACAGCTTCACCTGATCGTGATGGCGGTGCTGACCGGAGCGAAGGATGCGGCAGCAGGAGATATTATCCGGACGGTTCTGCAGGGAGATCCTGATCTTAAAAAGAATGAAGCGTATCAGAAGCTGACTGACTTTGGTGCGGACCAGGCATTCTGGGGAATGGTCGCTCAGGGAACCGGTTATAGTGAAGATGAGCCGGATCTCGGAAGACTGATGTCTCATTTGCTGCTGACAGCTGCTTCCAGGACTATGCCGGAGGATTACCTTGGTGGACTGGGAAGCTTCATCTCTGGCTCTCATCAGGCGTGGTGCTACGACTTTATTTACGAATGGCTTCATGACGATGCGGATGGGTCCTTGCGCCGTAGAGCACGCAGGGTTGAGGCAGAGCTGAAGCTCCCTGGACGATTTGCGAAGGTCCCGCTGGAAATCCTGGCAGATACAGAGTGCTTCCCTTGCATCAATGAAGTTCTGCTGTCCAGGATCATGGCAGATATCGGGAATGACATCATTGATCCGGAGCAGATCAGGAAGATTGCAGAAAAGAGAAGGACCAGCGCCTGGTTCGATAATTTCGAGAACTTCTACAACGGGATCGTGCAGGTTGCCAATATGCATGCTTTCTATAAGACGCATGCGTCTTCCTTCCATACAGTCGAGGCGAAGAAGATATGGAAGGAATACACCGATGAATATTATCTGATGGACACCTATTACAGACGGTTCCATCTGAGTTTCCAGAAGAGCCTGATGACGTCGAATCCTTTGCTGGACGACCTGTTCAAGGGCGTTGTCACAAAGGTGGAGGCGCTTTATTCTAACTGGTTCCTGGGACAGCTCATGCAGAACTGGACCAACATGTGCGCGGATGACCTGGAGAAGAACGGAACAATTGCCGGCATTCCGCAGCAGGAGAGCTTCTACAGGGATAAGGTAAAGCCCTGCGACAGCAGGATCTTTGTCATCATCTCCGATGCCATGCGTTATGAGGTGGCGGTGGAGCTCTCTCAGCAGCTGCAGCAGGAGACGCAGAGCAAGGTGAAACTGAGCTCCATGCAGGGAATCTTCCCGACGATTACCAAGTTCGGCATGGCAGCATTACTGCCTCATGACAAGCTGACGGTGGAAGGCAAGGGAGATCACGTCAATGTTCTGGCGGATGGTATGTCTACGGATATGGGCAATCGTGATGCGGTGCTCAAGTCAGCAAACCAAAAGAGCGTTGCGTTGAAATACAGCGACCTGATCACCATGAAGCGGCCGGAGCGGAATGCCGCCATGAAGGGCATGGAGGTCGTTTACATCTATCACGATACGATTGATGAGGCAAGCCATACTTCTGACACGGAGGTATTCACAGCCTGTGAGAAGGCCATTGCGGAGATCAAGAACCTGATCCGGATCATCATCGGCGATTATGGAAATGGCAATTTCTATATCACTTCGGATCATGGCTTCCTGTATACAGCAAGTCCGCTGAAGGAAGTAGATAAGGTCGGTACTGGGTTCTCGGACAGAGTCATTGAATACGGCAGGAGATTTGCTCTGAGCCAGAAGGGATTTGATTCGGATTATCTGATGAAGGTCTCTATGGTCCGGGAGACAAGTCAGTATGAGGGTTACGCTCCGAGGGAGAATGTCCGGATTAAGATGAGCGGCGCCGGAATGCAGTTCGTTCACGGCGGCACCAGCCTGCAGGAGATGGTCGTACCGCTCATTGAATACCATCATCTGAGAAGCGACTATGCCGAGTATCAGCATAACCGCGGGAAGTACGATACGAAGCCAGTGACTGTAGCACTCCTGTCAGCCAGTCGTAAGATCAGCAACATGATCTTCTCTCTGAATTTCTATCAGGAGGAGGCTGTCGGAGCTAATCGGGAAGCGGCGACGTATGATCTGTATTTTGTTGACAAGAATGGTCAGAAGATCAGTGACGTGCAGAAGATCATTGCGGATAAGACCAATGAGAACAGGCAGGAGCGGACCTTCCGGTGCAGCTTCAGTCTGAAGTCTCAGCAGTATAAGAACACGGAGAATTATTACCTTGTGATAGCTGATGAGTCCGGTCTTCAGATGCCGGAGAAGATCGAGTTTACAATCGATATCGCCTTTGCGACGGATGATTTCAATTTCTTCAGCTGAAACTGAGGAGGATGGATAGATGGAAGAGAGCGGGGAAGAGCTGAGCACTCGCGAAAAGATAAAGCAGAAGCTTCGTGAGAATTTCGACGGCAAGATCGTTCGGAAAGATCTCACGAAGAAGATCAAAGAAGGTGCCAATGTGCCGGTCTATGTCCTGGAGTTTCTTCTGGGACAGTACTGCAGCTCCGATGATGAAGAGGTTATTGAGAAGGGTATTGAGAATGTGAAACGGATCCTGGCGGACAATTTCGTCCGCCCGGATGAAGCGCAGAAGGTCCTTAGCAAGCTGCGGCAGCGGGGAAGCCATACCATCATTGATATGGTGACGGTCAATCTGAATCTTCGCTATGACGAATATGAGGCATCCTTCTCGAACCTAGGTCTTACCGGCATTCCTATCAGTGAGGAATACCCGGAGAAGTATGACCGCCTGCTTTGCGGCGGCATCTGGTGCATCGTTCAGCTGGAATATGATTCCGGAGAGGAAGCAGTGCCGGATATCGTGTCAATGGACGGCAGTCGGATCCAGTCAAAGAGAAAGAAGCAGAAGGATATGACTCCGGTCAGCATCCGTAAGCTGACGCCGATCCAGCTGCCGAATGTCGATATGGATGGTCTCAAAGAAGGCCGGAAGGCGTTCACCAAGCAGGAATGGATGGATATTCTAATGCGCTCCATCGGCATGGAGCCAGATGAGCTGACGGAGCGGGAGAAGTGGCTGCTGCTCACCAGAATGATCCCACTTGTAGAGAACAACTTCAATCTCTGCGAGCTGGGACCGAGATCAACCGGTAAGTCTTATCTGTACAAGGAAGTATCACCGAACAGTATCCTTGTTTCTGGCGGGCAGACAACGGTCGCTAACCTGTTCTACAACATGGGCAGAAAGACAATCGGTCTGGTCGGACTCTGGGACTGTGTGGCTTTTGATGAGGTCGCCGGAATCAAGTTCAAGGACCAGGACGGCATTCAGATCATGAAGGACTATATGGCGTCCGGATCCTTTGCTCGTGGTAAGGAAGAGAAGGCTGCCTCCGCCTCGATGGTATTCGTGGGAAATATCAATCAGAGCGTAGATGTGCTCCTGAAGACATCGAGCCTCTTTGATCCGTTCCCGCCGGAGATGGGAACCGACACGGCATTCCTGGACAGAATGCATTGCTATCTGCCGGGGTGGGAAGTACCGAAGTTCCGACCGGAGCATTTCACAAATGACTATGGATTTATCACGGATTATCTGGCCGGGTTCATCCGGGAACTCCGGAAAGAGCAGTATGGCGATGCACTGGATCACTATTTCCGCCTGGGTAAGAACCTGAATCAGCGTGATGTGATTGCGGTACGCCGGATGGTAGACGGATATCTGAAGCTCATGTATCCGGATGGCGTCTTTGAAAAAGAGGATGTAGAAGAAGTTCTGGTCCTGGCGCTGGAGATGCGGCGCCGCGTGAAGGAGCAACTGAAAAAGCTGGGCGGCATGGAGTTTTATGACGTCAATTTTTCGTACATCGACAATGATACGTTTGAGGAGAAGTATGTCTCTGTTCCGGAACAGGGTGGGGGCAAGCTGATCCCGGAAGGCATCAGCAATCCGGGACAGGTTTATACCGTATCGCAGGGTAAGTCCGGTATGATCGGAGTGTTTCGCCTGGAGAGCCAGATGCTGCCGGGCAGCGGCAAGTTTGAACGGACTGGTATCGGATCTGACAGGGATGCGAAGGAAGCTACGAATACCGCCTTCAATTTCCTGAAGGCAAACGGCAGCCGGATCAGCGGTGCCATCAGTACGACGTCGAAAGACTACATCATTAACTACCAGGATCTGCAGGGCATTGGGATCACCGGGAAGCTGGCACTGCCGACACTGATCGCTCTGTGCTCGATTGCTCTCAATAAGCCGACAGTCAGCTCTTTGGCTGTACTGGGCGAGATCAGTATCAGCGGCACGATGATTAAGGTGGATGAGCTGGCCAACAGCCTGCAGGTCTGCCTGGATTCAGGAGCGAAGAAAGTGCTGCTTCCGATTACGTCGGCTGCAGATCTCGGGACCGTGCCGGCGGAGCTGGTGGGATCATTTAATCTGATTTTCTATAGCAGTGCAGAGGATGCCGTGTTCAAGGCGCTGGGAGTGGAGTGATTTTAAATGTCAAAGCGCAAGATGGTTCAGGCTAATTTAATTAAGAATTCTATTTCAGCATATTATGCGGCCGTAGAGATTCATAATAAGCCTAACATTAGTTACAGATATGAGACCGTTACGCTTTTAATAATAAATGCTTGGGAATTAGCTTTAAAAGCTTTTGTACGAAAGTATATTAAAGGAAAGAGCATTTATACAAAAGATGGACATACTATTTCTGTCGATAAAGCCCTAGGCGATGTTAATGAATTTATTAATGCGCAGAAAAAAGGAAAATTTCTTGCAATAAAATGCAATATTGAAGAAATTGAAACATATAGAAATAATGTAACGCATTTTTACTGTGATAAATTGGAACCATACGTATTTATGCTTGTTGCAAAGAGTGCGTTAAATTATGTTGAGTTTATGAAAGAGTATTTTTCTAGGGATATAATGATGGACGATGGACTTTTCATTATGCCATTGGGATTTAAATTACCATTTAGACCAGAAGAATTTCTCTCAAAAAATGTTGCTAAATATGCGGCATCAGTAGAAGCTCAAGAATTTATTGACAGCATAGTTGATGTTATTAAAAAGTTAGATGCTGAAGGTGTCGATGATTCTATTGTGCTAGGATTCGATTTGTATTTTGAGAATATTAAGAAAGTGAACAACAAAAGTATTATTGCTGCTATTTCGAACAAAGAGGAGGCTGATGTTGTGTTCGGAAAAACGACTGCGTATCGTTTTTCAAAGGATTCAAATAATATTGTGAATATGAATGATGAAGAGTTTAGAAGCATATGGAAATATTCACATGCTGACCTACTTGCATGGTGCAGGAACAATATAGAAGGATTTAAGCAAGATAAGATATTTAATGCGGCAAAGAAGTCAGTCTTGAATAATGAAAATTATGTATATGAACGAAAATTGGATAGTACCAATCCAAAATCTTCATCAATGAAATTTTATACTCAAGAAGGATTAGAAGCCATTAAAAGGTATTATCTAGACCACAAATCAACAGTTCCGCAACAATTCTGACTTTACCCTAAAGTATTTGGGTCAAATCCCATAAGAAAAGTGATTGACCCAAAAAGTGAGGAAGTTAAAGACCGCATCTCTAGAGCTCAAAGCAGAATTAGTGACTCTATAGAATATTCAAATAATCAGATTGACAAATTTCGTGATTTATGGGGCTATAAATGGTTTCGGATTTTATTAATCATCGTCTGCGTCCTGCTTTTGCTGTTTTTATCAACATGCCACCATATTTTATCGCCTAAAGAAACATCTGATATCGAAACTCAATCTGAGACAGATTATTCTCGTACAGAAACGGAGACTATACCGATTGAAACTACAATTGCTCAGGTATCAGTATCGCTTGGTTCAGATGAAATTATCGGAAAAGATGTTGATGATGTTGTGGGCATTTTGAAATCTGATGGATTTAATAACATTACTACTCGCGAAGATGCTTCTCTCTTGTCAGAAGGCACCAGTAGTGAAAACACTGTCTCAAGAGTAGAAATTTCAGGAAAAGAGACATTTAAGAGTGGCGATGAATTCAAAAAGGATGTTTATATCGTTATCAATTATTTAACAGTAAAGAGAATTAAGGCTCCCTTTGATTCCTCAAATTTGGAATCAATGGACTATGAGGATGCAGTAGCACAATTAAAAGCTGCTGGCTTTGTCAATATTTCTACAGAAAATCTTGGCGATTTGATTTTTGGATGGCTTACTACTGATAAGTCTGTAGAGAGCATTTCTTTTGATGGCAAAACGGATTTCACGACGAGTGATAGTTTTACACCGGATACAAAAATACTGGTGAAATATCATTCATTTTCTGACAATGACACTGAGACTTCCTCCTTCTCGGTGGATGATCTTTCCAGTAGCGAAAAAGAAAAGATTGTCGGAACTTATGTTGGAAATTTTGGAAGTGTACTTGTTCTTTATCCATCAGCAAAGGCAAGCTACTATTTCAAGTCGTATCTGCCAGATTCTGACGATCCAATCACATTGAAAACTGAAGATGACTGGAAGTATGATTCGAGCACAAAGAGTTTGAAATGGCTCTATGACAAAGGGTCAACGACTGTTACTGCAGATTTTTCGTCTGATAATAACATTTTCTACTTCACCTCATCTGGTGCATGGAATGACGAATACTATACTAAAATCTCATCCGAAGCACCGGACCTTACGGCAGAATATGCAGCATCTGTTTTAAAGAAGGATTACTTCCTAGCATCAAAATATATGCCAGGAAGAAACTATAAGACTGTGATGCAATATCTAAAAGATGCCGGTTTTAAAAATATTACGACTACACCAATATATGATGTAATTCTTGGTATCACTACGCCGCTCGGAAGCATTGACAAAGTAACGATAAATGGTGAAACAAATTATGACACCTATAAAAATTATGGTACTGATGCAAAAATAGATATTTCCTATCACAATTATATCTACAGTAAGCCTTCGGATTCGAATGGAACTTCCGGTAATTCTTCCAGCAGTTCTTCAAATAATTCTAGTAAGAATGATGCAGTGAATAGCACTACTGGAGCTTCAGAAGTAGATCCTTCACAATATGAGAAGTTCAAGCGTGCAGTTGTGGTCGGATTGACAAATGCACAGGCTAATGATGTTTGGACAAACGATCAATATGATCCGAAGAAATTCCACAGCTATGCGGATCTCAGCGGATTTTTCTTGGAGTTATACTCTGACGGTACCTGGAACAAGGTCAATGATTACACATGGCATGTGGATCATATTCTCCTCAGTCCTTATGAACTGAGCTCTATTTTCGATGCATCCTGTGATGTTTCCTTCGATGGAAGTAAATATTGCATTTCAAACATGTCTGGATATATCAGAAGCGGAAACATAACAAATGAAGAAGCTGCAGCTAAAGGACTAGGTACAAACTTAGCTGAGCTTCAGGATTCTAAGGATGCTGTTACATACTTTATTATCGATTCTTCTCTTGTTGAAGAAGAACGTGATGAATCTAAGATCACAGAAATGAAGCGGGAAAAGGACAAAGAAGAGGAGACCGCAAAAAAACTATTCGAAATTAGAATCAAACGATGGACTTATCCATATGATAGTAAGCCAAAAGTTCACTGGTTTACAGAAACATTTAGTAAATATCAAGATGTAGATGGCATATGGTATTTCGAGGTAGGATTCGATGCAAAAAATAAATATGGACAGAAGTATCATTATGTTGCATCTGGTGGCGTAGATCTCGATAAAGAAAAATTTGTCAACTTCAATGTACAAATGTTGGAAGATTAAACTAAAGTGATGCAATAAGAAGAGCGCAAGAACATCTAGCTTTTGCGCTCTTTTTTACTTGATACGTATACTTGTGTAAGCATTAAGTGCTTTTCGGTATTTGAATTCCGAAATGTCAATCCGCAGTTGACCTTTTCTACCTCTGTTTCTGCTACGTTATATCCGTAGACAGGAACAGGAGGTAGAACGATGAGCGAAATGAAGGTTCGGAAGCTGGGGATTACGGATATTAAGGTGGATACAATCGTCAATGCGGCAAATGAAGAACTGCAGGCTGGCGGCGGCGTCTGTGGTGCTGTTTTCAAAGCGGCAGGGAGAAAAGAACTGCAGGCGGCGTGTGATGCGATCGGGCATTGTGATACGGGAAAGGCTGTGATCACGCCTGGATTTCATTCGAAGGCGAAGTATATCATTCATGCGGCAGGACCGAAATGGCAGGGCGGAAAGCGGCATGAGCCGAAGCTTCTATACAGTGCATATCAGAGTGCGATGGAGTTAGCTGTCGCGCATGGATGCAGGAGCATTGCTTTTCCGCTGATTTCTACGGGGATTTATGGATATCCGAAGGAACACGCCATGCGGAAGGCGGCACAGGCCGTAAGAGATTTCCTAAAGGAACATGAGGATGTGGAGGTCGAAGTCATTTTCGTGATCCCGGATGGGAAGCTGTGGAATATGTGCTACGACAGGCTTCGGGAGGTGGCACCCGACTATACCGTAGCAGCCGGCGATGAATGGGATAAAAAGCCAATGCCGAAGGAGCAGGAGGCATTGGCCTTTAAGCGGGCGTTCACGGCGGAACAGATGAAGGTTCTGCGGCGTGGGCATGTGCCGGAGTCGATGGAGGACAAGTGGTTCTGGTACATGCAGGGAAATAAGCTGTATGCGCACCGGAGCTGGACGGGGATCTGCATCTATATCGTGGAGTTTTGGACGGGGAATGTGCTGCGGGTTCGTGTTAACCGGAATCCGAAGCAGTACTACTGTACGAGTGATGAGGAGGATTTGCAGACGGTCAATAAGCTGCTTAGCTGGTGGACGGAAGCAGAGTATGACTACTACGGGGAATGGATGACGGAGCTTGTGGAGCAGATTGAGAAGACGAAGGAGGCCGGGAAGGGGCAGAAGAAAAGAGTGACGGAATAATTATCATAAGTATTCACATTGTCAAGTT
>Ga0256404_1004736_pt1 | contig 25147 bp, 22 predicted proteins | sample RumenRJG_01DNA_FD_185990 | JGI IMG/M metagenome (GOLD analysis project Ga0256404, IMG submission 185990) | Bovine rumen microbial communities from Lethbridge, Alberta, Canada - RJG_01 | ecosystem: Host-associated > Mammals > Digestive system > Stomach > Rumen | place: Canada: Alberta | collected...
ACGGCAGATAGATGTTCGAAATATAACGCGAGAACAAGTTTTGGATGACCAGTTTATTCAGTGGGCTATCACTACGCCGCTCTTTAACATTGGCGAGCATACAAACAATCTTTCAAAAGCTCTTACAGATGAATATATAGATATTCCTTGGAACAAAGTCGCAGGACTTCGTCATAGATTAGTGCATCATTATGAAGGAACAAACTGGAGTATTATCGCTGAAGTAGTTTTTGACGATTTACCACAGTTTGTTGAGCAGATTGAAAAGAGTGCAGACAAACTCTGGGTGGCCCCAGAACCTCTGCAGCCACCCGCCAGCATACCCATCAACCAGTGCAGAAGAAAAGCAAGGTGAGCGGTAATCCTCTGCAGCCGCCCCAAATCCGGCCTCTTTCGAGTGCAGACAAACACCCGGGTAGCCCCAGAACCTCTGCAGCCACCCGCAAACCAGCCCATCAACCGCTGCAGCAGAAAAGCAAGGTGAGCGATAATCCTCTGCCCACATGCAATAACCTTGATTTCGCGCGCAATAAGCACTCCGATAACTTTGATTTCGTGCATAATAGGCCTTCCGATAACCTTGTTTTCGTGCATAAATGCTGATTTATTCACGAAAATTTCTTCTGATATCAACTCGAGGTCGATTTTTCCCACCTCAAGAATGGAGCGCCACACGATTTGACAAATTGGCGGGTGCCGCTTCAGAACGGGCTTCGTACAATAGAAATAGTATGTTCTTGTGCCGATCGATGATATGAAAGATACGCTCAAGTAGTCGAGGATCGGCCAAGGCAGATGTATTTCGGAGGTGTTTATCGTGCGAAAGGATGTTCTCGGCGGACTTTTGGTGGGCGGCGCAATCGTGCTGTTTGTCGGCGTTTCGGTCCTGCGCTCGCATCGCGAAGATGCGGTCTATCAGGAGTGGGCGCGGGAGCAGAATCGTGCGGTGTTCGACCAGTCTGCACAGAAGCGGATCGAGGACCGGGCGGCGGCGAAGAAGGAAAAAGAAGAAAAAGACGACTTCTACCAGCGCCTGTCGGATGGCCTGCCCGTGCGGATGCTGGTGGTCGGCGACGCATTCGCCGGCGGCTTCGGCGCGAGATCCGCAAGCTCTTCCTGGTCAAAGCTTCTTGAGACCGAGCTCCGCCTCAAATACAAGGTGTCCGTGACACTCGATGACCTCTCGCTCGGCGGCGCGAACGGCATCTTCGGTGCGTACAGCTCCGTCATGTCAATGCCTACAGCTGCGGCCCCATATGATGTGTGTCTCATATCCGCAGGCATGACGGACGACCCCGCAACATTCCCATATTTATATGAAGGCTTGCTCAGAGGCCTTCGCGCGCGATTCCCGCATTGCAATGTCATCGAAATCGAAGGCCTGCAGGGCTCGCTTGCGCCGGACACGGGATACCTCGATGAAAACATGGAAGCCATAATCAAGCTCGGCGCGCAGTACCATGTCGACCGCTTCAATGTCCCGGCAGAGATGGGCTATTCTGAAAAAGACACTGACGCTTTCTCGAAGTACACGGACAATGGCTTATATCTCAACAACGCCGGCCAAAAGGTGATGTCTTCACTTCTGTTTGATTTCATCGCAAAGCGGGCATCTGCATATCAGGGATACAAGGATGGCGATATCGCGCTGGTATATCCGGAAGCAGCAGGCCTTTCCCAGTATGCATACTTCCCGGCAGAGGATTTCAGCCGTCTCGATGATTTCAATCTGTCGCTCAGTGCATCGAAGCTGGTCGGCAAGGATGGAAAAGCACTATCCGGGATGTTCGGCGTGGACTACACGGTGCTGAACGGAAAAAATGATCTATATATGTCTACCGGAGTGGCAACCAATAGTCGTAATCCTGCTACAGGAATAGATACGGATGCCACTAATCTGAACGATAGTCTCGGGGATGGGTCAAATGAAAGCAATACGCATGATGTAATGGACGCGGAGAATGGCATAGCGGTTCAACCGAATACAGCAATCGGTCGGATCACGATCCAATCCGATGCGACAGATCCAGAAGAATCGATTCGAATCGTGAATAATGGATTTGCGGGCGACAGCTACCTACTGCTCACCTTCCTTTCAAAAGCCCAGGCGGACGCTTTTTCAGGCTTGATCGTATGCGGAGAGATTCCGTTACCTCAGGCATATTCCGATTTCGAAAAGGTTTCTATCATCGGGCCAGTGCACGACGATGGCACACCATATGCTCTAGACAAGGATGGCCTGCCGGTAAATGCAGATGGACAGCGCGTGACGTTGCCCGGAATGAAAATCGCCGAGTGGCTCACAAGCGGCAATGCTCCGGACGGTAGTGCTTCAGGTGGTGAAGCTTCGGGTAATAGCAATGCTGACACTGCGGGTGACGGCGCTTCAGATGATGATAATTCTGCCGTATCAAATACTAAACAGACCACACCCGACGGGTCCAGTACTTCTGCTGAGAAAGCTACGAAGATTTCTGCAGAAACAATACAGACTTCTAATGCCGAAAAAAACAGCCATACCACAGAAGGTCAAAGACAAGATGCTGGAGATAGTGGTGCCGGAAATAATACGCGAGAAAGCGTAAGCAGCACTGCAAATAACTCGCCTTCCGGGCACTATAACACACCCGTTGGAAGCGGAAACGAGAATTCCGGAACCTCTTCTCAAGAAACAACTGCTACAGAAACGGCTGCTTCAGAAACAACTGCTAAAGAAACAACTGCTAAAGAAACGGCATCCTCTGCTGCCGAAAGCAGTGCATCCAACGAAACTGCCGCTGCAACAAAAAAGAGCTCCGCAGAAAAAGCCGCAGAAGCAAATTCTAGTGTGAAACCGACAAGTGCGGATGAAACTACCGATGCACACGGTCCAGGCCATGAAACCACAGCTGCCGAGACGACGACAGAAAATGCCGGACCAGGAATGTGATGTTAAACGGCGCTAAGTACCTATAGAAGGTGCTTAGCGCCGTTTTCATCATAATATGACCTTTCAATCGTAATCCCGAACTTGTGCAATTACATCTTGATTGATATCTCTGATTGTTGAATCCTGAAGCATCTCATCTATCGACATCCATCGATAATTCTTGCCAGCTATCATGAAATGTTCCGTTTTCCATGAATCAGGTATATCAGAGATTTCTGCTTTATAGATACTGTAAATATACAATCTCATCTGATTATCATGCTCTACTGATGGTTTCTCGTTCGTAAACTCATGGAGAAAGTCAAGATGGATTTGACTAGCAGGAACCTCTAGCTCTTCAGACAGATATCCCCTTAATTCCTCGGTATTGCCTTTTTCCGCAGTTTTGTGGTTAGGGAAGAAGTCACACTTCCATCCCTCATCAAAATATAGCAAGTACTTATGAGGATATGTTTCGAAGGTATCTTTTATTGCTATTATTGAGCTACGTCTCTCTACTTTATCCATCTGTAAAATCTCCGCATATAGATCATCCGCACTAAACGGATGTTTAAAATTCAGAAACATATGTTTGCTGCTGATGATAATTAGTAGCACACCAAGCACCAAACAGATAAGGAAAAATATCTTTGACTTTATACCAGGTAAAGCCATCAATAAAGAATAGCCGCTGGCTAGATTCACTAACTCTGTAACATTATCAAATCCAATTCTATCTTCTTTCCTTAGCAATAACGCATTTAACTCATTTTTATCAAGATGTAGTAAATTCAATCTATAGCTCCTTACCTACATCAGTACGCAAACGCATCATTAATATACATTTTATCAATAAAATTACGCACTGACAATCGTGATCATTGGTTCCACATTCATAGTATCAAAACACTGTGCTATTTCATATTGTCTAAAATTGGTCACGGTACAAAAAAGTACAAGTTATGTCTCTCGCAAACCCGCATAGTTGAGCCATTCCTGCTTTCCCATTTTCATGCGAAAATCAAAAGGCGTGGGAAAAACTATGCACGTTATGACATGCATATTCCGGCGACTACAGAGGATTCTCGTTCACCTTGCTCTTCATCTGCATCGGTAGAAGAGTAAGTTTGCGGGTGGCTACAGACGAACCGTAGCCACCCTGCAAATCATCTGCACCAGCCCGAAAACACTTGCCGAATATCGGCTTATTCCCTTCTGCAGCGTGCGGCCAGCGTGCAGACAACCCGTGGCATCCGTAAATTTATCTGCGCCACTCCCAACACATTGACATTTCTTCCCTTTATCCGCACCCGCCATTCCCATAAACTTGACCTAAACGTCAATTTTTTGGCAAAAAAGCTTGGCATAACCAAGGGAGAGGAACAACCGCACCGATGAAGAGAAAGAAACTCGAGCTGCTGATCACAGGCGCCATCTACTTCGCGACCGGCATCCTCAGCGGCATCCTCGCGATCCTTCTCCTCACGCACCTCCACCGCCTCACCGACTACTTCTTCGCCGGCTCCCTCGCGCAGAACGCGTTCATCCCCATCGTCCTCTCAGAAATCATCACGATCTTCCTGAGCCTCTACGATGGCCGCTACGCTTTCCACCGCTGCACCCTCGCCCAATGCTTCCGTCGGAGCATCGTCGCGTCGATTTTATTCTCCGCAGCCCTCGCCCTCACGCTGATCATCCAGAAGACCGGTGTCACCGACTCAAGATATTTCTTCGTCACCACCGGCACCTTCCACCTCGTGATCCTGACCGCCGCACTCTACATCGTCATCAACTTCCTGATCCGAAACTTCTATAAAACAAACGCAGCCTCCCTCTGCATGCTAGTCTCAACCCGCAGCAGAGCCCCGCAGGCCGCGGCCCTCCTAAAGCATGACTGGTCCCGTAAGCTCACCGCCATCGCCCTCCTGGACGACGACACCGCAACTACCGGCGACGTGGCTTCAGCCCCGCCAGCATCCCAGGCGAGCGAAGCGAAGCCGTCCGCTCAGCCAGTTTCCCCGACGCCCGCCGAAATTGACCACATCCCGGTCCTTGCGAACCGCTACACCTACATCGACTACGTGAAGACCCACGCCATCGACGAAGTTTTCCTCATCGTCGACCGCGACGTCCGCTTCGACCCCGGCGACGCCATCCAGCCCTTCGTCGAAATGGGCGTGAAGGTGCACCTAAACCTCCTGACCGTCGAAACCCTCCACGAAAACCTCCAGCAGGCCGACAGCCGCTACATCCCCGCGACCCGCGTGAACCTCTCCTATATGGAGCAGGACACCCCGGTCCTCTCCATCCAGCAGCCGGAACCAAAGATGCGCTGGATGGCCGCAAAACGCGCCCTCGACATCGTCGGCGCCATCGTCGGCCTCCTCATCACCGCCGTGATCTTCCTCTTCGTCGCCCCGGCCATCAAGCTCGACTCCCCGGGCCCAATCTTCTTCGCGCAGACCCGCATCGGCAAAAACGGCCGCCGCTTCAAGATGTACAAGTTCCGCTCCATGTACCAGGACGCCGAAGCCCGAAAAGCCGCCCTCATGCAGCAAAACGAAATGAACGGCCTCATGTTTAAGATGAAGGACGACCCCCGCATCACCCGCGTCGGCCGCTTCCTCCGCCGCACAAGCCTCGACGAATTCCCCCAGTTCCTAAACGTCCTGATCGGCGACATGAGCCTCGTAGGCACCCGCCCGCCGACCGAATCCGAGTTCGACCAATACGACAGCTACCACAAGCGCCGCCTCTCCATGAAGCCCGGCATCACCGGCCTATGGCAGGTCAGCGGCCGCTCCGAGATCACCGACTTCGAAGAAATCGTCCGCCTCGACTGCCGCTACATCGACGAATGGAGCTTCTTCACGGACCTCCGCATCCTATGGAAAACCGTCATCCTCGTCCTCGAGCGAAAAGGCTCCGAGTAACGCCCTTAGGCCAATGCCTCCATCAGGCACCCGCCCGATGAGGCCCTCACACACGAAACGTCGAAGTACATTTTGCTCGTCGTGTGCCAGCTAGCGCCGGCACCGAACACCAACCAAAAGGAGAAGACACCAGATGCTCTACGTCATGCAGGTCCTAAGCGGCGAAGAATCAAAGGTCCAGCACATGCTAGAGGCCTTCGTCCTCGAGGACGGCGAAGAAATCTTCTCCCCGACCTGCGAGCGCGAATACCGCTCCCATGGCGAAATTAAGGAGATCATACGGAAACTCTTCCCGGGCTACCTCTTCATTAAAACCGTAAGCCCGCTGGACCTCCACCTCCGCCTCTACGAAGTAAAAACCAAGCATTTCATCGAGACCCTCACGAAGCTCCTACGGAGCGACGACCTCTTCCTGCCCCTCACGACAGAAGAAGAGCACACCGTTCTGTCCCTCCTCGACACGGAACACCACATGGGCATGTCCCGCGGCGTCATTCACGACGGCACCCTCCATATCTTCAGCGGCCCCCTCATCGGAAAGGAAGCTGCCATCACGAAGATCGACCGCCACAAACGAATCGCCATCCTGCGCGTCCGCCTCTGCGGCCGCGATGTAAGCCTCCAGTCCGGCCTCGAGATCATCGAGAAGACCTGACTCCCTCTGCCAATGCCTCCTCCGGCCTGCTCCGCGTGAAGTAAATTTCCATCGGACAACTTGCGCATGAGCCGCGTCCGGAAGCATTGGACGAACACCATATATGTCAAAACCCCGCCGCGAAAGAAGCCGAAACTTTGGTTTGCATGCGCGTTTATGGTATAGTTGTAAAGGCTACAAATCTACAGCCTACAAGCAGTTTCTATAATGTATTCGTCGCCAATGCGCGGTACAGGAAGGGATGAACAGCTCCGGGAGAACCGGCGCACGTGCTGCGCACGGGCACCGGGCGGGGGCGTGCAGCTTTTCCTTGGTGAGGGATACAAAACAATATGATAGTGAAGAGTCGTCCAGCGGACGACTCTTTTTTTACGCCTTTTTCGGCGAGGAGGACCAGCGCAGACGATCATCTACAGGGAGTTAATTAGAATAGGCGGAAAAGAAACGAGGCGAAATGAAGGTTTCACGCTGATAGAATTGCTGATTGTCGTAGCATTAATTGCAATTCTGGCAGCTGCTTCAGTTCCGATATTTATCGGACATGTGGAAAAATCGAGAAGAGCAACAGATATTGCAAATGCCGGAGGAATCAGGACTGAAATCTGTAATGCTATAGTTCTCGATGAAGTTCACATTAATGACGAAGATGCCGGAGTTCTGGTAGTAGTTTTCAGTGACAGAACCAAAGTTAAGAAATATGTCAGCATCAGTGCATGCTCAGGAAAAGATAAACCCAGAAAAATTGGAAACGGCAAGAAGGTATTGCCCGGGAGTCTGAATGATGTGATTGTCGGATATAATAATGGAATTCATTGTATGCAGAGAAAAATCGACTGGTATGCCGTGACTGTGTACGGCGATGGCTCTTCTTACTATTGGGAAGGGAAAGGAAGTGTGAACTTCAGAAATGCTAAAAGATATGAATGGACTGAGCTCGGTAAATGAAGACATGTGTTATATGCATGATCTAATAGTAGATAATCAAGAGTATCAGCAATGGATAAATAATATCGCCGATACGTAGCCGTACTGTCGCAATGAATTGCGCCATCACTGACCGCACAATGATGCTGGAATGCACTGACCAGGAACAAGAACAACTGGAACAGCTTTTTTCGGAAACTTTTTAATATTGGTCGCCAGGGGTGGGTTTTGAGATTTAGGGGTCAAAAGCCAAGGGCTTGCTTCATCTACTTCTTAATAATCGGGGCGCGTCCTGTCTACTATATAAAAACCCTCCGCCGAACAAACATTAGACCTCAAAACCCCAGGTAACACGCATAAGACTGTCACCTCAGTTCGAAACGGTGGTAAACAGGACAGCCTGTGGCTTTTGAATAGTAATTTTGTGCAGTTAGTGAAAAGAAAATGCCCCGGCGGACGGATTTTTTGTGCAAGTAGACATACATAATTTGCAGAAAGCGAAAGTGACAGGGCTTCCTTTCTACTACTCAAAAACCACACCCTGCACTACTGTATAACTGTCACCTCAGCTCCAAACGGTGGTAGATAGGAAAGCCTTCGGTTTTTGAGTAGTAGGCTGGGAAGGGCTGATTTGAAATTTTGGCCTATTTCAACACACTCACCCTATCACTTTTATATATGTAAAGAACGCGGGTGTGGAGAGGATAGCATAAGGTAGATAATTAGGGATAAGGGTTTTGATAAGTAGAGAGCGAGCCGAGCACGCTCCTTCCTTTACTTTGTAAATATGCCGGTTAATCGGCAAGGCACTCCTGCGGAGTGTGTAGAAAAGAAAAGGACAGAGCAGCGGCGGTGCCGAGAGTGTGTTTATTTGCCGGAGAGAGCGGCAAAGGTGTGTATAAAAATATTATACCTCACACCAAATCCTATAAACACAGCCCGGAGGAAAATTAACAGAAATTTCAGAGTGGGCTGATGTGCAGAGTGTGTATAAAAATGAAATGACGAGCAACCTGCGGACAAGAAGATATAGAGAATAAGAGCAGATGGTACTGGATATGTAAATAGAGAAGAACGGACAGGGTGCTTGTATAGTAAAGAATGAAGGGTGTGGAGAACAGATAGTAGAGATTACTGGAGTTGCTGCAAGGCAGCTCTTTTTTGAATATATGGAATGGCGCTCTAAGGGAGTGTGGCGTGGTGTGAATAAAGGAGTCAGATGACGACAAGAACAGACCGGCAGAGTAAAAGAATTATATCATTGGTTCTTTCGGTAGTACTCATATGCATAAGTTTTCTGGCTTTGCAGAACAGTAAGGTAGTTGAGACTACCGATAAGATGGTGTTATTGGAAAAGAAGCATCCTGGGTATTGGAACTGGCTCCATAATGGAAATGGAGTGGATTTTGATGGCAATGGGCAAAATGATGTATCTGTATATTCTGTGAGTAAGATGTATAAAAATGGAATAAGTGATAAGGATTACCAGATTTTTCTTAGATCCTCGGCAAGGAATGATAAAAGAAGAGTTGTTTATTTTCTCGATGGAACAGGTATTGATGTAGACCAAAATATATATGGATATGTTGATACTTATTCGTGGACCATTTCGGATGGGAAAATTTTTGATTGGAAAGATATTAAATATGAAGGAAAGCCTTTTAACAAGGTTACAGATATTTACGAATACTTAACTGAACTAAAAAACTATTCATTCATTATTTCTGTAAGCGATGAAGCGGCGGGAGCATGGAATGAAAAATTGCAACAACTTCTAGAGAAAGCTGGATTAAATGGTGGGTTCAAGTATAGAGATTCATACGTAGCTGTTGTTGAAGATGGGAAGGTAGTTTGTGAACAAGTTAGTCATGCCCCATTGGAATATAAGAAAGGCAACGTTTATGTTAGTAGTGCTGGATTCGACACCGGAAGAGCGGGTAGTATTATCTCAATAGATGATATAGATTATTCCATGAAAGGAAGAGGCTTGAATATTGTTGCACTTGTGGACGGAAATGTTATTGATTCTGTTGCCTTTGATACCTGCGATAGGTTCCTAAAGGCTATTAGAAAATAATAAATCAATTGAGAATGGTTTACAGGAGCTGTGCTGAACAGCTCCTATTTTTGCGTTACTAGAAAGTTTTTAGCATGAGGGAGAGTAGAAATAATGGATGAGCAAAGAGCTGAAAATCAATTTAATAACTCTGTAGCTCATATTGTATATGCATCAGATGATCAGTTTGCTGAAATTCTCGGAGTTTCCATGGTTTCATTATTTGAGAACAGCAAAGATATGGACAGTATCCAGGTTTATATTCTTGACTCTGGAATTTCAGATTTAAACTTGAAACGAATAAAAAGAGTATGTGAAACATACTGCCAGCCAGAACCAGTTGTTCTTAAAGCGAAAGATATTACAAAAGAGCTAAAAATGAATGTGGCGGTTGATCGTGGATCGCTATCACAATATGCACGTCTCTTCATCCAAAGGGATCTGCCGGAAAATTTAAATCGTGTACTTTACTTGGACTGCGACACAATTATCCAGAAGTCGATAAAAGAACTTTGGAATCTTGACATGCATGGCAAGACTATAGCTGCACTAAAGGACGCCTTTAGTAACTGGTATCGAATGAACATAGATTTGAAACCAAATGACATCATGTTTAATTCAGGAGTGATGCTTATAGATCTTAACAAATGGAGGATCAAGAAAATTGAGGAAAGGCTACTTAAGTTCATCTCAAAAAAGCATGGTCATATTCAGCAGGGAGATCAAGGAGCCCTGAACCACGTGCTTTCGCATGACATTTATTGCTTTGAACCAAGATTTAATTCTGTGACTATCTTTTATGATTTCTCCTATAAGGAAATGCTGAAGTATAGACAGCCAGTCAAATATTATGCGGAAAAAGAAATAAAGAAATCTATCTCAGATCCGAGTATTGTACATTTTACGACTAGCTTTCTTAGCAAGCGTCCATGGATGAAGGATTGTCATCATATGTATTATGATGAATGGAGGAAATACAAGGATATGAGCCCTTGGAAAGACGAGCCACAAAGAGATGATCTACGAAGCCAATGGAGAATACAGATATTCAGTACACTTCCTAGAAGTCTCGCAATTTCAGTAGCAAGCTGGTTTCAGGTATATGCCAGACCAATAAAAAACAGGATAAAGTTGGGCTTACAAAAATGAATATTAGTTCAGTAAAACAGTCTTTAAAAAAGAATAAATATATTGATGCGGCAAGTAGAATTATTGCCTATCCTTACTTCAAAAAAATGTATGCTGAGGCAGATCAGGAAGCTGAGAAAAGATTGCAAGGAATGGAATGCCCAAAATTTTCTTGGATAAAACAGTATAAAGATCTATATGCTGGTGAGCGATGCTTTGTGGTAGCAACAGGTCCGAGCCTTACACTTGATGATTTGAATTTGATAGAGAAAGAGAAGTCATTTTCAATGAATTCGGCTGTTCTGGCATTACAAGGAACTAAATGGCGTCCGGATTTTTATATGATACAGGATGAATATGTATTTCAAAAATTAAGGGAAAAGATCAAAGAATCGGCAGAGAGTGACTTAAAAAATATCTGGATTAGTGAAAGCCTTGAAAAGCGCTTCGGAAATGGTGAACATTACAAAGTTTTTCCTTTACATTATCTCGATCATAAAATGTATCACTATTCTGGATATGGGAAGTTTATGTTTTCGGATGACTGTTATCGAACTATATATGATGGATATACTATTACATTTTCGGTGTTGCAAATGGCAGCATATATGGGATTTAAAAAAATATATCTATTAGGATGCGACTGTAACTATAAGCTTCCAAAAGCACACTTTGTTGAATACGGACATAAGGACCCTAAGGCAGCGATTATGGGCGACAAGATGATAGCGGGGCATTATGAATTCAAGAAATTTGCTGATGCGCGTGGCATAGAAGTGATTAATTGTACGAGGGGAGGAATGTTAGAGGTATACCCTCGTTTGTCGTTAGAAACAGTTCTTAAAGAGAAATAATAATATGAGAGTTTTATTTATCCAGGGTGGCTCAAGATTAAAATTTGATAAAGAAGGGAATTGCTACACTGATTCAAATTTCAATAATGATGTTTGGAAAAGATACAATTCGTATTTTACAGGAGAACTACATGTAATTCTTCGTAAAGAAAATAAAGTCTATTCAAATGATGAAGCAAAAAAATATAATTTTGTAGACACTTCTATTGTAAAGCTTCATCCCGTTCCGGATCTATTTAAACCAAGAAAAAATTATATAAATATTAAACTGAAAAAATTGACGGCCGAAATCATCGAAGAGCAGATAATTCAAAGTGATCGCGTTATTATCCGATCAGTGACTAATTTTTATACCTGTACTGCCGCCAGATTGTGTGAAAAATATCATAAGCCATACCTGATAGAGGTGACTGGATTTGGGTTCGGAGGTATGTGGTATCATGGCTTATCAGGCAAAGCTGTGGCACTTCCAATTGAGATTCACCAAAAGAAAATAATAAAAAAAGCACCTTATGTGTTATATGTTACAAGAAAGGCTTTACAAGAAACATATCCAACCACGGGAAAGAGTATAGGATGTTCTGACGTGGAACTTGTACAGACCACGGAAGAAATATTAAACAAAAGGATGGAAGCTAGAGACCAAAGTAACTCTATTATTATCGGAACTGCAGCATTTGTGAATGTAAAACTGAAAGGTCAAATAACAGTAATAAAGGCATTATCCTGGTTAAAATCTCAAGGCATTACAAATATAGAATATCAAATGGTAGGCGCTGGCGATGCTAGATCTTTAAAATTAGCAGCAGAGAAATATCATGTTCAAGATCAGGTTAAGTTTCTTGGAGCTAAGGAACACAGTGAAGTTTTTGATTGGTTAGATTCAATTGATTTATATGTTCAGCCTAGCTATCTGGAAGGACTCTGTAGATCCATTATTGAAGCTATGGGGAGAGGATGCCCAGTACTGGCATCTGATGTCGGTGGAAATTTTGAGCTAATAGATAGTGAGTGCTTATTTAAAAAGGGCAATTATAAGCAACTTGCAGCGTTGTTGCAAAAGGCACTCGAACCAAGTTGGAGAAAAAAACATTCGGAGATTAATTTTATAAACTCAAAAGAATACGAAAAGCAAGACTTAGATTCTAAGAGAGAGAGATTTTATCACAGCTTTTTATATGAGCTATAAATACAAGATGGCATTTGAGAAATTATGGGAAAGACACTTGTACTAATAGATAACTTATATCGTCAATATGGATTTGACGGAATAGAAAAAAACGATATTCTATTTTTACCTATGTTAAAAAAAGAATATAGTAATAAAGCTATCCGCATATTGAGAAAGATACATTTATCAAGCAATCTGCCAGGTAAGTCTGTGTGGCTGGGAGACTGGGAAAATTACATAGATGATTACAATACTGTCATTTTAGCAGATGCAGGGAATACCTTCAATGTCATAAGATACATTCATTATAGATACCCTTCAAAACGGATAATAATATGGTATAGGAATTCAGTATCAGCTTCTACTTCTCCAACTGAAGAAATAAAAAAATATTGTGAGATTTGGTCATTTGACAAAGCAGACTGCAATAAATTTGGTATGAGATATAATCCTCAATTTTACGCTGCTAACAAAAAGTATAAAGATCACATCCCAGTTTATGATGCTTATTTTATTGGCCAGGATAAGGGAAGGCTGAAAATTTTAATGGAAATGGAAGCAGAGTTAAAAAAACAGGGATTAAAGACAAAATTCTGTATTGTTGGCGTTAATTCAGAGCGAAAATCCTATGACACGGTACTAGAAGATATTTCAAAATCAAGGATTATTGTAGATTGTCAATGCGACTGGCAGAATGGTATTACTTTAAGGCCAATGGAAGCGTTATTCTATCATAAAAAATTGATAACTAATAATATAGAAGTGGTCAATGCGGATTATTACAGACCTGAAAATATTTTTATTTGGGGAAAGGATAATCCATTAGAATTAAAGCAATTTACTTATTCAAAGTATTTGCCAGTATCCGATGAAATCATAGATAATTATGATATGTCAGGATGGGTAAGGAGGTTTAATCCTTGATATATTTATTGTTAGTAACGCTACTGGTATTACTGCTTGTTAGTTACTACTTTTGTGGAAAAGATTTTTTTGCACCAGCCACAATGTTGCTGGTGATGTTTTCAATTAGCACAGTCCTTTCTATTTATAATATCAACTATTGGAAGTTTTCGTTAGGCCTTAGCACCTATAATTTAATAGTTTGTTGCATGCTAATATCATTAATAGTGAATAGTATAGCACATAGTTATAAGAAGAAAAGAAAAAAATGTGTAGAAACGATTCATCCAATAAAAGAAAAATATCTAATTTTTATAGTATTATATATGATTCTCTGCCTGTTCATTAGAATATATTTAGTTAGATCTATAATAGGTTCCGGATCGATTTTAAATCAAATGGCTCAATTTAGAATGGCAACTTCTTATAGCAGCGAAGAAGTATCCTTTCCAACATGGGCTACACAACTAATAAATTTAGGATCTGCAATAATTTATGTAGTTATATTTAATCTTGCCTATTATTGGAATGAACTTACCAAAAATGTAAAAACACTTAGTATTGTTTCGATTCTACTTTGGGTAATTAACTTTTTATTGACTGCCGCAAGGTTTGAAGTCTTTTCAATGTTCATTTCTGGGGTTTTCATAGTATATATGGTTCGTATTAAACAAACAGGTCGATATAGAAAACTCAAGTTGAAAGAACTGGTAAAAATTGTATTTGTATTTTTAATAGCAATGCTTATATTCTACTTTATAAGCAATATTGTTGGAAGGGCGTCAGATAAACATATCATTGAATACATAGCGGGATATTTAGGAAGCGAAATCCCAAACCTCGATTTATTCATTAAAAGGCCTCCTAAGGAACCAGTGGTTTGGGGACAAGAGACCTTTTTCCAATTAATACAATCTTTACGTAGGCACAATGTTATTGATGTACCGTATCTTACAATACACAAAGAAATTCGAGTTAGCAATGGCCATTCTCTTGGTAACACATATACTGCATTAAGAGATTATTATTATGATTTCGGCTTTGGGGGTGCACTTATTATGCACACCATCTTTTCTTTAATCTTTTCATTTATTTATGAGAACATCAAAAGAAATCCAAAAGGAAGTTATATTATCATTTTTTCAACTGTTTACAGTTGCGTAGTCTTTTATGTATTCAATAACTCTTTTTTTGGAAATGATTTAACTGTTGGCTTTGCCATCAAAGTTATTGAAGTTTATATACTCTATTCGATACTTTGTGGAAAAAAACGCTTTAGGATAAAGAGACGGAGATATGTGTAAAGATAGAAAAATATATGCTTTTGATTTCTTCGACACACTGGTTGTTAGAGACTGTGCTCCTGAGCTAGTTTTATATGAATGGGCTAGAAAAATGGCTGTTGCAGTGAACTATTTTGCTAGTTCGAAGTCAATTTATTCTGCTAGGAAATTAGCGGAAAAAGAATTAAAAATACAGGGAAAAGAGGAAGCAAGCTATAAAGAACTAATTCAGAACACATATAGTAAACTTGACTTGAATTTAATGACCGAGGATGATTTCTGCACAAGATCCATATCGATAGAAAAAGCTATTGAGCTGCAGCATTGCAGAGCTAATAATGTAGTCGTTAGTAAGCTTAAAAAAGCGAATGAAAGTGGCCATTATACTATTATTGTTTCTGATTTTTATTGTGGCTCTGAAGTAATAGCTTCAATCGCAAACAATTTAGGATTTGGAAAATATATATCTGGATATTATATTTCAAGTGACATAGGATACAGAAAATCATCAGGAAAGTTGTATAGCTATATTATTCATGATTTAAGTACAGATCCAAGAAAAATTTATATGATTGGCGATAACAATGTAAGTGATTATAAGATACCAATAGGTTTAGGCATTAATGCTGAAAGATACAGGAGTAGTCAGTCAGAACAAAAATATTCTTCATCAACATTTGACAAGTCGATTAGTAAAGTATTGTTTTCAAATCCTTTAAAAGCACCGTTTAATGGATATATATTTGAAGTGCTGTATTTTATTAGTTCCTTACACAAATGTTTAATAGAACAAAATGTGAAGGATGTTCTTTTTTGCTCGAGAGAAGGTCAACTTCTCAAAAAGTATTTTGATTATTATCAAAATTGGCTTGACACAGATAATAAAATATCTTCACACTATTTTTATGTATCTAGAGTATCAACATTTCTTCCTTCTTTATCTGATTTAAATGATGAATCATTTGATACATATTTTAGACAATACAAGAATAGTACATTTTCTGAGTTTCTTAAAAGTCTAAATTTTTATAAGCAAGAAATTAATATAATTTTGAACGAACTGCATATTAGTGAGGATACCATTATTGAAAGCAAAGAAATGGCATTGTTAATAATCAAAACATCACATACATTTTGCAGCTTATATAATCAAAGAAGAAAGGAACAAAGAGACCTATTTAGAGAATATATTTTACGAATAGTTGGCAAACAGAAAGACATATATATCGTAGACATTGGATGGAAAGGCACTATTCAAGATAATATTCAACGTACTCTGGGCAATGATATTAAGGTGCATGGATTCTATTTAGGACTAATGGGAAAGCAATATGGAATGCGTGATTCTAATCTAAAGAAAGGCCTATTATTTTCTGATATTCCTTCAAAGTCTAAAAACTATTGGATATTTCAGAAAAGATACGCTTTTTACGAGAAAATTTTTACAGCAAACCATGGGCCAACGATATCCTATCAAGAAGTTGATGGAGATATTGTTCCTAAATTAAAAGACTGGAATGATAAGGACAAGGCACTGTATGATTTTGTAAGCCCCTTTCAAAATGAAATGTATATGGGTTATAAAGAAATCTTAGATATTTTTCGATATAACGCTGGACTTCCATATGAAGATGATTATTTTCTGGCTAGATCGAGCTTATACAAGCAAGTTTGTTTTTATCCTAAAATTTCAAAAATCGAAGAAAATAGTAGGAAACTTTTTGTAGATAATTTTGGATCTTTTGGGAATCCAAGCAAAACTGTTGATAAGAAAAATATTAGTGGTGATTTTTTTTATGCCGATTATACTTATAGATTTCTCGACAAACTGCACTTAAGAATATTGCATCCTCTGGCAGATTTATATTGTAATATCGCATACATAATAAAAAAGAGATCTATTGAAAAATGAAAGTTAGATCAGTAAAAGTTAACGCTCTACTAAATGTAATTTATACAATTACAAATATGATCTTCCCGCTAATTACATACCCTTATGTTACCAGGGTCTTATCAGCGGTAGGCATGGGAAAGGTTTCATTTTTCACATCAGTTTCAAACTATGCAATCATGTTTGGGTCATTGGGTATATCAACATATGGAATCAGAGCTGTGGCCAAAGTAAGAGATGATGAAAAGGAACTGTCTAAGGTCGCTTCTGAACTTTTTATTCTAAATTCGATAATTACAGATATAGTTCTGATTGCCTTATTAGTTTCTGTTCCGTTTGTAAAGAAGTTCAGCGCAGAACCTGTTCTTTTAATAATAAACATGTTGATTATAGCCAGTACTCCCTTTGGTTTGAATTGGTTATATTCTGGTTTAGAGCAATACGGTTATATAACAAAAAGAACGATTGCCTTTAAAACGATTTCCCTCGTACTTGTATTTCTTTTTGTGAGAAGCAAAGAGGATTACCCTATATATGCTGCAATCACTGCGTTTTCATCGATTGGAGCATATGTTTGCAATTGGTTCTATGCCAAGAAATTTGTTCATTTCGGTAAAGGGAATGGACTTGAATTTAAAAAACATTTCAGGCCCATGGTTTTTCTATTTGCATCAATTCTTGCCGTAAGCGTATACACAAATCTTGACACAATTATGTTGGGATTTATCAACGGTGATCGACAAGTAGGATTGTATTCAGTAGCTAGCAAAATTAAGTGGCTGCTTTTGAGCGCTGTGAATGCTGTAAGTGCAGTTCTTCTACCTAGATTGTCTAATTACATTGGAAACAATGAAATAGAGAAATATAATCAGACATTAAAGAAATCTGTTTCTTTTGTATTTATTGTAACTATACCGTTAACTATATTCTTCATGTGTGAGGCATATGACACAATTTATTTCCTGGGAGGAGAAGATTACACGGAAGCTGTTCCATGCATGCTGTTCTTAATGCCAATACTCATCATTTCAGGCTTTTCGAATGTGACTGGCAACCAGGTATTGATACCGCAAGGAAGGGATTCACAGTTCATGACTGCTGTTTGTGTTGGAGCAGTAGTAGATATTGTTTTAAATGCTCTCTTGATGCCTAAATATATGTGTACCGGAGCTGCTGCCGCAACTCTAGCAGCCGAACTTACGCAGATGTCTATACAGTTTCACTTTTCCAAGAAAGATATTTTGAAGAACATTGATTTTAAGACTTTAATAAAGGCGAGTTTAGCAGGCGTTATTGCGGGCTTGATAATATCAGTGCTGAGAGAACAGCTAAGATTTCATTCCATTATCAATCTTATAATAACATGTGTAATATATATTATTGTATATTTAGGGTGTCTTCTTTTATTAAGAGAACAATATTCGAAAGAAATTTTGAACGAGATTTTTCATAAAAAGTGATTTGAATGTTCAAGCATTAAGAATTATAGAGAATACCTAGGGATGTGCAAATTTCACTCACTGCGCTGATTATCCTTATATATGGGGATGAAATAGTGAAGTTTATGCAGATGGTGAAAAGAAGGTTGGGTAGGTAATTGCAGAATTATCTTGTTTAGGGATGTGAAAGATATGCAACATGAAAGTAACGAAAACAGATTAACTATTACTGATTCTTCTATTACGTTTGATACAGTTCTGGAGAAGCCATATGCTCCTGTAGATGTATTGGATGAGTTGAAGGAAGCCAATCTTTTGATAATACCAAATGAGAACTCGGGCAGATCGAACGATCCGGTCTTCCCAGAGACGACGCTTGATTTTTATGAGTATCTTAAGGATAATGCACCCGAAGTAATCAAGCCGGAAATTTTGGCATCGGATGATGATTTTAAGATATTAGAGCTTCACTCAGCTGTACTGATTGTTGCTTCCTTCATTGTGACATCAGTAATGCTTCCAATAGCTGTTAATCTTGTATCTTCCTATATTTATGATAAAGCTAAGAAGTATCATCGAAATAATGAAGACTTGAATGCCGAAGTTAATATCATAGCTGAAAAGAAGAAAGGGAAAAAGAGCATTAAGATTTCTTACAAAGGACCAGCATCTGGAGTAGAAGGTGCTCTAAACATGGCAGTTAAACAGATATCTGAAAGTAAAGATGAATGACAATATATGAAATCAAAGATTACCTAAGTCAAGATTTGGAAAACATAGATTCTTCAATTTTGGACTCCATTGAGTTGTATAGGAAAGATGCGATTAATAGGAAAGACGAAGAAACCGCAAATTACATGTGGTGTCTCCGCCAGGTATATCGTGTCAAGAAGGAGTTCACATCCGCATATAAGGATCTGCTTGACCATAGGTATGAGAATGCTTGGCGAGCGTTCGATATGGCTGATATGGAATTGTCCTTTCTGGAGGAGCAGACTGAAGTAGATGTTAGTAAATTTCCTGCTAAGTACGGGCTGGACTTCATAAAGCTGATGATTCCAAGGTACCAAAAGTTATTTCCATATCAATATTTTTTCAGTAGAGAAAGTATTATAAAATTAGAGGAATGCTCTATCTGTGGGAAACGCATCAGTTTGCGGCACGGCTGCGGTCACAGGGTCGGACACCTATATATGGGTGAACAGTGTTGCCGAAAAGTCACTGACATGGAATTAGTCGGGATGTCAATTGTAAAAGATCCCTTTGACAAGTATTCAGTGCTCGAAATTCCGGGTAAGGAAAATAATTATGAAATGCTCGATTTACTGGTGAAAAATCTGCACTCACCTTATGATCCATGGTACCTCGAAGAAATACCAATAATCAAAGAAGAATACCGGAATATTGGTAGAAATGATCCTTGCCCTTGCGGATCTGGGAAGAAATATAAGAAGTGTTGCATGGGTTCGAAAAAGATATATACGACCCATTTCAGGATAAATTTGTTGAATCAAGCAGCTAGAGATATAGTTCCGCTGAGATTCGTCAATAGTTGGAAATAGGCGAATACGAAAAGGAGGACCACAATATGGCGATGACAGTAAACGTTGCTGGGCAGGTTGGCCAGATTCGTCTGGGACAGCAGAAAGCCTTGTGGCCTCTTTTTGAGACTGTTGTGAATTCTATCCAATCTCTGGAAGATACGGATTGCGAGGATAAAAAGATAACAATTGAGGCTCTGCGTGATCCGAACATTCAATATAAGTTCGATGCAGATGGCAACAAGGTAGAAGAACAGTCACATTTTCAGGATTTTATAGTCAAGTCCAAATTTTGGTGTAAATTGATTTCCTTCCAAGTAGAAGAGGATCCTCTCTCCCCGGATGCTAAGGTAAGAGCCCGTCGCCGGAGGGTTGGCAGGGTGGGCAACTGCCTTGCCGTTCTACGGCGGAATGGCAGTTGTCCACGCTGTCAACGCTGTTTCAGAGATATTTGGTATCAGGCAGCCTTGTGCAGGTCTCTTTGTCTCCGGGCTAGTTCAACGATCTTCATCTGGTTTCCGGGATCACTGATTCCTGCAATCGCCGGAGCGTAGAACATCCGATTCATTGTCGACCATTTGCTGCTGATCTCCATCAGGACGCTCCCCATCGTCCGGATCACGGAATCCTGGTTTGGGAAAATCTGGATCACCTGAGACCGACGCTTGAGCTCTCCGTTCAGCCGCTCGATGTGATTCGATGTCCGCAGCACTTTTCGCAGTCCTTTCGGAAAATACATGACGGACATGGCATCATAAAAGCCATCCATCAGACACTGCATGGATTTCTCTGCGCAGTCAGAATAATTCTGAAGGATTGCGTCCCGGCACTTTTCCGCTTCGGCAAGAGTACGGCAGTTGAACATGGCGTTCAGGTCGATCAGCAGTCCCTGCTGGACCTTCTTCGGCGCCGCGTCTGCAATGTTCCGGGTAAAGTGGAACTGGCATCTCTGCCAGGGAGTATCCGGGTATACATGGTTTATTGCATGGATGATCCCTTCATGCGCGTCAGAAGTGATCAGTTTCACGGTTTGGATTCCACGATTCCGCAGGCTCTGCAGGAAGTCCAGCCAGGTCTCTTTCGACTCTCGGTCATACAGGCTGAAACCAAGGACTTCTTTTTTGCCGCCCATTGTGATTCCGATTGCGATCATCAGCGCTTTGGACTGGACCCGGTAGTTCTCACGGACGCTGAAATAAGTAGCATCGACGATGAGGAACGGATATTTATCTTCCAGAGCTCGTTCCCGGTACTCCTTTACATGTTCGTCTAGTTCCTTACAGGCTTGGGAGACCGAGGACTTGGAGATCTCCATTCCGCAGAGCGTCTCCATGACACCGGAAACTTTTCTTGTGGAGACTCCAGCGATCACCATCTCCGCCATCGTCGTGATCAGAGCTGCTTCGCTCCGCTGGTAGTTGTCAAATACCATGGTGTGGAACGGAACGTTCCGGTGCCGGGGAACCGAAAGGGTGATCGTGCCGATCCGCGTGGTTAACGGCCTCTCTCTGGTTCCGTTTCGGCTGTCAGTGCGCTCCTCCGTCCGCTCATAGGGCTCCGCCCTGAGCTGTTCTGCCGATTCTGCTTTCAGGACGCTGTTGAGACTTTCCTGCAAAAGAATCCGGAAAGCATCGTCCCGATTGTCGGACAGTAACTGTAGAATTTCTTCCTGGTTGAGCGTAAGATTGATTTGAGCCATTGCTTGACCTCCAAGTTTGTTGTGATTCAGCGATTACAAGTTTACTTGAAAGTTGAGCTTTTGGCTCTTTGTATTTACACCACTATATGTCCGCGATCGATTTTATTGTTACAGATAATGGAAATGGCTTCAATACGGAGAACTATAAGTCGTTCGAAGAAGCATATACAATGCTTAAGGTGAAGAAGGGCTGCAAGGGAATAGGTCGATTCCTCTGGCTCAAGGCTTTCGAAAAGGTAGTAATCACAAGCACTTATTCAGAAGACGGTTCCTGGTATCTTCGAGAGTTTGGATTTAACATGGATGGAATAGCTCCTGAAAAGAACGTGAAGGTAATTGATGGAGATGATTATCAAAGATCTACAAGGGTAATACTGAAGGGATTCAAGTCAGCATACAGAGACAGTGTGGCATACAGTCTTGAAGGACTTGCTAGGAAGATAATCGAGCACTGCCTTCCATATTTCATTATGGACAATGTTCCGAGCATCGTCTTGAAGGATAACCGCGGCGAAGAGTTACAGCTAAACAAATATTACGAGAATACATACAAAGATTCTCTTCATCACGATAAGTTTCAGATAAAAAATGAAGAATACATACTTTACCATATGCTGCTGAAGTCCGGTGCGACCGACCATGAGCTCCATCTTTGCGCGAATAATCGCGAAGTAAAGTCCATCAGCCTTTCGAAGAAGATACCAAATCTTGAAAAGGGTAAACGGTTAGAAGTAGAAGAGGGTAGTGTCTATTACACAGGCTATCTTGCTGGGAAGTATCTTGATAAAGCCATTAATGTGGAAAGATCAGAGTTTGAATTTCAAGACCTTCCGGTATTGGGCGATAAGAGCCCGGCAAGTGAAGAAGATATTATTGATGCAGCAGTTGCAAGAATAGAGATATACCTTTCAGATGATCTTGATAAAGTAGGCGAGGCAAAAAAACGGCAGATCGATAATCTGGTGCAGAGCAGACGTCCACAATATAGATTTTTGCTTAATAAGAAGCCGGAAATTTATGATAAGGTTCCATCCGGACTCTCAGATGAAAAACTGGATGTAGAACTTTATAAACATCAACAGGAGTGGGAATTAGAGACTGTTCAGCAAAGACACGTAATAGAGCAAAAGGAAAAGGATAACGCAACGACAGATGAAGCATATGGAGAGCTTTTCGATTCATACTGTGAAAATGTCTCTGAACTAAACAGAGCAAGTCTTGCAGAATATGTTATTCATAGAAAGGCTGTAATCGATCTTCTCAGCAGAGCAATCGAAGCAGATGACGCTGGAAATTTCAGCAAAGAAGAACGAATTCATAAAATAATTTGCCCAATGCAGAGATCGTCAGACGAAATTCCTTATGATTCTATGAATCTTTGGCTTATTGATGATAGACTTGCCTACCACCATTTTTTGGCATCTGATCAGAAAATGGACTCAATACCAATGCTAGAAAATGAAAACGATAAGAGAATGGATATAGCGATATTTGATGCCGCATTATCTTATACAGAGGATTCAGATAACATCAATTCCATCACAATTGTCGAATTTAAGCGCCCTATGAGAGATGACAAGGACAACGATCCAGTGTGGCAGGTCAAGAAGTATGTCATGGATATTAAACATGGAAAGGTCAAGAAAGCTAATAAGCGAGACTTTGGAGATATGGATCACGTTTCATTTTATTGCTATGTGATCGTTGATTTGACACCAAGTATGAGGGAATCTGCAGAACGTAATGAATTGATGCTGACGCAGGATAGACAGGGCTATTTTGGATACAGTAAAAACTGCGGCGCATACATTGAAGTAATATCCTATGACAAGCTGCTTAAGGATGTGAAACAAAGGAACAGAATACTTTTTGACAAATTGTTAGAACCTAAAGCAAAAGACCTAAAGCATCCGGAGATGGTCGGTAAGTAATGTTAATCAAGATAGCATTCGATTCAATAAAAGATGAAAAGTTAATAAAGACGGTTACTCAGAGTCCGGATGATGAATTCCCTCAAGGCGATACTATCGAGACCCATTACGAGGAATATACCGAATCCGTACTGTCTGATGTAATCAGCATGCTGCCGAATGGGACTGTACAGATGAAATATTCTGGACAGCTGATTTATATCGGTAATGAAGTCTTTAAGCTTGAGGGGTATAAAAATCCTGTACAGATATCAGCAAGATATTTCTCCTATGAGGATGAACCTGTTCACCTTGAAGTCTCGATAGAATATACACCGATTGGTAATTCATTAGAGGACAGATATTCAAGGCATGTAGAAACGCTGAAGCGACGCATAAAAGATAGGTTCCTTAAAGATTGGAAGAAGTGCACTTGGATTATTGATGAGCAGTCCGCAGTACTAGGCACGGAGCTTTTTTCTGAAATATACAGGGTCGAAAATAATCTCCGCGCTTTTGCTGCAACTGTCCTTATTCATTCACTTGGTATCGACTGGATTCATAGGCCTGGCCTGGAAAAGTACGCTGAGTCAATTGAAAGTTTGAAGAATAATTTCGTTCAGAGAATTCCTGAGTTTTCGGATATCAATACTGAGTTCTATTCAATGACGTTGGAAACACTTCTAGAGATTATCTTTAAGGGTAAAGTGTATGATGACGTAATTCCTATCGACTGGGATACCTATAACACTATTCTTAAGGCAGCTGAACACGGAAAAAAGGAAGATGTAAAGAAATGCATTGATAAGAAGAGGGTCTTGGTCTGCGATATCTGGGTAAAGCTCTTCAAGAATTGCTTTGATGATCCGGAAAAATTCAAGTCTGATATCAATGCCTTTACACTTGACAGAAATCATGTATATCACAATAAGCTTATTACATGGTCCGCATATGAAAACTTCTCAATTCATATAGATGCTATTAACGAAGAGGTCGCGAAAGCAATAGAAAACTACGAAGAGATATCTCCCTCTGAAGAGTATATCGACATGAAGGCATATGAGGAGGAGCAGGAGGAAAGCGTCGAGAGCGAAAAGGAATATTATAGATATCGGATCTCCAGTGAGACCGGCTTAGAAATCCGGGACAGTTCAGCCATATTTGACATGTTCTGCGAGACCTTGTCTGATATTCATGAGAGAATCTATAGATACTACAATCTCGATGAAGGCTTCTCTGTTTTAGAATATACCGAGCCTGTTGAGGATAAGGAAAGCGAAATCTTCAAGGTATTATGTAATGCCGATGAAGCATCATACATCTCCGTATCTGCGGACATTACGATTGATGATAATCTAGGTGAAACCAGCACAATGCTGGTGATTGCCTCAGACTCGGAAGGCAAGGAAATAGCAAGAGCGCAGGTTGATTATACAAACGGAAACGGGACAGAAAATGACGAAGGATTGATGACTCCGACTCTCGACTCGGAATACAACGATGAGGAAGTCGACGATTTCGTCGAAGATCTCGAAGCGTTTGTCTCGGAAGATTTGAATCCATACATGCGCAGGATTGATGGGATAGCATACGAGAGAAAGGACGCATCCGGACTGGTAGCTGATTTTCCTTGTGAGAATTGTGGCAAGAATTATGTTTCCATCGATGAAGAACTCGCACCAATTGGTACCTGCATCTATTGTGGTTATGATAATGAATATCGAACTGTCAACTTCCTCGTAAATTAACTCTCGCTTTAAGTTTCGGTACTTGAGAACCTTGAAAACCTACGGTTTTAAGCCATTTTCGGGCATTTTTGATTGCTTTTGAGAGGCAAAAGTGGTATTCTATA
>Ga0256404_1004737_pt1 | contig 25146 bp, 13 predicted proteins | sample RumenRJG_01DNA_FD_185990 | JGI IMG/M metagenome (GOLD analysis project Ga0256404, IMG submission 185990) | Bovine rumen microbial communities from Lethbridge, Alberta, Canada - RJG_01 | ecosystem: Host-associated > Mammals > Digestive system > Stomach > Rumen | place: Canada: Alberta | collected...
GGCTGGAGAGATCGCCGCTTCTCTTTGTCCTATTTATCTGATGCTCATTCTTTGTCTATCGGCAATACCATTATCCCGTGCGAGAATCCTTTCTCTCACGACCTTTGCAATCTAAGAATAGAATTTCAGGGTTTAACCACAGAAAAGGCATTCCAAATCTATCAAATTGGCAATCAAGTGCTTTCTTCTTCCATCAAGCGTGACCGCGTTGAACCGATGGTTTCTGCGACTTTCCCAGAAGGAATAGGAAAAATTGGCGAGACCATCACTTTAACTCGCCCGTATTTTGCCGATATTTTGTCTCCAAGCCCCGATCAGGAATTGATGATGTCAGCCACCAAGGCTAGCGCGGATGGAAACGATTTCGTCACCTTAACCGATCAAAACGGTGTTGCCTTAAATGGAATTTCCGATTTTTCAACAGAGCATCGCTTTGTTTTGAATGATTATGGCACCTATTTCCTTGCCATAAGTGCTTCTGATGGCAAAGGGAATGCCGCGAGTGGCAACTTAGCGCAGTCGATTGTCGTTATAGACGACATTGCTCCTACGATTTCTTTAAAAGCCGGAAGCAACGCCAGTCAAACGGTGAAAGCGGGTTCTCCTTTCTCTCCTTTAGAAGTGGTGGTGGCCGATAACGATACTGCGACTACGGATTTGACCATTTATTACACCGTTTATGATGCGAGAGGTATGTGGATTGCCACGGTGAAGGCAGGCGAAGAATTGACGATTGCGAAGGCTGGTGCTTATCGAATGTATGTATCCGTGAATGATGAGAGCGGAAACCTAGCCTATCTCACATATCCTTTAACGGTGGAATAGGAGAAAAAGCATGAAACGAATGAAACAACAATTGCTGTTTGTCATGGCGTTATTGATGGGTGTAGGTGGCGTTTCTTCTTGCCATCCAGGCAAGACGGATACGCCGAAAGAATCAACGACGCAAGATTCCCATCACCAAATCAACGTAGAAGAAACAAGCGATCTTTTGCTAGAACAAAGCGCGACGGAATACAAAATCTTATTGCCCTCAACGCTTTCTCCTGACTTGACTTTAGCTAGGGATGAATTGCTTCGCTTCTTTCAAGAAGCCACCGGCGTGATTTTATCGACAACTATCGACGCTGGAAAAGTCTTCGATCCCAATGACCGTTATATTTCTTTAGGAGAGAATGAATATTTCACTTCGGCTGGTTTACAACTGGATCATCGTTCTTTAGGACGCGATGGCGTTCGTATCCAAACGAAAGGCAAATCGATTTTTATCGCCGGCGGAAGCGACGTCGCGTCTCTCTATGGCGTTTATGATTTCCTGAACTACACTTTCCATTTTGAAGCCTATTCTCCCAATTGCTATGCCTTAGATCACGGTGTCAAAGACATTCCGTTGATGAATTTTGATGTGACAGATATTCCCGATGTTCCTTATCGGGAACGGGCAGGCGTTGCTGTTTCTACTACCTCCGATCGCGATGATTTGATGTTTGGATATCGTCTACGAGAAATGGATAGTGACAATGATTTGCTGTTGCCGATTTATCTTTCTGACAATGCGACGGGGACTTGGTCCGCTAACCACAATAGCTTCTATTTCTTCCCTGTGGAAAAATACGGAAAGAGCGATCCGGAATTCTATAGTCCCGATGGCACTCAGCTCTGTTATTTAGCAAGAGGAAACGAAGAGAAATTTAACCGCATGACTTCCTTGGCTGCCATCAAAGTCGAACAATCGCTTGCGGCGCATCCTTACGCGGAATATCCGTCTTATCGCGCTGCCTTATTAGGCATGAATGACACTCCTTATCTTTGCAATTGCGATACTTGTAAAAAATTCGCCGCCGAACACCATGGTTCCATCGCAGCTACCATTCTGAAATTTTTAAATTCGATGGGCAAAAAGGTGAATGATTGGATGGACTTACCGGAAAACGAACCTTATCGCCGCCCATTGCAATACATGTTCTTGGCATATCAGCAAGCGATTACTCCGCCTTTTACGAAAAACAAGGACGGAAGTTGGGACATCAAAGAAGACATTTTGCCACAAGATGGCGTGGTTATTTGCCCTTTTGTCGCTTTTATGAATTTTGATTATGGCAAAGACTTCTATGCGAATGTGAACCAAGAAGCGCGGGAAACGCTAGAGTCCTGGGGCAAATATTATCCACAAGCCTATGCTTGGACCTATGGCGGTTTCTTCAATGACTTCATGGGCTTCTATGACGTTTACAATTTTTATCAGGATTATCATGCTTTCTTAAAACAAAACGGCTATTCATTCACTTTTTCTCAAGTGCATTCCGATCAACGTGGTGCTGACACCGGCTTCTTCGGCTTGGCTCGTTATATCATCGGCAAAAAAGAATGGAACGCTTCTTTGAATGTGCAAGAGTTGATCGATTCCTATTTCCAAGCGATGTATCGCGAAGCGGCGATACCAATGCAACGGATGTTTGAAACTTGCCGCCTATGGTTTGCGAGAACCTCTGTCGAAGAGGGCTGGAGTCAATCAGCCATTCAGCTTTCGGTGACTTCCAACCGCAAATACTGGTCCATCGGGCAAGTCCGGCAATGGCTAAATGATTTGCAAGAAGCGTACGAAAAAATCGCGGTGTACGCAAAAGACGAAGAACTCTATCGAAAATTAAAATCCCGCATTGATGTGGAATATCTTTTCCCAGCAAAAATCGTGATTTCCTGCTTTCAAGATTCCTTTCCCGTCACGGAATATCAAACCATCAAAGATAACTTTAAACGCATCGCGATGGAATCCGGTATCCAGAAAATCCGTGAATTCACTTCCATCAATTCCTTTTTGGAAAGTTTATAAGGAGAGCATATGAAACTTAGACGAACCATAATATGGACACTTGCCTTAGCCTCTTTTGGCGGATTGCTCTTCTCTTGTCAAGAAGGAGCAAATAATTCCTCTCTTTCGACAAAAACACTGTCTTTGAACGAAAGCGATCATCAACTCGTTTTCGGCGATCAATTTGAATTGATTGCCACCTATGAAAAAGTCCAGGGAACAACCTTGACTTGGAAAAGTGAAAACGAAGCGGTGGTCACGGTGACTGAAGGGACTGTTTTTGCAGTTGGCATTGGCGAAACCGATGTGGTCGCGCAATACGGGAATGCCGCCGCGCGTTGCCATTTCCGCGTTTCTTATTCCGATTATGTTCCGACGCTTCAATTAGACGGGATTAGCGACTCCTCTTTGTCGCTTGGTGTCGGCTCCTCTTATCCTTTGACTGGAAAAGCCTATTTCAATCATTCTTATTATCCATGTTCTATCGATGCGACTTCTTCCGATCCTGCTGTTGTTTCTTTTGAAGAAGGCACATTAAAAGCAAAGAAAGTCGGGAATGCCACCCTTCAAATCAAAGGCAATTGGAATGGATTTGAGGGACCTTTAATGGAACAAGAGCTCCAAGTCACAGTCAAAGATAATGTTGCTCTTTTTGCTAGAATCCATTATGGAAATCGCACTGAAATTAGCGATACCGTTCATCTTTCTTTGGTCGATTCTTGGCAAGGCGAGACTTATGATTCTTCGGCGACGATTGAAGTTGGCATAGAAAAGAATGGCGTTTCCCAAAACGGTGGCGAAATCCTCATGGAGGAAAACGATGTTGTTGCCTTAGAAAACAACGTGATTTCTGCCAAAGGAGTGGGAGAAAGCAAAATCGTTCTTCATTATGCGGCAGATGACGGAAGTGACTACGAAACCACTTTGACTGTAACGGTTACTTGCCCGGTCGCCACTTATGAGGAAGAACTAAAATTTTCCACGCAAGCGGCCTTTCCTTTAACCAAAATCTTTGGCGAAGGCGCCTCGATTCTTTCCGCCAGTCAAGGAAACAAGAAACTATCCATACGAAAAGGAAAATACATTGAAGGAGTGGAAGCCAAGGGCGAGAACACGGAATCGATGGTGGTTCTCACCACGAAAGGCGGTTATTATTTCCCTCATGTTTTTGCCTATACGTTGGCATTAAATGAAAGCAATATCGTCTCGACTTTGACATTGTCGAGTGGCAAAGTCGTCTCCGGATATTATCTTCTAGAAAGTGACATTCTTACCCCGGTTGATTTTTCTACACAAATTTCTTCTTATTACATCAAGAATTCAGAAAAGAACACTTTCTTTGCCGGCGTGTTTGACGGGCAAGGCCATACCTTAGCCGCCAAAGTAGGGAAAAACGGCATCTTCGGTGGATTTGGGAATGGTGCGATAATCAAAAACACCCATTTTGAATTCACTTTCCTTTCTTCTTCTCAAACTGCGGTTGGGCTCGCTTCTAACGCCTATACCTTCTATCAATCGGATTGGGTAGCGACCTTATCGAATTTATATGTCACCACAACCTCTTTTGATAAGAATTGCCATGCGTTAATGGATTTCCGTATCAATCATTTGGTGATGAAAGACATTTATGTCGTTTTGACTGGGGCCGATAAGCTTCCTACCTATCAAACCGCCACCCAACAATATGGGGCATTATTCCGCATCGATGCCAATGGAATCTATGGTCCTTTTGGTGCTTATCTTGGCGATTTCCGTAATGTTTATGTGGTAACGAGTCAATTTGTGCCGTTAGCTGGCGGCAATTGGATGCAAGACCCCTCGGGGCGTGATCTCGTTTATGTTTCTTATGCGAAAAACGATGAAGCGCGTCTTGGCTCTTTAGATCATTTAGCCGCACAAGATGCGAATGCGAACTATTGTTTTGTCACGCCGAAAACGGGGAATGAACATCTGGACTATTTTGGTTACATTTACACCGAAGACAATTGGATTCCTTCTACCATTGCGTGGATTTATACCGCGAGAAGTGATATTGCGGGCGGCGGAATCAGCCGTTACGACACAGCGAAAGAACTTCGAACATCTGGCATCACACAGGTTGGTTCCTGGGAGGTTTTATGATTCATCCAGCGCAAAAAGCGTTTACCGCTTTAGGAACAGGCGCCATTCATTTGGGCGGCGTTCCTGAAGAAATGATTGAACTCACGATTCAAGAACAATATTTGAATTCGTCGTACTGGTCTTTATTGGCGCGTCAATTTTCTTTTCCTAGCGACGCGGATGGCGATTGGCGTGGCGAATTCTGGGGAAAAATGATGCGCGGCGCTTGCTTGACTTACCAAGCCTCTCCTAGTTTGCGTCTTTATCAAACCTTGAAAAACAGCGTGGAAGAATTGCTTTCTTATCAAGACAAAGATGGTCGTTTATCGACTTATCCTCGTGAAAAAGAATTCACCGGCTGGGATTTGTGGGGCCGTAAATATGCCATGATGGGGCTACTTTCTTTCTATGAGATTTGCGAGGAAGAAACGGCAAAAGAAAAAATCTTGTCTTCCTTGCTTGCCCAAGCAAATGTCATCATGGCCAAAATAGGAAAAGGGAAGATCCCAATTGTGGACACTTCTCGTTGCTATGGCGCGTTAAACAGTTGTTCCATCATCCGTCCTTTTTTGTGGCTTTATTCTTTGACAAAAGAAGGGCAATTATTGGATTTTGTCCATGAATGCGTGGCAGAAGGATTATGCAAGAATGAGGATGTGGTGGCGAATTGTCTAGAACCTAATCTCTATCCTTATCAATGGGTCGAAAAGAAAATCTACGAGACCATGAGTTGCGTAGAAGGGTTAGTAGACCTCTATCGCTTAGAAGGCGACTCAAAATATTTAGAAGCGGCCAAAATGTTTGTCACGAAAGTCGTCGATAGCGACTTTACCATCATTGGATGCTGTGGTTGTCATGGCGAGATGTTTGATCATTCTGTTGTGACGCAGACGGAAGAAAAAGACGACATCATGGAAGAAACCTGTGTCACCGTTACCTTTATGGGCCTTTGTTACGATTTATTATTGGTAACGGGCGAAGGGCACTATGCCGACTGGATGGAACGGGCGATACAGAACGCTTTATTTGGTGCTGTGAATTCCTTGCATCAAACAATGGCTCATTCAGAAGGACGCATTTGGGATTTAGAGGGCTACCATTTGGCACAACATAGTTCTTTTGCTTTCGATTCTTATAGTCCTTTAACCTATGGCAAAAGAGGGAAAGTCATCGGGGGTTTTAAGCTGTTGCAAGAGGAAGGAACGTGCGGTTGTTGCGTCGCTAACGGAGGACGTGGGACTGCTTTGACAAATCGGTTCGCCTTTTTGCGATCTTCTGACGGATATGTCTTGAATTTTTATTCTGATGCGACGATGGACGACGCTTCTTTAGGCAAAACCGTTCATCTAGAAATCCAATCCGATTTAGCAAAAGAAAATAAAGTTTCTATTTTGATGCAAGGACAAGACCAGGCGTTTACGCTTCGCCTGCGTCGTCCTTCTTGGGCAAAACAAATGAAAGTGACTTGCCAAAATGAACCTGTCGCTACCTTTGAAGAAAATGGATATCTTTGTCTTCATAAGACTTGGCATAACGACCGCATTGACATCGTTTTTGACATGCCATTACAAATGGTTAAGAATGGCGACAAAGTCGCTTTCTTGAAAGGACCATTCGTTTTGGCAAGAGACAGTCGCTTTGAGGACAACATCCGTCAACCGATTGTTTTGCCCCTTTCTTCCTCTGGAGAAGTGATTGGGGAAAAGGAAGAACATCATCCTTTTCCTGCACGTCTTGTCTATCGCCTAGGCGCAGGCAAAAATTCTTTCCTGGTTTGTGATTATTCCTCTGCGGGAAAGAATTTTGACGATCCTTCTTCTCTCCTTAGTGTTTGGCTTAAGACAACGCTTTAACGGAGATTTTTCATGGACACCAATATTGAAACGAAAGGAGTTTCAAAATGAAGAGAAAATCTTTGGTCTTCACCCTGGCTGGCATGATGCTTCTCGCTTCTTGCCAAGAAAACCCAATTTCATCTTCCGCGCCTCTTTCAACAGAGGAAAGCATCTCTGCCCATTCTTCGGTCTCGGAGTCAAACAAAGAATCTTCGATTCGCTATTTCAAAGTTTCTTTCTCTAACGGAGAACATTACCGGGTCACTCACCAAGCGGATCCAAACAAGGTCCAAGAAGGAGATCCTTTCACTTTCCAAGTGGATGTGGACGCCCATTATCACATCGTATCCGTGAAAGCGGACGAGACCATATTAGAAAGTCTTGACGCTTCCTACACGATACCTAGCGTTACGCGGGATACAACGGTGGCCATTCAAGTCGACATCGACGCCATGAAAGTGACTCTCGAAGAAGGGGATCATTACACCATCACTCCGGAAGAAGGATATGACCCAAATGCAGTGGATTATGATGGCACCTTTGCTTTCCGTGTCACCCCTGAAGCGCATTATCACATTGTCTCTGTGAAAAATGGAGAAAACGAAATCGCTTCTATCGACGGCATCTACAAAATCGAAAACATTCAACAAGACATTGTCGTCTCTGTTGAAGTCGCCATCGATCAAATTGAAGTTGCTTTGCCTTCTAGCGAACACTATATCGTCGCGGCGGCTGAAGGCTATGACGCCGCCAAAGTAGACTATGGCTCCGCATTTGCCTTCCGTGTCACGCCTAGCGAACATTATCACATCGTTTCTGTCAAAGACGGTGACAAAGAATTAAGCGCTACCGATGGTGTTTATACGATTGAGCACGTCACAGAAGCAACCAATCTTTCTGTCACGGTTGAAATCGATAAAGTATCCGTCGTTTTGCCTTCTGGCGAGCACTACACCGTCACTGCAGCGGAGGGATATGACGCCGCCAATGTGAATTATGGGGCAGCATTTGCTTTCCGCGTCACGCCTAGCGAACATTATCACATCGTTTCTGTCAAGGCTGGAGAAACAGCTTTAACTGCCAAAGATGGCATCTACACGATTGAAAAGGTGACAGTGGATCCCGCGCTTTCTATCGAAGTCGCAGAAGACACCTACGCCTTAACGTTAAGCGCTGGTGAAGGATGCACGGTGAATTTCGTAGACACTACGATAGACGGAACCGCCATTCCTTATTCCAAAGACGTCGCGGTGAAAGTAATCGCCTCGACATATTATGAAATTCAAAGCGTCACATTAAATGGCGTTACATTAACCCCAGCAGAAGATGGTTATTATCACGTTTCGAAACAAACTGACGCAGTTACGTTAAGTGCCGTTGCGGTGCGTGGACGCGTTGCCGTGACGCTTCCTCATGATGAACACTATACCATCGCTCGTGTCGAAGGACTTTCGGATACTGAGGCAGAAAAAGGACTTCCTTATTCCTTTACCGTCACTCCTGGCTCTGGCTATTACTTAAAAGGAGTCACTGTCAACGGAGAAAAAGTGACTGCTAATACCGAAGGAAAATATGTGGTGGCCAATGTGACTTCCGCCTTGGTGGTCGCAGTAGATGTTTCCTTAGAATGGGTGCATTACGCCGCGAAAGAAGGCACCAAAGAAGAACGTGGTTATTACGAATATTATGAGCGCTATAACGGAGAGACCACTTTTAACGCGCCTCAGGTTTATGGGGAAGCCACATCTATAGCGGATACTTCTTCTTGGAACGCAGACGATGAAAGATGGAACTCGGATACGTTAGCGGAGCAAAAAATCATCTTGCATCAGTCCAATTGGGTAGATGGAAAAGGATTCGTTTGGGAAGAGATGAGCTCTTATTCCCTAAGCTTAGGAAAATATCAAACGCTTTCTCTTGCTGGCCATCTTACTTCTGGCTCTATTGATTTAGGAGATAACCTTTCTGCTTTAGACGTTTCTGGTTTTGCTAGCGATCATAGTGATGACGGTCTAAGAGCCGTGGTTGCCACAGTGACACGAAACGGACGACCTTATCAAATCTTTATGCCAGTTCTTTTTGTCACAGGGCAAGTCGGTGCGTGGCCCTTCCTCACCAATTTAGTCTCCAAATTGCCTGGAAACCAAAGATCGGTGTTTGGCTACTACGAAATTACCGCAGATTTAGGCGACGGAAACGGATTATATAACACTCAAGCAGAAGCAATGTGGAACACGGCAAATCAACCTGCTGAATGGGGATTCCGCGGGACGATTGATGGCTTAAATCACTCCATTAAGGGCAAATCGGGGTATCAAGGTCTTTTTGGAGAACTAGGGAAAGGTGCCCTCATTAAGAATTTGACTTTTGAGGATGACTATGCCGAAAAAGGAAGCACATCGCTTCTTGCTACTTTCTGCCATGGCGCCGCATTTGAAAACGTCACCTTCAAGATGAAATCCTTTACGGGAAGCGGAACGGATGGCGCTGCCGTAGCTGGCGGAAATATCAGCTGGATTTTTAATGTTGGTATGACCGACACGAGTTTCAAAAATTGTGTCTTTGATGCGGAAGGAAAAGACATTGGAACCCTCTTTGGCAGTCAAGGAGTGATGAATAACGCGGATGGATCGTACGCCACTAACTACACGGCCATGCATGTCACTTTCATCTCTTGCACCCTGAAAGCCAAGAGCCTATTAGGCCTTGTCAGTCATGGAACTAGCTATTTTGACGATTGGCAATATTCTACAGAACATGCTGACTCTTGGGCAAAGAAAGGTCTTACGTTCATTCAAGGCTAACGACATTTGATCACACGAAGCGCCGGCGGAAACTCCGGCGCTTTTTCTGTTGCCAAAAATTAATCTGTAAATATTGCAAAAAATAATTGACATGTTTTGGAGTGCGTTTAAATTCATGTTGTCAAGTCGAGGATTTTCTATTCGATACTCTTTACGCAGATCCAGCCTCGAATTGATGCAAAAAGGAGAATCGAAGCATGAAACGTTCGTCTGTTTTCTTAACAGGGTTGGCCGTTTGTTTATTAGCGGCTTGTCAAAGTCCAGCGAATCATGAGGCGGGTTCAAGCGATACTTCTGTAACGTCAACGACTTCTTCAGAAGATTATGCTACGCCCTCACAAAGCGAAAAGACTCAGATTTATCAAAAGCGCGCTTTTCCAACCCTGATTCGTGGGGCGACGCTTTTTGTGGAGGATTATGTCGGCGTATTGCCGGGGAAAAACGAAGATCCTACTGCAACCACGTTTACAACTTATGTGATGCGCGCATCGAATGAAAGCGCCATTGGTGGCGTGCGTGGTGGGGATGGCAAATCCAATGAAATCGTCATTTATCGTCCGGGGACTTTGGTCTTTAACGTTTATGCGAACGACGTGGTGAAAACTTTCACTGTCCAAACCGTGGAAAGCGATGAATTCACTTCTTTAAAAACAGCATTGTCGGCCTATGGTAAAAATTACAAAGCCGTGGAATATCAATATGACGAAGACGGAAAAGAAGTGGTCCTTTCGGAGATTTATCGTTCCAAAAACTATCTTTATAACGCCACACAGAAAGGCGGCTATCTTCTTTCGGCGCTGGACGACAATTTGTATACCTTCTCTTTGTCTAATGTAACGGCAAATGATTTGACCGTAGAAAAACAACCGGCAGGGGATAAGGCGGCTTATAACGATTTAACGGGCAGTTTGCAATTGTTACAAACGAATAGCGCATGGTCTTATTCCTCTTATTTCTCAAAGATGCCTTCTTTAAAGCGATTCAAATATCTCTTTTATGCGAATCAAAGTACCGCCGTTCGCCTTTTCTATGCGTTAGGTTTATTTGGCTCTACTCATAGAGCGAACGGAATTACCTATTATCCTTATTTCATCTTTGCTTCTATGAATCAAGGATCAGTCGAGCTTTTGCCAGTTATGACCAATCAAGATGGCTCTAGCATCACCTATTATTATCCGTTCCGTCTTTCTCTTCCTAACGCGGTCAAAGTTTCTGCTTTGGATCAGTATGTCGAAAATTATGAAGCGCCAGAAAAAATCGACACTTCCGCCATCGTTTCGGCGTTACGAGAAATGGCTGGCACCAATTTGAATTACACCATTTCAGGGAAACACGTCATTACAGGGGCAGATGGCACTGTCTTAAAACCGAATAGCCCTTATTTAGGAACTTCTGGCGTCTTTTATTCCTGGAATCGAAAAGTGGCTTTGGTCAAAGTGAACCCTGATTTATTTTACGATGATATTTTCCATGGTTCTGGAGAAGACACTTATCCCGGCGGCTATTGGAATTATGGAGGAAAAACCTATAACTACGATTATGTTGCCGCAACTAATTCCTATGTGGTAACTGGAGAAATCATAGAGGCGGGGCAAAGCTCTTCTTACCCCAAATGGTATAGCTATGGTCATATGCAACGGTTCGTAACGACCTTAGCGATTCAAACCTCCTGGTTAAATTCTTCCTATCCTTCCTATGACGAAGCTACCAACACTTACACTTTTAGTCCGCAATATTCTGCTTCTTTCTCCACCATGACAGGCTTTGTGAAATTAGGTTATAAACAAGACGTAACGTCTTATACCGGCCCTTTCATGACTTTGCTTCAAGAAACGGGTTCGATGACGTTGCATATCGATTACAACGAAGACAAAACGGTGAAAGACATGATTGTCGTTTTGTCCATGCAGTTGCCTAAGTCTTATTTCCCTGGGGTGGACCAAGACTACACCTGGACACATACCATCACGATTGATCACATCGGAACAACAGATTTGAGCGAGATTCAAGCCCAGATGAAATTGCCTGAATAAGAAAGGGAGGATACCTTTGTATGAAAACACAAAAAATAACCTTGCTCTTATCACTTGCCGCCTTAGGGATGAGCTTAGCCGCTTGCCAAAATAATGAAGCTACCTCCTCGATCATCCCCGCTTCATCAGAGGTGCCGTCCGCGATGGATAAATCCTTTACCGTTGCTAAAATCCCAGATCTTACACTTGGGGATAAAATCGATTTAAAGGATTATGTCACGGTTCCTGAAGGGAGCGTTTGGGAATATGCTCTTCTAAGCGATGGGGTTCACGAAGATGCATTAAGCGTTTTAAGTGCATCAGCGCCTTCCTTATCAGCTTCGACCAATCTTCAGGCCGTTCGTCCAGGCATTGCCACGCTTCGTTTCACCTGCGGGGACGAGCAACAAATTGTGACCATCCAAGTGAAGCCGTCCGAAGCGTTTTCTTCTGTTGTCCAATATTTCGCAACAAATTTGGCTCAATCGAATTTCACGATTCGGCGGAAATTTGCTTTGTCTGGTACAGGAACTGTTTCAAGCGATGATGCCCCGGTGGTTTATCGGAACGAAAACTATCTTTATTACCCGGAAGCTTATTATGGGCTAGCGATGAATCGTAACTCAAATTTGGGATATTATTTCCAATTGAATGGGGCAGATTCCGTTTATGCTTCCTCTTTCCATGCCGGGGTCACTGGAACCTATAGCAGTGACGAAACGGTCACCCGCGATGATTTTGAAGCGAAGATGCCTGCTCCTGGCACTTATTGGACCGCAGAAAATTTGATGTATAACCCTCGTATCGCTCAATATTTTGGCGATAAATATGCCGTGTCCTTGACCTACAATAGCGATCAAGCAGATCTCTTTGCGACAGCACGAAGTCTTTTTAACATCCCGTCTTATCGGATTTTTGGCAGCGCTTATTACTGGCCTGCCGCTTTTTGCCCGGTGATGGAAAACGGCACTTTGGCAGTCTACGTTATTTTTGCTAGAAGTCAGACGGCCATTACAAGCACTTCCATCTTGGCGGGGCCATATGTTTTTGAAAACGTTGGCAATACCGTTATTAATGTCATTGATGAATTTTATGAAGGCGCAGCACCTGCCGCTTTGTCTTCCAACGATACGTTTCTGTCTAAAACGGGGGGCTTCAAATCCTATACCACCTCTTGCGAAGGGCATTATGAAGATTTGGAAGGGAATCGCGTTGATGCGCCTGATTATTTTGCCAAATCATTGCCGGAATTATCGGTGAAAACAAGGGTGGAAGATGGGGTTGGTTTTGAAACGACGCGCTTAGACTTGATTGATAAAGGCGATGTCACGCACGCCTTGTTATATAACGGAAAAGAAGGGGGAAACGACATGTGCTACAAGTACGTGTTGAACGAAGAAGGCAAATATACTTCCGTTGCCCCTTATGGCAAAGACCCCACCAGTGGGAATGCGGTCTTAAAGTGGGGCTCTGCTTCCACTTTCTCCGCTTATCAGCCGACGATCGTTTTCCGAAAAAGCACCTGGCAATATCCGCAATTTGTCGCGGTTCAAGGCGAAGAAAACACCTATGAACTGATGGCTTGGAACGACATGATTGCCCGTAGCGCTATCGATGCTTTGGTGGCAGGGTTAGTCGGGGAACCTATCTCATCGACTTCTTCTCCCTTTTATTACTATGGCGTCTACCAATATTTGAAAATTAATATTGGTGCAACGTCAACGGATGATATGAGAGGAGAAATCTATACTCGCGTGATCGATTCTTCTTCCCGCGTCGATCATTATTACCACTATCATTTGACGTTTACGATTACTGACATCAATAACACGAACATCGCGGTTCCGGAAGCCGCTTAATGCAAGAAAAGGAGTTTTATCTTATGAAAAGCACGAAAAAAGTCTTGTATGTCTTAAGTTCAGCCCTTTTGGCGTTGGGCGTCGGCGCAACCCTATCATCTTGTGGGGACAATAATTCGCTTAGTAGCGTAACGAATTCTAGCGTTGCCCCCGTGGTGGAAAAATATCTGAAAATCGTTTCTACACCGACTAAGACCAGCTACACCATCGGTGAATATTTGGATTATTTTGGCTTGGTCGTAAAAAAGTACGTCAGCACAGACGGCGTAGAAGATGGCGGCACCACGATGTCTTTGGAAAATTTGTCCTTCTCTTTGGCAGAGGGCAAAGTCTTTTCGGAAGAAGACATCTCTGACAACATTCAAATCACCATCTCTGATCCAAGCGATGACAAAGTCCGTTCCGTTTCTTTCCCTATCGCGGTTCATGACCGGCAAAAATATGCCGTTTATTTTGAGAATTACGACGGCACTTTGCTTTCTACGCAATCGGCAAAAGAAAATCAAACCGGTATTTCCTACGCAGGAGAAGAATCCTTGCTTGTTCACCCAAAAGACGACACTTATCTCTATCGTTTCATTGGTTGGTATGTGAAAGGCGACGCCAAGAAAACCTTGATTGATCTTTCCGCTTATGTGGTAACGGGAGAAGTGACTTTTGTTGCTGCCTATAAAGCCTATGAAGCTTCTTCTAGTGATGGCACCTTCCGTTATGCCTATATGGAGGAAGAAAACGGTTATGCGGTTATCGGTTATACCGACGAAATGCAAAAAACGGTGGATGCAGCAGATGATGGCAGCATCGATTTGGTGATCCCTCAAACGTTCTTAGACGCACCGGTCATTGCCATCGCCAACGCTGCTTTTAAATATTGCTCAGCCATCAAGACTCTCACCCTCCCCGAGGGATTAAGAATGATTGGGGAAGAAGCCTTTGTGAATTGCACTGGGTTGACTGCGATTGAATTGCCGGCCTCCTTGACGACGTTAAGCAGACGTTCTTTCTCAAGTTGCACAAACGTGACTTCCGTTGTCTTTAAAACGTATGAAGATGGAGAAAAGAAAGGCACCACAGATTTACGTACCATTCCATCCGAAGCTTTTAACGGTTTGACGAAGGTTACGACTTTGACGTTAGCGGAGGGCATCGAAACGTTGGAATTCAACGCTTTTACCGGTTTCGCCATCTCTTCGTTAGTGATCCCAGATTCCGTGACGACATTGGGCCACAGCTTTAGCAGTGATGGCAAAATTTCTGACATCGTTGTCTCTACCATGAAGAATTTGCAAAGCATTACCTTAGGCGCTTCTTTGACGGCGGATGTCGTTGCCCAAAGCGGTTTGAACAAAATTGAGACATTGACCGAGTACAAAGTTTCGGAAAAGAGTACCGAATTAATCGCGGTAGATGGTGTTCTTTATAGCAAAGACATGACGCGCTTATTGGGATACCCTGCTTCGAAAGCCGATTATAACGATGAAGGAATCCAGACCGAAGAATCCAAAACGTTTACCATTCCGGATACGGTAATCACGATCGAGCCTTATGCGTTTGGCTCTGATTCTTCGCATAAATTTTTAAATTCGATTGTCTTCGGCGCGAATGTGAAGACCGTCGAATTACAAGGATTCTATCAACGACAAGATTGTCTCTTCACTTTCAACGATAAACTCGAAACCATTGGAAATTACGCGTTCTATTCCGTCACAGAAGGAACAGCCGCCACTGGCGAATTGGTCCCGGGCAGCACGACCCTTGCCGCCTATGCTTTTGTGATGCCTGACAGTGTGACCACAATTGGTGATTATGCCTTTGGTAACAACCGTCAATTGGTCTCTTTCACCTTTGGTTCCAACATGGCCAATTTCGGAGCGAATCTGTTTTATAGTTGCTTGAAATTAACGGATATTACAGTCAAAGAAGGCGCGAACTTGTCCGTTTCTGAAGATAACGCCTTCATTTATAACAAAGATCAAACCAAAGTGCTTTGGTACAACTCTTCCAAAGCGGTGACTTCTTATGTGATGCCTTCCACGGTTACAGAAGTGGCTCCGTATTTGTTACAAGGCAATACGAAAATCACCGAATTGACGTTATCTCCCAATCTTCAAGTGATCGGCGACTATGCCTTTAAAGGCATGAGCAAAGTGACTTCGGTTTTGACGCTTGGCGATTCGCTTCGTGAAGTTGGCGCCTATGCCTTTAGTGGCATGTCTTCCGTCACTGGAATTAACATTCCGGATAGCTTAGTAAAGGTTGGGGATAATGCTTTCTCTAGTCTTTCTAAAGCCGTGATTCAGAATCCAGATGGTGCGATTACCATTGGCGCGGATTGTGTGGTAGGGGAGAAAGCGTTTTATGGTCTTGCCATTCAAAAAGTGACTTATCTTGCTTCTGCTTTAAGCGTATCGGAATTCGCTTCTTGCACGAAATTAACGGAAGTGACGCTTTCTGATGCCATCACACTTTTGCCTGAAAGTGTCTTTAGTGGCTGCACTGCCTTAGCAAGCATCAATATTCCTACTCACTTACAAAAGATTGACAAATATGCGTTTAAAGGCACCAAATCGTTGGTTTCTGATTTCGTGTTGCCCGAAGGAGTAACGACGCTTGCGGATAATGCTTTGGCGAACACCTCCTTTGCTTCCATTCAAGTTCCTACGAGCGTCACGGAGTTTGGTTCCAATGTCTTTAATAACGCGTTGGCGACCAGTATCACATTGCAAAACAACTTTGCTGATGGCGTCTTGCCTAATAGCACATTCTATGGTTGCAAGAACATGACAACCTTCTCATTACCGCAAAGCGTCACCGCCATCGGAGAGAGTGCTTTCTACAATTGTTCTACTTTAACGGAAGTGACGTTGTCGAATGACATTGCGTCGCTTGGTAAGAGTGCCTTTGCTGGTTGCACGAAGATGACTTCCTTTAGCGCACCGGGCGTTAAGGCAATTGGCACTAGCGTTTTCTCTGGCGACACGGTTTTGTCTTCCGTCACATTAAGTGATGACATGGAAGCTTTAACCAGCATGGCTTTCTATAACTGTGCGGCATTGGAGTCTTTCTCTTTGCCTTCTGCTTTAAAGACCATTGGCATTGGCGCGTTCCAAGGGAGTGGTTTGACTTCCTTTGTGATGCCGGAAGGGAGCAGCCTTGAGATCAATGCCAACGGCGTTCCTGCTAGTTCCGTCTTCCAAAATTGTAAAAAATTGACAAGTGTTACCTTGAATTCGACGGTCACTGTTATTTCCAATAGCATGTTTAACGGGTGCTCTGCCTTGACGTCGGTGACAGGATATGGAACTTTGGTAGAAATCTCGAATTCTGCCTTCAATGGCGCTTCCTTATTAGAAAGCGCGCCGGTGATGACTGCCGTTAAAACCATTGGTTCCAGCGCCTTTAAAGGTTGCGCTGCCTTGAAAGAGGTGGCGTTGCCTGAAACTGCTGACTTCACTGAAATTGCAGCCAGCACTTTCTCCGGATGCACCTCATTAACTTCTATCGTTTTGCCTTCGCAGGTGGAAACGGTTGGCAGTACGGCCTTCGAAAAGGATACGAGTTTGGCGGAAGTTACGATTTTGAACCCCGAAATCGAATTCAACTCGACTCGTTATCGTAGTGGTGTCTTTGCCAATAGTGGCGTAACTAAAGTGAATTTTGCCGGGACGAAAGAACAAGCTGAAGCTCTCTTTACCTACAATAAGACTGGCCTTACGAAGAACAAAGTGATCACGATTAACTATGGATACGACACAGAAAGTGCCGGCACTGAGCAATGGACCATTGCCTAAAGGAAAGGAGGGTTGCTATGAAAGCAAAATACACTTGGCTTTGCCTTCTTGGGGCAACGCTTGCTTTAGGAACATCTTGTCAAAGTAGCCAATCGGATTCTTCTGTTCCTGTTGTTTCTTCTTTTGATGTAGCCGAAGCAATTGTCCCAGAAGAAGTGCAAGAACGTTTCAATGACATTCTTGGCTGTTACGAGGAGTTAGGCTATTCTCCGTTGCCTAAGATTGGCGCTACTTATCAGTTGGACCCAAATGATAAGAATGGGGTTTTAGCAAGTCCTGTCACATCATCCGCATTTGAAAATTATCAAAAAACGTTAATCGAACGCGGATTTGTCCAACAAGAAGAGGGCACCTATTTAGATCCGTTATCCCGTTATTTTGTCGTTTTATCTTTAAATGGAGATACGCTTTCCTTTAAGATTCGTTTTAACGATGAAATTGGGGCGTTCCCGGTGAATTATCTTTCTACCGTCTTCGCCACATTTGATCTTCCAATCTATTTGAAATCTGATACTTTCGAATATGCAGAAAATGTAAAAGGGGAAGATCTTTCAAAGAAATTCCTATTAGCGGAAGGAAACGATTATTTGGCATTGACTTCGGCTTCGGCCCCAACCAAAACGGTTTCTTGGACGCCAAAGCAAGACGTAGAAGATCCTGTTAGTGACGTCTCCACTTGGCTTAAAAACGCCCAGTTGACTCCGATTTCTTCGAGTGCCTCTAACGTTTTGATAGATTCTTTTGCCAGTGCCGTTGTCGAGGTAGGCAAAGTGAGCGGCGCAACACCCTCTTTGCTTCGAAACGGAGCAAAAGAAGGCGATTTGTATCTACGGGTTTATCGTCTTTGGTCCGAAGAACTGGATCAAGCCCATTTTGCTGCACGTTATCAAGCTTTAACAGGCTACGTTTATGATGCTTCCGCCTTCCCTGATTTCACGACGTTAGGGAAAGCAAAATCGATGCTGATGTCTTTTGCCTATGGCACTTATTCAGGGCCGGGATGGGTTGTTTCCAATCCTTCCAAAGCGCGCTTCCAAGCCATTTTAGACGAATTCCACGAAAGGGGTTGGAGTTTCTCCCAGACGGATGGTTCTTATTATCATTCGTATAACTTCTATGGTCCTAAGAACGAATACCGCGTTTATCTCTCTTATTATGATTCGAGCAAAATCGGTGGCTTATTAAGCGATCTGGTGCAAATTCGTCTTTTCCAATTCCCTTCCATCTATGAGCGGTTGACCGACTGGTTCAAACAAGAGAATGTAGGAGGAGGAAGCGTGACCGATATTCCCGAAATTCCTGGCAAGGGTGTTAATGGTTCATCGACTTCTTCTAACGGTTTCCCTGTCTTTAACCTCAGCGCTACTTCCGTCACCGCGGAGAATTACGCGAAATATGTGGCCGCTTTACAAGATGATGGATGGAAAGAAACAAACAAGAATAATAACGAGACCATTTATCAAAGCGCGGATGGTTTCTATTATTACGATATCATTTACGCCAATGGCTCGTTCTCGGCTGCATTGGTCTATAATGCCAGCTATTATAGTGGAAAACACACTTACGCCGAATTGATCCAATACGGGGCAAAGCGATTGGAAGATCCTTCTTTCACTGTCCCAGGATTATCTACTTACGTTGATGTAGATCCATCGCCCGAAATCACGGTGCTTTCCTTCTATGTTTCTGATCAACGTTATTTGATGGAATTGCCTTTAGCCTCAGCAGAAGAAAGCGTCACAGCGGTGAATGCGATTTATGCCGCGTTAGAAGCTGACGCTGCCTGGACGAAAGCAGGCCAATCCTCTACAGGTACGGTGTTCTGCCAAAATGCGAACGGAACTTATCTCTATTGTCTAAGCAACGTAGATGATAGCAGTAATACGCCTTATTTACTGATTGGTGCCTACCATAGCGCATAAAGCCAAGAGACGGTTCGAGCCGTCTCTTTTTCTTCCCTTTTGCTTTGCTTTTCTTTATACTATGCTCTAAAAAAGAAGGGAGGAGAAAAAATGGATATCAAAGCGGTATTTTCGGATATTGATGGGACCTTATTTTCCCATCGTTCGAATGGCGTGCCTGCCAGTGCCGTTCATGCGGTTACGGATTTGCAGAAAAAGGGCATAAAATTTTTCCTTTGCAGTGGCAGAAACGCATATCTGATCCGTAAATCCGGCGTTTATGATTTTGTCAAACCCGATGGAATTGTGACGATGAATGGTGCGCAAGCCATCGTAGGAAAGGAATCCATCTTTCTTCATCCGATTCCGTCTAACGTCGTCGACGCCTTAATTAAATTCGCGAAACGGTTACGATTTGGCTTAACGTTAATCGAAGAAAAAGAAGGGCATATCAACATGATTGATGAACGGGTCATCTCTGCCCACGAGAAATATGGCACCCGTTTTCCACAACCGCGAACCTTCCCTGACCATTATGACCGCGTGATTTATCAAGCGATTGCCTATTGCGATGAATTCGATGAATCGTTGTTTTTGCCCCATTTAACGGAATGCAAGACCGCGAGATGGGATGAATATGCGGTCTATATCATGCCGAAGGATTGCGATAAAGCACGGGGCATTGAAGCGACCATGCGCCATTTTGGTTGGAGCATGGATCAATGTGTTTCGTTAGGAGACGACTATAACGACATCGAGATGGTGTCTCGTTCTGGCGTCGGGATTGCGATGGGGAACGCCCAAGACGAAGTGAAGGCTAAAGCGGATTATGTGACAGACGACATTGACCACGACGGTTTTGCCAAAGCGTTACTTCATTACGGGCTGATTTCCGAAATTCGGAATTGATGGTATTCTTAGACCATGGATTTCAAGACGATTTTCGGAAAAATGAATCAAGGCCTTTCCATTGCGGAGGCCTTGAGCGAAGGAAAAGCATTGACGGATCCGCGCATTGCCGTCTCTGCCTTTTTGAATCGTCGTATCTCCACGATGGAAGAATATGAAGATTCTTTCGCGTCTTTGCTTTATCCCTCCCGCCATGATTATCCCGAGTTAAAAGAAAGAGAAGTCGTTTCATTCCGTTCAGGAACGAATGAACTAAAAGGCTATTTATATCGGGTGCTTGCTCCTCGTGGCATCGTGTTATGCGTGCATGGCTATCACTCGTTAAGCGATAATGCGAACGCGAATTTCCAGGCATTTTTCGTACGGCAAGGATTTGATGTTTTCGCGATGGATTTAACCGCCTGTGGCCGAAGCGATGGTTTTTCGATTGTCGGGATGCAACAAGCGGCATTTGATGTTGTGGCAGCCGAAACCTATCTTTCGTCTCGTCCTTCGCTTGCTTTGCTCCCGTTATATCTCTTTGGCCATAGCTGGGGCGCCTATGGGGTACTCGCATCGTTGAATTTCAATACGACCCCGAAAGCGGTCTTTGCATTCTCTGGCTTTACCGATCCCGTTTCCTTGATGCTTGGTTCAGCCGAAAGCAAGGTAGGAACCATTCCGGAAGCGCAAAAAGAAGGATTGATAGAAGCCTTAAAAGAACGGGATCCCAATCATTATCGTTTATCGGCAGTCACCGGTATCGAAAACGCGAAACATACCGATGTCTATTTGTTCCATGGCGAAGAAGACAAAGCCATTTCAAAAGATATTGCGGCAGCGGCGCAATCTTATTCGCGCCCCGTAGCGATTCGCTGGATTCCGGCGTGCGGCCATAGCGATTTGTTCTACTCGGCTGCCTCTAGAGCCTATGTCACCGACGTCAAAGCGTTACTCGCGAATACGGTTGGGAAATATAAAAAAGTCTCACAAATCCCCGTTCAAGAAAAAGCAGACTTCCAAAATCACTTTGACCGAAGATTGTGCGCCGTCTTAGAACCCAGCATTTGGGATGAAATCAAAGCAGAATTGCTTAAAAATTAAAATATGCCCGGCAAAACGGGCATATTTTAATGAGGTAGCGTTATTTTCCTAATCGGGTATCAATGGGACGGCCTTCGCTTAAATCTTGGATGATGTCACCTCGATGTTCTGGATAGGGCTTATTGATTTTCATCTCGTCTTGAATGGATTTCACAATCTGATCGGCCAGCCGTTTGGCTCCGATTTCCGTCGGATGGATTAAATCATCTTTCCGAATGTCGGTGTCTAAATGGGGATAGATGACGGAGAAAAGGTCATCGATGGTGACACCCATGGCTTGTAGCTTTGGCACAATGCGGTCATTAAAAGAACGGATTTGCACATTGCTGTCGAAGGGATTTAAGGGACTTACTGGGGTTGTGGTAGCAAAGATGACGTGCGGGGTAATCGACAAGAAAATCTTCGCGATACGAAGGATATTCGCTTCATATTCCTCGTAAGGCGTGAAGAGACCATCCATAAAAAGATTGGTGCAATCCCATAATCCACAATTCCAGTGAATGCAGTTGGCATCTTTATAATGTTCTTTTTCTTCGAAGGCGAGCCGTAACGTGAATTTTGCAAAACGGCAGTTATCGGCAGGTTGCCAAACTTCATAGTCGGGTCCTAGAAGTTCGGGCACCAAATCTCCATACCCCACTTGGCGAATGGAATCGCCCCATAACGCAACTTTAATTGGTTTCATTGTTTTTCTTCTCCTTTTGGCACTAACGGGCACGCTAAAACGAAGGTAGGTTTCTCATAAGAATAGGCAAGTTCCGAAGCGCCGGAAGCAAAGAAGAGGTAAGCAGGATTCCCTTCTTTGCCGAACAATACGGTTGGCCGTTCTAGATTTCCTTGCGTGGAACGATGACCATCTTCCCAAACGATGTCACGCGTATAGATCAACGGGTGTTCGGGGAGTGAGAAGTGGATGGCGTCATCGCTTTCAGCATAAAAGCCGCCACCCCAGTATCCAGTGATACTTGGGCCACCGTGGGCATCGTCTTTCGCGATCAGACAGAATTTCTTGCGCTTGGCATCATACCAGAAGTAAGGGTCTTCCATGCCATAGGGCGTGCCATCAGGCCGTTGAAAGAGCGGCTCTTCCGTCAAACGGGTAAAAGGTCCTTCGGGGTGTTTGGCATAAGCAACGCCGAGTTGTAACGGCATATTGCAGGCGGTGCGAGACTTATAAATCATGTAAGTTTGGCCATCCGGAAGGATCGCAACCGTTGGATTCGTGGTAATCGTGCAATCCCAGTGAGAACAATCCCGTGGTTCTAATAATGGCTTGTCTTGGCGAATAAAAGGACCATCAATCGAATCGGCGACGGCTAATCCGATGCGCTTCCGGTTCCATGTCTCTAAGAAATATTGGTCTGAGACATCATGCTCCTCGTCGAGTCCTGGCCCTCCATAGGTGCAACCCATGTAGTAAAGATAGTATTTTCCGCCATAGGATTTGATGCAGGCGTTATGGGTATTCATGCCATCAAAATATTGTCTTCCGCGTCTTGGCAAGACCACATTTTGAAAATGATAAGGTCCTAATGGAGAATCCGATACGGAATGAATGATTTCGGAGTTAAATAGCCAATTCGCGCCAAAGAGCAGTTTTGGGGAATAGGGCCAACGGGACGTGAATAGATGGTAGCGGCCATCGACTTCAATGACCGAAGAGTCCCAAGAATAATAATCAGAAAACGAAAGCGCGATCCGCGCAGGACCTAGCGCATAAGGAAAATCAGGTACGTGTTTCATATGGCACTATTGTAGCGGTTTTTCATTTCGCGTCATGGCCTTTCTTATGGAAAGGGGAGAAACCGAAAAAATACGACAAGAAAAAGGAGCCAAGTTCGCTTGGCTCCTTGTAAGAGAATAGGAATCAGAAGAACGTGCCACGTGCTTCTTTCTTGATTTCTTCGGAAGTCGAGAAAGGAATACGAGTGGTGTAGCCGCATTCGGCTGCGGCAATCATCTTGGTCGGCCATTGGAAGATGGCTTGGTTCCATTCTAAGACGGCATCGTTATATAAATCACGGGCCGCGGTGATTTCACGTTGCAAATAGGAGTTTTGTTGCATCGCATCCGCAATCTCAGCATGAGCTTTGATGTTCGGATAGGCTTCGAAGGCAACGTTGATGGAACGACTGATGCCTTCGATTTGTTGTGCCGTTTCGTTACGTGCCGCATCGTCTTCGTGATTGGCGCCGCCACGATAGGCTGCCACTTTCTCTAAGACTTCTTTGTCCAGGTCAACGGCTTTATCAAGCAATTTTGCCGCGTTTTTTAAAATCATGACGCGTTGTTCCATGTAGTTATCAATCGTGGAAGCGCAAGATTGCACTTTTTGTTGCAAGCCACGGAGATAATTCTTCGCTTTGATCTTCATGAATAAGAAGATGACGCCCGGAATGATGCCTAAGACCCAGAGAATGACTTGGAAGATCGTGGATCCAACGCCGACTTTTACGGCAATCTTCTTTTCGATGACGTGGGTGTCCCGTCCTTCGGGCCGAATGGTGCTTTCATCGGTTTCGTCTAATTCATTTGCCATGGTATTTCCTCCTTATTGGCTTTGTTCATCATCCAAATCATCGGTGTCTTGACGATAGTCTTCGCTATCCTTTTTATCCGGGTAACGCGAACGTCCGATTTGAACGATACGAGCACTTAATTTTCGTTGATAAGCAAACTTACCGATTTTGAATTCTTCGCGTAAATCAGCGTGATCTGGCTCGTTAAAAGAATTATATAAGTCGTGGCGAGTCGTGTCTAGGTTTTGCACTTTCATCAAGGAATTACGGTACGTGCGGAAATACTCGTCCCAATGGACAGGAACATTGTGGTATTCCCCATCCCCGCCCATGCAGGCAACATAGTCGACACGGGGTTCGGAATAATAATTGGTGGCGCGGACGTGGACTAAGTCTTCGTTTCCTTCTTTCTTCAAGAATTTCGCGCGAAGCAAGACACGGGTTGTGCCATAGTCAGGGCTGAAATTCGCTACGCCTAAGGCATTGGCCATAACTTCTTGCTCATCGGCAGAAAGATTCATCGGAGCATCTTCGCCATAGAGGTAGTCAACGGATTTCGTTTGCTGATAAAGCGGGATGGAAAGAAGCGGCGCTAAATCGAAATAGAGCGAACGGAAATAAGCAAGGCAATACGTGACGAAGTTAGCACGCATTTTCCGAATGTCGACGTCATAGAAATCATAGGGACTCACGAAATAGTCAAAGCTTTGGGAATGTTGGGAATAGATGGTATTCATTTTGTGGTTCTTAATGAACGTGAAGTCATCCCCGTAATATTGTTTGTCCGTGATTAAAGTGACTTCATTTTGTTGGGCTAAAGGCGTGAATAACAAACGGAACTCCACTTCATTGTTCCGATCGAATGCGCCCCATAAAGCGTCGAATTCGTTGTTGGACATTAACGTGATTTTCGTATTGCCGTTTTCAATGTCTTTTTGTAAGTCTTTCGTAACACGCTGCACTTGTTTCTTGATGTCTTTTTCGCTGGCGTCTTTAGAAACCTGTGGCGTACGGGTGAAACAAAGGCGTGGGGCAGCTTCATTTGCATAACGAAGATACGTTTCCTCGTCATAGAATGGCGCGGGATGATAAACCGTGGCGTGCAAAGTTTGGGTGTGGTGCTCGACGTGGGTGTTGCCTTTGCTATCGGTGTAGGTGGTGGTCCAATGGATGACCAAACTGCCGGTGTAGGCTTTTTTCCGAATCGTGCAGTGTAGTTCTTTCTCTAAGATGAACGGATTTCCTAAGCAAGCGCCAGACTGGACTCCTAATGTAGAAACCATGGGGTCATCGTTTGGCTTGTACCCATAATTTCCCACTAAGGACAGGTAACGTTTGATATCAAAGTTTTCATCGAAGTGAAGAAACGAAGGGAGCGTGCGGTTTAAGACAGTATTTGGCATGCCCCATTCATAAAGAACGCAAAGCGGTTCGACCGATGACATTAAGGCATCGTACATGTTGTCCTGTTCTTTTTGCATGGCGTTCGCGTGATGCGTGGCGGCATTTAACTGCTTTTGT
>Ga0256404_1004738_pt1 | contig 25137 bp, 40 predicted proteins | sample RumenRJG_01DNA_FD_185990 | JGI IMG/M metagenome (GOLD analysis project Ga0256404, IMG submission 185990) | Bovine rumen microbial communities from Lethbridge, Alberta, Canada - RJG_01 | ecosystem: Host-associated > Mammals > Digestive system > Stomach > Rumen | place: Canada: Alberta | collected...
AGCTGACTTTATCAGGATTAAGGTTTTAGGCAGACAGGCTGAAACATGCGAGAAATATCTCAGCAAAGGACGCATGGTTGCCATCGAAGGTAGTATAGAGTCCGGGGACTATGAAAGTAACGGCAAAAAGGTCTATTACACGGACGTTTTGGCAAGTAGAATAGAATTTATCGACTGGGGTGAAAAAACGGCTGAGAGAGGCCAAAAAGAGCCTCAGAACGCGAATGAGAGCGAACAGATAGATGGATTCGAAGCAGTAGACGAAGACGTACCATTTTAGATCAATAGCCCCTGCAGTCAACAATTTAATAATTAGTTATCGTAATGATATATAGTGTTCTCAATGGGACATGATAAGGACAACCGGCCGCAGGGACTTTGATATAAAAATATAAAATAGTGCTTGACATTAATAAAGTGATGATTTATTATAATAAACGAAGGAGGTAAAAAATATGAGATTTAAAAAAGGTGATTTACTAATGTTGCATGACCCAGCCACGAAGACATTAAGCGCAAAAGATTGGGAAGTAAAAGTAACTGAAGTATTAGGAGTATGTGATGGAGGTATGCCGTGGTATGAGGTAGTGCTTGCAGACAAAAGTCTAATACAGTTACCGAGGGAAGTGCCCGAATCACACTTAGAGCAGATGTTATAACAGAACAAATGAAGGAGGTAAAAAATATGATCGTAGCAAAATTTAGAGAGGGGTTTGATGCGTTCTACAAGAACGTAGACCCTAACAAAGTAGCAGAAGAAATTATATCAATAGGTGATGAGCCTAATCCCGACGATATAGTGGATAAGGCAAGAAATAAAAACTGCGAGTTGCATAAATGCTTTACATGGGACAACGACGAAGCGGCTGATAAATGGAGAAAGCAGGAAGCAAGACAGCTTATGTATAGGCTGGTTATTAAAGAAGAAGAACCACCTAAAGATAGACCCGAGATAAGAATGTTCTACAAAACTAACGATAGCGGTGGGTACAAGCCGACAGAGATAGTGGTTACTCACAAAGATGAGTACACGCAGTTGCTTGAAAGAGCATATGCGGAATTGAGAGCATTCAAGGCGAAATACAGTTGCTTAAAGGAACTGCAAGAGATATTCGACTTGATTAAATAACAAGATGGTGCGTGAGCACCATTGAGGGTTTATACCCTAAAGTAGTCTACACTATAGAAGAATGACAGGTCACTATAGGTCAAAAGAACATAAGAAAATACAACATACTACAACAGAGCATAAATCTTCAATAGTGCTCACGCACAGAACACAATAACGCACTATAACATAAGATATAATAAAATAAGACAACATAGCGCAAGTTACTATAAGCACAGGTAAAAAAACAATAATAGAGGACACAACAAAACAGCATAAGTACAGTAAAGGGTTTATGTGAACTCTTAATACAATATGCTAAAACCGAGTAAAGAAAAAAACAGGAAAGAGCAACAAAAGACAAAAGAACGCAACATAAACTCTTTACTGTGCTTATGCACAATGGAAGACCATAGCGCAGGTCAAAACAATAAAAAACAGCGCAGAACAAAACATCACAAAACATAACATTTATAGGGAAAGGAAGTATGAGTTATGGGTGAGAAAGTTATTAAGTTACAGGACGTTAAAGCTATTACAAAGACAGCGCAGATATTCATTGAAGGCGACGGTGATATTGTGCTAAACAAAATGAACGCAAGAGATACGAGATTATTGACAGCGCCAGACAGAAAGAAAATCAAAGAAGTGCCGAACAGGTGGGAAGATATTATCACTTCGGTACATTGGAGAGATGGCATACCTTGTGAAGATACATACAAAGAGTGTGATGAGGAAATGTTGATAAAGATGCTGAAAGAAAATGCACCTTGTATAACAGCGTTCGGTCTGAAAAAGAGTTTTGACCAAGCGGTAGTAAGAAATGAGATAGATAAGTATGCCACAAAAATAGACAATGCTGTAAATGTGGTTGCAGATAAAGGGCTTGTGCCTATTACATTTACGGAGTGGAGTTTAGATGAAAGACTTATGGCGCCTAAAAAGGGTTCGCCAGTAAATGTAATGCTGAATCACTTTAGTGGCTGGAAAGCTAACTTTAGGATAGACTATACAGAGCATGTATTTAGTCTAGAACAGATAGTAAATATCATAAACCTTGCTGGCTTTGGGCTTGGTATAGGAAGCGGAAGAACTAGCGGTTATGGCAGATACCATGTAGTAGACGTGAGGTGAGAATGTGAACTGGCATGTAAATAGTGCGACGACGCAAGCGCCTTGTCAGACGCCTTGCGTGATACGGACACGAGACGGCAGAGAGTTAAAAGCTACACTGATACACTTAAACGAACAGTATCACGGCAAGATGCCGAAAAACAAATTGTATAAGTGGAGGCTAGGTAAACATAATTTTATTGAGGATGAAGACGTTGTGGAGTGGAGGCTGGACTTGGATATATAAAAACGGAAATGCCGTAGTTATCTGCAGGAGGTATTAAGATGTTGCTCAATATTATTGTCAACCAAAAGAAAGGTCAAGTATTGTGAATTGCATTTTTTGCTAAAGGGGAGAACATGAATCAGTATTGTAGATATTGCAGTCATATGTATTGTGGTGACAGCAACTATTGTGAAGTGAACGAGTGTTGCTTTTCAGATAGCGTAATAAAGCACACGAACAAATGCAGATACTTTGATTTTCTCCCAATAGATGCGCTTGGAGAAAACGAAAGAGGATATATGCCGAGAAAAGGGCATTACATAAGCGAGAAACCTGATAAAGATTTATTGGATATGATAAAGGAGCAAGAGCATGAGTAAAAGAACAGGCAGAGCGACCATGCATACAGTGTGGCACGAGGGAAAGTGAGTAGTTTACGAAAGCGAGCCGAGCAGGCGGGGGCTTGACAAATATGATAAGCGCCGTGAAAGAAAACACGTTAAAACTCTTTTGCGAAAGCAAGATAAACCGTCTAATAAATGTCCTAAGCGCAAGGGACGGGCTGTGGACACGGAGCACAGCAACAAAGAGGGTGTTCTGTTTGAGCGTGAGGATGGATGGAACACAGAGGGATAATCGTTGAAAGACGAGAGTTGCCGTCGGTGGGGTCAAGGCAATTATGCATATATCAAGAGGGTGTATGTCGCAACTCTAAAAGAGGAAAGTGTTTTGGCGAAAGCCGTGGAGCGACTATATATGCAATTATGAAAGGAGCAAGAGAAATGAAAAAGAACCCAGGAAGAAAAGAACGCAGAAGGCTGGAGCACAAGAACAGAATCGAGAACGGCATCAAGCTCCAGCACATGCACATCGTAGAACAGCGTAAGGAAGCCAGGCAGAGGCAGAAGGAGCTGAACAAATGAGCTTAGGAGAGGACTGGATAGCAGATCACGGCTATGACGTAGAACTCTTGAGAGAACGTATTCGGTATAACCAAGAACGAGGCATATGGACTCAGAGAGACGGTACAAAAATAAGCGTCAAGGACATGACGAAAAGCCATATACGAAACACCATAGCTATGCTCAAGAAAACCGGCGGTATGGGATCAACAGGATGGATAGCCGTGTTTGAAGAAGAGTTGGCAAACAGAGACTACATCCGCAAGTGTGTGAATGAAGATTGGTAAGGAGCAGATATGAGTATATTGATTAAAGGGATGGAGATGCCAGATGCGTGCTGTGATTGTGACCTACTGCCAGATGAGATTGATTGGGACGGACAATGGGAGTGCCCTATTACAGAGAGAATAGTTCATAAGTATGTAGAAGAACGCAAGGGTAAACCACCAGACTGCCCGCTAATAGAGATCCCGCCACACGGAGACTTAATTGACGTTGATAATCTAATCGAAGATATTGAAGAGCTTGATAATAAACCACTGAAAAAGTGGCTAAAACGGTTTGTGAACGGCTCAGCAGTAGTTATAGAAAGTGAGGAAGAATGATGAACGGATTAATTATAGGCGTGGCTTGCATATTTGGGATACTTGCTGTGATCTGTGTATTTTTTCTTATAGGTGTGGCTATATGGGAATATTGTGATGGTAGATATGGAGAAAACCCGTTTGAGCTGTTTTGTGACTACTTTTACGAAAAAGGCGAGAAACGCGGGGAGAAAATACCACAGACTGAGCTGGGACAAAAATTTGCAGACGTAGGGGAAGAGTTACGAAATGCGTTCGGAATGCAAACACGAGAACGGCATGAAGATAAGGAGCAAGAGAATGAGTGATTACATAAAGAAAGAGGACGTTCTCACATTAATTGATACAGGCTGTTTGATTAGTAACAGCAATTACAACAAAGAAATAAAACTAATTAATGAGTTGCCGAGTGCCGATGTTGAGCCTATAAGACACGGATATTGGGAACGAGACGGGCATCATATTAGGTGCTCAGAATGTGGAACATATTTCTGCATTACAGACAGAGAGGGTGATAGTTTCCCTATAAACTATTGCCCATGCTGCGGTGCAAAAATGGACAAGGGAGTAGCCCACAGATAGGGTAAAGGAGCAAGAGCATGAGTTATGATTTGAGAGTTGCTGTAAAGGTACAGGGTTGCGATAAGTATGCAGATATAGCAGAGCCTCAATACGCAAACCCAACATATAATCTTGGCGATATGTTCAGAGCATGTATGGAATGGGACTATGAACAAGGAAAGTATTATAGATGCGATGAAGTGCTACCCAAAATTACTCACGGTATACTGGAGTTATATACAAAACGAGACGAGTATACGGTCTACAACCCAGTAAACGGTTGGGGGTCAATAGATAGTGCTATTCAAGATTTGGAAAGTTTGAGGGATTGTATTTATGAACAGGCTGAAGAAATACCATTGGAATGTTTGTATATGTGTTGGTAAAGGAGCAAGAGCATGAATAGCGTATTGATCAAAGGCATGAAGAAGCCAACAGCATGTTATAAGTGCCCATTAAGAACAGGGAAGTATTGTGGAATACTTACCGAAAACGAGAAATGTGCAGATGATGGAGTTCTGCCACACTGTCCGATAGTCGAAGTCCCAACACCACACGGCAGACTAATTGATGCGTACGAAGTGATGAAGTCGATAAAAGAAGATTATTGCGATTCGTGCGAGTATAAGCCGACAATGTGTCACGATTGTCATATTAGTGATGTGCTGTTTATTATTGATGATGCGCCAACGGTCATAGAAAGCGAGGAGCAAGAGCATGAATGAGTACATAAAGAAAGAGGACGCAGAACAAGAGTTGCAACATTTCTGTGACGATATGTTGCATCACTTCGAAATGAATTTCTTTGCGGAAAGAGCAAGAGTAAAAGATTGTATAGATATTATTCGTAAAGTTCCGAGTGCTGATGTAGTCGAGGTAAGACACGGGCATTGGGATGAAGATATGGAATGTTCTATATGTGGTTGTCTTGCGCCAGTTAGTCATGTTACTGGAGAAGAATACGCCTACGATTATTGCCCTAACTGCGGTGCTCGAATGGACGGTGAGGAGCAAGAGCGGAACATATTTCTTGATGAATCAATAGATGAAACAGCAGGATATGGAGAGGAGCAAGAGCATGAGTGAGGGAATAACAAGAATATTATTAATTATTCTTTTTACATTAGCGGTTTGCTTTTGGATAAGGCATTAAAGGAGCAAGATCATGAGTAGATACAACCGAAAAATAATTATGATATGCGGAATACCACATTTAGTAGCTGAAAAAGATGATGTTTTCAATTCCGATAATACGCATTTTGGGCAGATAGATTTTGAGAAATGCACGATAACCATTAATGCCAATATGCCAGACGAAGCACAAGAGGAAACATTGTGTCATGAGATACTGCATGGAATACTTGTCCACTTAGGTTATGACGAGCTGTCCCAGGACGAGAAGTTTGTACAGGCAGTTTCAAATGGTATTAATCAGACATTTGAGATTAAGGAGCAAGAACATGAATAAGCGTATCAAAAAGAAAAAGCTCAAACAATTCAAGCAATGGATTAAAAACAATGTAAAAATAACCTATTCGGTTGAACGATTAGATAATGGATACTGCAAAGTATGTGCAATAATAGGAGCAAGAAAATGAGTAAAAATTACATTTTTGTAGGTGTTGTTATCGGCATTTTGCTGACTAAGGCCGCTGAGTATATCGAAGATCAATACACGTTATGGCTTTATAATTACAGCCCAAGTAAAATACTTGCCGGTAGTACAAGGTTTGAGGAGCAAGACGAGGAGTATGAGCAATAAGATGATAGTGATACCATTAGAGCCAAGAACAAAAAAAACCCATCAGCAGATAGTGAGTAAGGGTGGAAGGCCTTTCGTTATACAAAGTAAACAGTATAGAGAATATGAAAAAGACGCCATGTACTTTATACGTCCACTAGGCATAGACTATCCTGTTAATGTCAGATGTCTGTTTTATATGAAGACACATAGACGTGTGGATCTAGTTAATCTGCTGGAGGCTATAGATGATATACTTGTAAAGGCCGGGGCTATAGAGGATGACAATTGTGAAATAGTTGCAGGGCATGACGGATCTAGAGTATACTATGATAAAGAAAATCCACGTACCGAAGTTTATATAGAGGAGATAGAATGAAAAGGCCGGAAGCACCATGTTTATTCTGTTGCGGAAGACACTTGGGTTGTCATGCTGATTGTAAAGAGTATAAAGAATTTGAGCATGCTCGTAAGGAATACAGAGAGCACATAACAAAGCAAAAAGTCGAAGAAAATCAAATGGAAGAAATTGAACTCAAGAGGTTTAGAAAGTGAGTAAGCTAAAAATCGAATACATGAGTACGGATGAATTAAAGCCGTATGAAAGAAACGCAAAGAAACACGACGAACGGCAAATAAAAAACGTAATGCAATCAATTAAAAACTATGACATAGTACAACCATTAGTTGTTGATAAAGATAATGTTCTAATAATTGGACATTGTAGACTTATTGCATGTAAACGTTTAGGCATAACCGAAGTGCCTGTTGTGAGAAAAGACGATTTGACACAAGAGGATGTGGACAAATTACGGCTTTTAGACAACAAGTTAAATGAAAGCGAATGGGATTTTGATTTATTGCTTGAAGATGTTCCAACACTTGATTTTAGCGATTTTGATATTGATTGGGGATTACCCGAAGATATAGAAGAAAATACAGAAATCGAAGAAGATGAAGTACCCGAACCGCCAGAGGAGCCAAGAGCCAAATTAGGCGATTTGTGGCAACTTGGTTCCCACCGCTTAATATGTGGAGATTCCACGAATGTTGCAGTTATTGATAGGCTTATGGATGGGGTAAAGGCTGATTGTGTTTTCACAGATCCTCCATACGGGATGAACCTTAATACTGATTATTCTGATATGAAATCAGAGATTTTTAAAGGTGGGATTGGTGGCAAGAAGTATGAGCAGGGCAAGGTTGACGAATTCCACCCCGAAATGATAGATGCCGTTTTTTCAATAGATGCTGATGAAATGTTCTTGTGGGGAGCAGACTATTTTGCAGAGTTGTTGCCAAACAAGAATGATGGCTCTTGGATTGTATGGGATAAAAGAGCAAACGGAAATGATGATGTTGCAGAGGATTATTCAAGTGACAAAATGTATGGGTCATGCTTTGAATTATGTTGGAGTAAGAAAAAGCACAAGAGAGATATTGCAAGGGTAAAATGGGCAGGAATTTTTGGCATGAGTAGTCAAGACCAAAACAAAAGATTCCACCCAACGCAGAAACCATTGGAGTTATGTGCATGGTTTTTAAACCGATATAGCAAAGAAAAACAGGTTGTTGTTGACCTGTTTGGTGGTAGTGGTAGCACACTAATAGCCTGTGAACAGTTAAACAGAAAATGCTATATGGCTGAAATCTCACCTGAGTATTGCGATGTCATCCTGCAGAGATGGGAGAACTTCACGGGAGAAAAGGCTGTTAAATTATGAGAATTTATATCAGCGGTTCAATGGCATCCTGCATGAATACATACAGACGAAAATTCGAAAATGTGCAAACGATGTTAGAAGCAGACGGACATATCGTTATCAATCCTGCTGTTTTGCCAGTTGGGTTAGATAGTGATAAATATATGCCAATTTGCTTGTCTATGATTGATGGCGCAGATGCAATTTATCTGTTCAACGGATGGGAGAACAGCAAGGGAGCTTTACTGGAAAAGGCTTATGCCGAGTATCAAGGGAAGGAGTGTTTGTATGGCACGGACGGGTAGACTGAAAATTGGAATAGACCAGAACAAGCCATGTGTGTATAGATATGTTGATAATGAAAGTGGAATCATAAAATATGTCGGGATAGTATACAAAGGCGGTCTGGAAAAAAGGTTGATGGTTCATGCGAATACAGATGAGTGGGCGCTAGATGCGTGTTGGAAAGTAGAATATTTTGAATGTGAAACTCGTTCAGAGGCGGAAGCCTTTGAGTCGCATTTGATTACGCTGTACGGAACAGACAAATATTACAACAAAGCAAAAGCAAACTGGGGGATAAACAAATATCTCCCAGACGTAGATTCGATGTGGAAAATAGCTGTCACACCGCACTTTGCAGACATAGAAACGTTAAATATTGCGATTCTGATAAGAAAACTGATTCGTGCCGGAAAGAGGGAGGAAGCGCTTTTGCTACTTGATTTGCTAGAAAAGGAAGAGACAGATGGCTAAAACAGGACGTCCAAAAAAAGAATTTGATACAAAGGCGTTTATTGATCTTGTCGGGCTTGGATGCACGCAGGAAGAAATATGTTGGTACTTCCGAGATGAGACGGGAAAACCGGCAAATATAGACACGCTGACAAGGTGGTGCAAGCGCACGTTCGGCATGACTTTTCAAGAGTATTTCAAGCAAAACGGGTTCATGGCGCTCAAAATCAAACTGCGCCGGAATCAGTTCAAGCTGTCGGAGAAAAGCGCAGCAATGGCTATATTCCTCGGCAAGAATTATCTGGGGCAGCGAGATGACTTTGTAGAGAGTGAAGAGGACACCGAGAAGATGCTGAAGGGCGTAAGAGAAGCGTTAGGAGAGATCCAAAGTGTTATCGACTAAGCAGCAGGAATATCTGAACAACTGTAATCACAGGTGGAATCTCAAGATCGGAGCAACGGGCAGCGGAAAGACCTGGATAGACTATAATTATGTAATACCGGAGAGAGCCCTGTGTATGAAGGGCGAAGGAACCGGGATCATACTTGGGCATACAAGAGCTACCGCATGGAGAAACGTGATAGAACCTCTTCAGAACAGATATGGTATGAGATTAGTAGGAAAGCTGAAGAGCGACAGTTCTATCATGATGTTCGGTCAGAAGTTCTATGTGCTGGGCGCCGATAAAGATACCTCAGTGGCAAAAATTCAAGGTATGACGGTCGAATATGCCTATGGTGATGAAATAACCACATGGAGCGAAAAAGTCTTTCAGATGCTGAAATCGAGGCTCAGGTGCAAACATTCGCACTTTGACGGAACTGCAAACCCTGCATCACCGCAGCACTTCTTGAAAGAGTTCATAGACAGCGGAGCGGATGTGTATTGTCAGAAGTCTACGCTGTATGATAATCCGTATCTGCCGCCGGAAGTAGTAGACGCACTGGAGAAAGAATACGCAGGGACAGTCTACTTTAAGAGATACATCTTAGGTGAGTGGGCGCTTGCGGAAGGCCTGATCTATCCTACATACACAGAGGCGCTTTCGGACTGCGTATTTTACGATGAGAACGATGATTACAGCGAAAGTGTAGTAAGTATCGACTATGGTACACAAAACGCATTCAGCGCAGGATTATGGGGCGAATATAACGGCGTATGGTATAGATATGACGAATACTATTACAGCGGGAGAACAGAGGGCGTACCGAAGACGGACGAGGAATACGCCGAAGACCTGGACAAGTTCACTGAAGAGGCACGCGAGAAATTAGCACCCGGAAGAAAGCTGCGTGTTATAATAGATCCGAGCGCGGCGTCATTCAAGACATTATTGCAGAAGCGAGGATGGTATAAGGTAACACCGGCCAACAATGATGTAGCGGACGGAATAAGAGAAACATCAAGCGCCTTGAAAACAGGCAGGATAAAGATAAGTCCTGCGTGTAAAGCATGGCAAAAGGAGGCGGCAGGGTATTCATGGGATGACAAGAGCGATAAAGATGTACCGATTAAAGAGAACGATCACGCAATGGACGAGACACGATACTTTGTAAGAACGATGCACATTAATAAGAAAGCGAGGAGAAGAGATGAGGACTTTTCAAGACCTTCTAGGGGTTGGTGATAATGAATATAACAGAATGGACTTTGTAAGAGAGTGTATAAGTGAGTACAGGAGCTCGGACATGTACCGGAAGGCAAGGACTGCAGAACTGTATGCAAAGAAGCAGAACGTTACGATCATGCAGTATCAGAAGTTCTTGTATACGGCACAAGGTAAACAAGTACCGGATGATTTCAGCCCGAATTATAAGCTGAGATCTAATTTCTTTTACAGGTTCATCACACAGGAGAACCAGTATCTGCTGGGCAACGGAATAACGTGGACGGATGACAGCACGAAAGATAAGCTAGATCCTAAGTTCGAGTATACACTCAGGAAGATGGGCAAGAACGCATTGACAGCGGGCGTGTGTTACGGGTTCTACGATTATGATACGCTGAAGATGTTCAAGGCTACTGAGTACAGGCCATTGATAGATGAAACAGATGGGTCGCATAAGGCGGGGATCTATTTCTGGCAGATGGCGCCGGATAAGCCGCAGAGAGCGGTCTTGTATGAGCTTGATGGATATACCGAGTATATGTGGGAAGATGGTAAGGGAAGCATTGTAAGACCGAAGACCGCATATAAGACTACAGCAATAGGAGACGCGGTAGATGAAGCGCAGGGCACGATGGTATATGATGGCGAGAACTATCCGGGGTTCCCTATCATACCGCTGTACGGCAACCCGGAACATCAATCAGAGCTTGAAGGCTTGAGAGAACAGATAGACTGCTATGACCTAATCAAATCAGGATTTGCCAATAACGTAGATGAAGCAGGATTCATTTACTGGGCAATACAGAACGCAGGAGGCATGGATGAACAGGATGTGGCGGAGTTCGTGCAGAAGATGAGAACGCTGCACGCGGCAAGCATGGATGATGAAGGGGCAAAGGCAGAAGCTCATACAGTAGAAGTACCTACAGAAGCTAGGGAGTCATTACTGACTAGACTTTCTTCAGACCTGTATCGTGATTTTATGGGGCTGGATACAAAGGAAATAGCCGGAGGAGCGGCGACAGCTACGGAGATCAAAGCGGCATATGAACCGCTGGATCAGAAGACAGATGATTATGAAGCTCAGGTAAAAGAGTTCCTGGGTGATATTCTTAGTCTTGCGGGCATAGACGATACACCGACATTCACGAGAAGAAAGATCGTGAACACAGCTGAAGAGGCTAATATGATCCTTGCATCAGCGCAATATACCTCTTCAGAATACACAACAAGGAAGCTGTTGTCATTATTCGGCGATATGGATAAGGTTGAAGAAGTCATGGCGCAGCAGATGAACGATGAGGGCGCAAGGTTCGAGAGCGGTGAGGCTGAATGATAAATGCCAACGAGAAAAGACTTAAGACGCTGCAGAAAGAGCTCGCTAAAGAATACAGCAAGTCTGAAAAAGAGATCCGGCGTATAATGTCAAAATACATGAAGGCATTTCAAGAGGCAGATGCGATAGAAATATCAAGGCTTCAAAAAGGCGAGATAACTTTTGCGCAATATCAAAAATGGCGCAGAGAAAAGCTGCAGACATCTGAATGGTCAAGGCGATTAACAAGAGACATATCCGAAGAATTAACTGAAAGAGATAAGAAAGCCTTAGATATAACCAATAAAGCCTTGGCGTTTGCTGCAGCTGAAGGGATTGCATTTGCCTTGTTTGAAGTCAGTAGGGTGATCGGGAACAACGGTATCATTCAGAAAGAAGCAAAAAGAATAAACATGACGAGCCGCAGCCAGAAAGAAGCAAAAAGAATAAACATGACGAGCCGCAGCGCAATAGAGCAGGCATTAAAAGGCAAATTATATAAGAAAAAGCTCAATGTGGCAAAGGATATGCTTTGGAATGAAAAGAATGTCCGTAATGCAATAGTGCAGAGTCTTATGAAAGGCGAGGGAGTTCCGAAGGCAGCTGAAAGACTTTTGGACACGGTAGGATCGTATTATCAGCGAGAAGATATTAAGGACTGGGTAGAAAAGACAGAAAAAGAAATATCTAAAGAGATAGCACGGAAGAACAGGATCGCATCACAGAGAGACGCACGCACGATGCTTAATGCGGCGGAGCAGGGTGGTAAACTTGCGGAGTATGAAGAACTTGCTGAGGAGGGCGTGGATATTGAGAAAGGCTGGATGGCTACACTTGATGAGAGAACACGTGACAGCCATGCAGAGATGGATATGGAGTTTGTGGGCGTTGATGATGAGTTTAGTAATGGTCTTGAATATCCGTGCGACCCTGCGGGAGCGCCAGAAGAAGTGTATAATTGCAGATGCACGCTAATATCAAAGATTGATGGAAAAACTATAGCTTTTGAAGAACGTAGGAATAATTTAGAAAGGCCGTATGAAGAATGGAAGTCAAGGTCACAAGTCACGTAGACGAAGTAAAAGATGCGCTTGAGCATCAGATAGCATTAGCACTTGCGAAAGTGGGCTTTGCTGCAGAAGATCATGTCAAAGCGCTTGCTCCTGTAGACACAGGAAGATTAAGGGCAAGCATAACGCATCTGGTAGATGACAGAAGTGTTACGATCGGAACTAATGTGGAGTATGCAAAATATCAGGAAATGGGCACGAGCCGAATGAAAGCACAGCCATTCCTGGAACCCGGCATAAGCAATAACATGGAGCAGTTCAAAGAGATAATCATAAACGAACTCAAGGGTTGACAATTACAATTAGCAGGTTGACAATAGCGATTTAATTGAATAAACTATAGTTGAAAGTACGAAAGACGAAGAACCGTCAACGAAGAAAAGGAGTACATAATGGCTTTAACAAGAAAGTTTTTATCAGCTATGGGTATCGAAGCCGACAAAGTGGACGAGATAATCACAGCACACACCGAAGTAACAGACGCACTTAAGACCGAAAGGGATAAGTACAAGAAAGATGCGGAGGAGCTGCCTAAAGTACAGGCGCAGCTCGATGATGCCCTGAAAAAGGGCGATGATGCGTACAAAGAAAAGTACGAAAATGAGCACAAGGCATTTGAAGACTATAAGAAAACGCAGGACGCGGAAGCGTTACAGCGCAAGAAAAAGTCCGCATATAGAGAGATCCTAAAAGAAGCAGGGATACAGGACAAGAGAATTGATGCAGTGCTCAAGGTATCAGGAGATGTAATAAACAAGATAGAGCTCGATGATGATGGCAAGGTAAAGGGCGCAGACGAGCTGACGAAAGCCGCTGCGAGTGAATGGCCGGAATTTATCGCCAAAGAGGAAACTCACGGCACTAACACACAGTCGCATGAGGGGTCAGGCAGCGGCGGAATGTCAAAAGAAGACATCATGAAGATAAAGGACGACACGGAAAGACAGAAAGCTATAGCCGAAAATCACGAGCTGTTTGGATTTTAAATGGAGGGATATAAAATGCCTACTAACGTAACAAATTCGGCAGAAACTAATGTAATTACCACTGAGCAGATGGTAAGAGCAAGAGAGATTGATTTTATTAATAGGTTCAATGAAAACATCCTTGCCAAGCTGAATGAGGCAATGGGTGTTACAAGAAAAATGCCTATGACAGAAGGAACTACGATGTATGTTTATAAGACAGTCGGCACGCTTCAGAGCGGAAATGTTCCTGAAGGTGAGATCATTCCTCTGTCAAGGTATGAAAGAACAAAACAGGCCGTAGGCGAAATGGTCTTGAATAAGTGGAGAAAGGCTACAACCGCTGAGGCTATTCAGAAATCCGGATATGATGAGGCAGTAAAAGAAACAGACTCAAAGATGCTGAAGGATATTCAGAAGTCTATTAGGTCAGATCTGTTCAACTTCATCGATGGAATCGACGGAGCTACAGTTGTTGGCGGAAGTACGCTTCAGGCTGTAATCGCAAAGACATGGGGCGAACTGCAGGTGCTGTTCGAGGATGACGCAGTAGAAACTGTTCATTTTGTTAATCCGAGAACCATTGCTGACTATCTGGGATCAGCGAATATCACACTTCAGACAGCGTTCGGTATGACATATATCGAAGACTTTCTCGGTATGGGCACTGTGATCATGAACAGCCTTATTCCGCAGGGAGAAGTTATTTCAACCGCTAAAGAAAATATTATCATGTATTACCTGACAATGAGCGGTGACGTAGCGAGTACATTCAAACTCACTACAGATGAAACCGGGTTCGTAGGTATGCATATCGATCCTAACTTCGTAAGAGCTCAGCAGGAGAGTCTATTCATGAGCGGTATCAAATACCTCGTAGAATATGCTAACGGAGTTGTAAGAGGACTGATCGACAGCACGCCTACACTTCAGAGCGTCACTGTAACATCGGATCAGACAGGTGCTTCGAGCGGTGAGAGCCACATTTCAACAAGTGCATATTCACTTGGGACAGGCGAGAAGTTTGTTTATAAGACAGGCACAACTGCTCCTACAGTAACTTATGGACAGAAACTCGGTTCGACATGGACAGATCTGCCAGCGAATGGAATTATCACGCCAACAGCGACACACACGAAGATTACGGTTGCAGCTATAGATGCTAATGGCAAAGCACAGGCAGCTGGAAATCAGACACTGTCGATAAAAGCGTAGGCGGTAGCACAGTAGGCGAGGCTGAGGTCGGTACTGCAACAGTAGGCTGATTTCAGCCTTTGCTACCATTGATAGCCTAATGAGGTGATATTATGTCATACGAAAAACAAATATGGAATACTGGTGATACTATTACAGATGCCAAACTAAACCACATGGAAGACGGTATCGCTGGCGGTGGCGCATATGTTTTTAGACCAACTGGTTCGCCAAAGGTATTGGATAAAACATTTGCTGAAATCAAAGATATGATTGAAGCTGGGGTTGTATTATATGAATACAATGAATACAATCAATATTTTTCATTGAACACTCTTACTTATGATAGTGATGGGTCTTTTATTCTTCAATTTAACAATGGGTATAATTATATCGGTAATTCAGCGGATTCATACCCAACGGAAGATTTAGATTAGTCACCGTAAAGGAGTAGTTAATGTTATCAGAATTATGCAAAGAACTGAATAACTGGTTTTGCGCAAAGAAGTACTTTGGCACATACACTATAGAAGATGGAACACTTGTTATTCCGGAGCTTCAGAGCGGACAGTATTACAGAATCTGCGGCAGCGTATTCAATGATGGAGTTCATCAATACCCGGCGGCAGGGCTGAAAGACGAGACATTCAATGGTGCAGTATGGGCTATGGCTATCCCGGAGGAGGTCATAGACCTCTCTGAAGAGATAGACGAGTGGAAAGCCAAGTATGAGACTGCGGAGACCATGTCGCCGTATCAGAGCGAGAGTTTTGGCGGCTATTCGTATACGAAAGCAAGCGGAGCGAGCGGTGGTACAGCCACATGGCAGGATGTGTTCGGATCTAAGCTGAACAATTACAGGAGGATCAAACCGTTTTGAGTCTATTAAGTGAAACGTTTGAAAAATTTAATATGATCGACAAGCGGACGGTCCCTGATGGCTATGGCGGTTATAGACCGTCATATGTGGTTGGCGCCGAGATCCAGGCTGCCGTGACTTTTGATACATCTATCGAAGCACGGACAGCGGAAAAGCAGGGTGTAACAAGCCTGTATACAGTGACTACATCAAGAGCGCTTACGCTGGAGTATCATGATCTGATCAAGCGTAAGAGTGATGGCAAGATCTTCCGCATCACTTCAGACGGAGATGACAAATTTACACCGCAGAGTGCACAGCTTGACATGAGGCAGGTGACTGCTGAAGAGTTCGTGCTGACTGAGGAGGTAAGCAATGGATAAGGCGCAGGCGATTCATGAGTTTTGGAGCAGTTTTGATCTGCCAGCATATGATGAAAGCTCAGTGCCTGACAATGCCGTTATGCCGTATATCACATACAACGTGGTTACAGACGGACTGGATAGCGTATTGCCTTTGCACGGATCTCTTTGGTACAGAACAACCTCATGGGAGGGCATCAGCAAGAAAGCCGAAGACATAGCGCAGGCTCTGGGCGAGAATGGCTATTTGATCAAAAAGATAGATGACGGATACGTATGGATGCAAAAGGGAAGACCCTTTGCACAGCGTATGACAGATGAAGACGAGCAGGTGCGCCGCATTTACGTTAATGTGACTGCGGAGTTCCTGACAGCATATTAAGGAGGAAAAAATGGGAGCATTTAATAAGGTTGCTAGCGATGTGTTTGACAAACTGCAGCTTGAAGCTGGAATGTTGCTGAAAACATTTACACCGGACAGCCCAACAGCGCCAGTTGATTCGAATATCATCTGTGCTACAACAGGTGGTATCAACGCTACATGCGTTCCTACAACTTCTGATTATGGCGAAGATATTGACAACGTTGCGAAGAACACGAAGGAACTTTTACATATTGATTCGTGGGAGTGCAAGCTTGCGTTTACGGCGCTGGATATGACAGCGGATATGATAAAGCTCGCACTGTCAGCAGCAACAAAGACAGCTGAAAGCGGGAAGGCAGCGAAAGTTGTGCCAAATGCACAGCCAGACCCGGACAAGGACTTCACAGACCTTTGGTGGGTAGGAGAAATCGCAAACGGTGGACTGGCAGCGATCAAACTCGCAAATGCTTTTTCTACAGGCGGATTCAACCTGCAGACAGGCAAGGCGAGCAAAGGACAGCTTTCGGTTGAGCTTACAGGCTTTGTATCAATTGACGATACTGGCACCGTGCCTATGGAATTCTATATAGGTGAAGGAGTAGAATAAGGAGTAAAAGAATGATAAAGAACCTAGCAGATGTAAAAGGAGATGCGGCGCTGGATCTTGTTGCTGATCTGATAGATCCTGTAACGGAAATTATGAGTGATCCTGTAGTTGCAGCTGCATATCGTGGGACGGAGAAAGAACCGGGATCTAAAGCAAAAGCAATAAAAGTGGCCATTAAAACGCATAAAAAGGCGATTACAACGATTTTAGCGCTTATGGATGAAGAAGACCCTAAGACGTATGAACCGAGCGCAATGGTTATTCCTGTAAGGCTTTTGCAAATACTGAATGACCCTGACATGAACAGCCTTTTTACTTTGCCGGATCAGAGCTCAGAAGAAAATACTTCTGGATCTGCTTCGGAGAATTCAAAGGACGAAGGTTAAGGGACTTTTTCAAATATGCTAGGTCAAGGTATGAAGTCGATTATGGATACAGAAGATATATAGCGGACTGTGCCTATATGGTCACAAAGAACCAAGCTGAAAGCTTTGGCGGGATGAAGATGACAGAGATGTGGGATGACATGTACAGACCGCAGGAGAACAGAGATGCTGAAACCATAAAAAACGACATATGTAACAGAATAGACAGAATGAGGAGCAAATAATGGACGTATTTGATTTAAGTGCCACGCTAACGCTCGATACCAGCAAGTACGAGGCCGGTTTAAACGGAGCGGCTGGGATGGCAAAAGGGATCGGTAGTAAGATAGGTTCAGCCCTCAAAACTGCGACATTAGTAACAGGAGCACTTGCAGCGGCTGGAGCAGCCGTTACAGGTGCTTTTGTATCTGCGGCCAAAAAGACTGCAGATTACGGCGATAAAGTCGACAAAATGTCGCAGAAAATTGGGATCTCTGCAGAAGCCTATCAGAAGTGGGACTATGTAATGCAGAGAGCTGGCGGTAGTATCGACAGTATGAAAATGGGCATGAAAACGCTATCACAGCAAGCAGAGAAAAACAGTGACGCGTTCCAGAAGCTCGGAATATCGCAGGAAGAAGTGCAGAACCTGTCACAGGAAGATCTCTTTGAAAAAACTGTAAAAGGGCTTTCAGAGATGGAAGCAGGCACAGAAAGAAATGTCCTGGCGTCTCAGCTTTTAGGAAGAGCCGGAGCAGATATGGCACCGCTCTTAAATCAGGGATCTGACGCAATAGAAGAGCAAATGGAAATTGCAGAAAAATATGGAATGGTGATGCCGGACGCTGCAGTGAAAGCCAGTGCGGCATTTGAGGACAGCCTGACTACTATGCAAATGACCTTTGAGGGTCTGAAAAACAGAATGATGGGCGAGTTCCTACCTGCTATGACGCAGGTCACAGATGGAATGGCTAAACTGTTCGCAGGAGACGACAGTGGTGCTGAGGACGTGGCTAAGGGTATCGAGGGTATCATAAAGAAAGTTGGAGAGGTACTACCTAAAATAATAAAGATAGGTGCGGACATAGCCGTAAACTTAGGTAAGGCTTTTATTGATAATCTGCAAAGCAACCTGGGAGGAGGTCAGCTTGTAGATGCTTTTGCTAACGGAGTTGATCTAATAGTAGAGAACGTGCCAACGTGGATAGAGAACCTTGCTACTCAGTTTGCTGACAATGCTCCGATGATAGCCGAGCAGGGCACAGAAATGATAATCAAGCTGGGCGAAGGCTTGATCGAAGCTTTACCGCAACTCATTTCAGCAGCAGGGCAGATCGTCAACGGACTACTGAGGGTGTTTATAGGAATACCAGTATTATTACTTGCGAAAGGTATGAGCGCAGCAGGAAGCTTTGTGCTCGGTATACTGAAGAAAGCAAACAATGCAGCTACAGCAGGGGCTAAGCTTGTATCTAATGCTGTAAAGGGACTTAAGAAACTTCCGGCACAGTTCATGTCGTGGGCAAGTAAAGGAGTGTCAGCGCTTATTAATGCGATAGGCAAAGGCGCAGGCAAAGCCAGAAGCGCTGCGCAGAAAGTTGCATCAGGAGCAATTAACGCAATTAAGAGCGCATTTGGCAAAGTTGGTGATATTGGAATGAATCTTGTAAGAGGTATCGGACGCGGAATCACAAATGGTACGAGTTGGATCAAGGGACAGATCCGTAGTTTTGTAGGAAATGTAAAGTCATTCCTTAAAAGCCTTTTCGGCATCAAATCTCCATCAAGATGGGCAAGAGATCAGATAGGTAAGATGATCGATATCGGACTTGCTAATGGTATTACAGATAATGCAGATGTAGTAGATGACGCAATGAAAGACGTAGTTCCGGACATAGACGGCAGAAGACTTACTACAACAGTACCGAATACAGGGAAGAATCTTAAGATGGTCTACCCAGTATTTAATACTGACTTGACGGTCAACGGTGCGGATGACCCCGAAAAGTGGGGAGTATCTTTTGCTAACGCACTGGAGATGAAAGTGAGGGCTATATGAGTTATAAAGTAAAACAACCCACGGGGCTAACAATAACAAGGAGCGGCTCAAAGTTCAAGGCTACATGGAAAGAGCCGGAAGTATACTTGATAACAAAATATCATTGGGGCTATCAGAAGAACGGCAAATTCAAGTGGCTTGGTGCTGATTCTACAAAGACTAAGAGAGCTGAACTGACAATTTCCGGAAACGTAGAAATGGTAGCGTTTCGTGTATGCGGTTATGGGCTTCCAGGCCACTTAATATGGAGTGCAGAAACGATAAAAAAGTATCCTGTATATGCACCGTATAGACCGACTATTACGGCCAATTTTGTGCAGACTGCCATGACTACATTTACGTGGAACATGGTAGAAGACAAAAATCATGATAGGCCAACAAGCAGCGCAAAGCTGCAGACAATACTTGTGCAGGATTGCCCAAGCGGCGAGAAAGCTTTGGCATCGTTAAAACAATGGAAGACCGTAACTACTACAACAGTAGGAGTGAATGGATCTATAACCCCTGTAAACGGAGCAGGAGAAGACACAGGGCTCATCAGTGGTAAGTCATATACAAGAGTTGTCAGAGTAAAAGAAATAGGTCTTGGCGGTGAAAGCGACTGGAGATACGCAACTCATATATACGCTGCGCCATATGCTGCGACAAATGTAGAGGGGACAGTAACAAAAACAGATGCATCCTTGAACTGTTACATGACATGGCAGACGCCTACAGATGCGGGGCATCCTATTGATAAAGACGGCGTAGTTCCTGAATGGGCTATCGCTACACCGGACGCAGGAATGGAGTGCCCAGATGATGCAGATTTTGAGGAATTGCCAGCACAGTCAAGTACGTCCGGAGTTGAGGCAAAACAATTTACAATAGATAAGCCTATAGGTGCAGATAAATGTCTGTTCCTGAGAGTTGTAACCATGCACGACACTGATGTGGTACAGTCGAATGCGGTTCTTGCTAAAGGTGACTCTGTAGGACCGTTAGTGCAGCCTGCATTTACAGAGGCGCCTGCGATCACATCGTCAACAGTTACGATTAAGGCGACTAATGAATCAGCAGTTGACGATAGTTTTGTTGTAGACTTTCTTGAACGTGAGGATGGGTCAGTAGAAGTGCTTGGGCTTCATGATACTTCTACAAAAGTATATCAGGTCACAAATATTGAGAACGCAAGGGTCGGTATCAAGGCCTATGTCGGAACATGGAACGGTTCTACAAAAGAAGTTGAGAACATACTTATGGAAAGCCCTATGATATGGAGCGCAGGAAATGTGCCTGTAGCACCGTCATTAAGTGACTTTAATGTAGAACAGAGCATAGTTCCGAACACAGTACTTGTAAGCTGGGATTATTCATGGGATGATGCAGATGCATGTGAAATAAGTTGGAGTACAGAGCCGGATGCATGGATTAGTACTGAAGATCCTGAATCGTATGTGGTTTTAAGAGGCCTTGAGAATAAGCTTGCTATAAAGGGAGTAGAAGCAGGGATACCGCTTTATGTTAGAATCAGATACCTTGACGGAGTAGATGAAGAGGCTATTTTAAGCCCATATAGTGATATCAAGAATATTACCATTTCGACAGTTCCTGCAATACCGACATTGAACCTTGAAAAGCAGTTCTTTACACAGGGCGAAGAAGTAAATTGCAGCTGGATCTATGTTACGACAGACGGAACAGAACAGGCACAGGCACAGATAGCAGAACGTATAGTTACTACAGAAGGCGGAGAAACGGTAATCTCATACGAGCTCTTGAAAGAGGTAGCAACCGAACAGAAAACCGTGATAGAAAACACCTGGGAAGTTGGGACACAGCACTCTCTTGCGGTCAGAGTGGCAAACGGCAGCGGAAACTGGAGCGAGTGGAGCGAGGCCGTAGTTATCACAATAGCAGAACCTATTACATGTGAGATAACACAGGCAAGCCTTGAAACCGGAGAAGACGAGCTCGAATTACAGGAACTGCCGATGACAGTAACCGTAGAAGGCGCAGGAACAGGCGGGCAAACTACTCTTATGATAATGCGCAAGGGCGATTACAGAATAGAACGGCCTGAAGGCGAAGATTTTAAAGGCCATGACGGCGAAGTAGTTTATCAGAATATATACACTGGAGAAGCTCAGCAGACAATAACGCTGGAAGACCTGCAAGGAGATCTTGATGACGGAGCCAGATACGTGATATATGCAAGCATTGAGGACGATTACGGACAGAGCGACAGTGATGAAATAGAGTTCACAGTCAACTGGGATCATAAAGCTATATTGCCGAGCGCTACTGTAGTAGTAACAGATGTCGCAAAAATCACTATAGCAGAATCAGAGGACGCAGAAGAAGGCGACTATGTGGATATCTACAGGCAGTCAGTAGATGGTACGGAGCTTATCTATACAGGAGCTGAATTTGGTGAAACGTATGTAGATCCATATCCGACTATAGGTAATTTTGGGTATCTGATAGTTGGCAGAAACGCATATGGAGATTTTATCATGGAAGAGTCTACCGGAGATCATGGTCAGTTTGCATGGTATGACCTTCCTGCGGAGTTTGAAAGTGAGAGAACACTGATAGACTTTAATGGCGAACAGATACAGCTTTACTACAATGTAGATGTATCACACAGCTGGAATAAGGACTTTAAAAAAACAAAGTACCTCGGTGGATCTATTGTCGGAGATTATGTAGCTGGCGTAGAAAGAACCGCAAACGTAAATGCTGTAAGTGTACCTATTTTGGAATCCGGTATGCTCGAATCCATGAGGAGGCTTGCAAAATATGAAGGAAATTGTCATGTAAGGACAAAGGAAGGGTCTTCGTTTACGGCAGCTGTTCAGGTATCTGAAGATGATAATCACGATAAAGCAGGATTTGTAAGAAGCTTCAGCATATCTATAGAAAAGGTTGAGCCAGTAGAGCTTGACGGAATGACAGAAGATGAGTGGGAGGCGCAAGATGCAGTGGAATAGGGGCTATAAGGCCGTCTTTTACGCAACTACTGTAAACCCTAAAACTTGGGCTGATAATAATGAGCGTGTCGAAATTATAGATGGCAGTATAGATCGAGAGTCTACAGGGCTACGTGGTGGTGCTGATATCACTTCAGATGCAGAGGGGTACAATGAAAGGTTGATCCGAATATACCTTGATGCAGTGCAGGAGAGCGATATATCGCACAATGCTATTTTTACCGGATATGCAGTAAGTCCGACGCTTGATGTAGAAGGGACGCTTAAGACACAAAAATACAGCTGTTACAGCGTCTTAAAACCTGCGGATGACATATTACTCGAAAGAGGCTGGTATGCGCCTTTAGGGGCTAATACAGGCGCTCTCATACGTACATTACTTGATGTCACACAAGCGCCATTTATAATAGAGGGTGATCCGGGATCTCTTGAAAACTACATTGTAGCTGAAGATAATGAAACACGGCTCACGATGGTAGACAAAATACTCAGGGTAATGGGGTTGGATCTCATTGTTACCGGAGCAGGAGAGCTAATACTCAGGCCGAAAAAGACAAATGCTGATGTAGTATTTGATCCTGCTACGAATGACATTGTAGAACCGTCTTTCTCGATCACTCACGATTGGTATGAAGTGCCGAATGTACTGAGAGTTATCATGGATGACGTATCCGCCATCGCAAGAGATGACAGCGAAGCCAGCATATACAGCACAGTAAACCGTGGAAGAGAAATATGGTCACAGGAAAACAGTCCGGCTCTTGCTATTGGAGACACGTTAGCGGACTTTGCTAGTCGCAGACTCAAGGAACTTCAGATGGTAGGAACGCAGGCAAGTTATACAAGACGATTTTTGCCGGATGTAAATGTTGGTGATGTTGCAAGGATCAGATATGAATCACTTAGTGGATTGTATCGCATAACTGAGCAAAAAATAACGTTAGGCCATAATCTCACGACTTCGGAAACAGTCGAAAGATTAGACACGGATATATAAGGAGATCATGATATGAATAGCTTAGATTATGTTGTAGATAAGGTACTCGAGGTCATACGCAGAGACATTAAAAAGAGTACTAGTGACTCATCCGATGTTGGTACTGTCAAGAGAATAGACGGTAATATCGCTTGGGTACAATATGACGAGAATAATCCACAAGTAACGCCAGTTGTGATAAGTGGTGCAAGTTGCAAAGAGGGCGACAAAGTACGTATTAAGAACAACAACGGTACAGCGTTTATCTTAGGCAATGACAGTAACCCACCTACAGATGATACTAAAGCCGAGCATGCTCAAGTAACGGCCGAAGCAGCTGGCAAAGCAGCGGAAGGTGCTCAGATTACAGCAAGCGAAGCCTTAGAAGATACAGAGCATACAGCACAATACTTTTGGTACAGAGACGGTAATGATAGCGAAGCAGGAGCACACGTAACAGAAGTACCAGCGGAAGATTTTATGCAAAACCCGAGCGGTGGTAACATTTTGCTTAGAAGCAATGCTGTAAGGCTGAGAATGGCACTTATCACACTGGCAGAGTTGACTGGTACAACGTTTACGTTTTATGACCCAAACACAGGGCAGGAGAGACTGAAGCTGTTTGAAGATGGGCTTGATTTAACTGGCAAAAAGTTTGGTGGGACAGCAAGTAACAGGAATTACTCATTTGCAAGAATGCGCCCACAGAGTTTTACCATTGGATACCATGACGCAGAAAATAACGAAGAAAGAACATCCGAGTCCTTTGGAAACAGTGGATTTAACAATTTTATGTATTCACGAAAAACTGTTTGGCAGGATAGTGCGCAAATGGTACTCAAGTATTTTATTTCATACATACTTGATAACGCAGGGTTCAGGATAGTCAGAGACAGGAGCACATCGCCATATAATACTGGCTCCACTTCAGGGCATTGGGAAATATCAGAATTAACAGAGGACGGTCTGCATATGAATGGTGTAGAGAATTACGCATATACAGACATTACCCCCGCAGAAGAAGAAAGAGGGTCTGACGCAGGAATAGGCTACGTGCGGGACATCTTTCGTGCTGTAAATGACGATAACGACACTTTATTTTTGGTAGGGGAAGTATCGGGAGATTTTAGCGATGATACAAGCACAAGAACAGTGGAGATAGGAATGAAGATAGAGTCAGATGCAGAAGCAGGCAATATAGACAAACAGCTGTATGGTATTATTGATAATCTTGGATGGAACACTCAAGTGGCTGGAGTTATAACGGACGACATAAGAATATAGAGGTGAAGTATGAGTGCATATATATTAAACTTAAAGCATCTATTGTATCGTATATGTAAACGATTAGATGATACCGGAGCTAAAAACTGGGTCGCACCGTCTTCAGTGTCTTGCCAGACGGGTAAGTGGTACAAGGTGGCAGAGGTCACACTCGACCCAGGTATATGGTTCATAGATTGTAATGCTTATTTCCCTAAAACAAACACAACAGGGACAAGACAGATAAGAGTTACAACAGCAACTTTTACTAATGGCACTACAACAGCTCCAGCATCATACGGTAATATCACAAACGATATAATTGTGGGAGCAAATACAGCGCAATATCCGCAGTCGCACTTTCCTGTTGATATAAGCAGTCAGACCACATTTAGGCTGGCGGCATATCAGGACAGCAAGTCTACCATGAGTGTTACTGGCAGAATGTATGCGACAAGGATAAAGTAACAAATATATTGCGAA
>Ga0256404_1004739_pt1 | contig 25132 bp, 26 predicted proteins | sample RumenRJG_01DNA_FD_185990 | JGI IMG/M metagenome (GOLD analysis project Ga0256404, IMG submission 185990) | Bovine rumen microbial communities from Lethbridge, Alberta, Canada - RJG_01 | ecosystem: Host-associated > Mammals > Digestive system > Stomach > Rumen | place: Canada: Alberta | collected...
TTGATTTTGATTCAAGAGGGACTCGGAGCATCTGCAAAACGGAGGAACGGAATTCAGCCGCTTCATCCAGAAAAAGCGTTCCGTTATGGGCAAGGGATATTTCACCCGGATTGCACCGCGCACCACCGCCACAGATTCCTTCAATCGATGCTGTCTGATGTGGCATTCGGAATGGAGCGGTTCTGATTAATCCGTCATTTGGCCTCATCAGACCTGCCAGGCTGTGAATGCGTGTGACAGTTTGAGATTCTTCGACCGTAAGTTCTGGTGTAAGGGCTGGAATTAGGCGTGTAGAAAGAAGCGTTTTGCCACAACCGGGTGCACCTTCAAGCAGAATATTGTGCTTTCCTGCGATTGCGATTTCGATTGCACGGGCTGCGTCATAGTAACCGTCAAGGTTCATATCGTAGACTTCTGAAAGAAGTTCTTCGTTGAATTTGATTTTGCCCTGTTCTGTCGATGATGAATTCCTGTTTTCTGTAAATTGAGCCTTGTGCAAAAGTTTTTCATGTGCGTCAGAAAGGGAAGAAATTCCCATCACTTTCATTCCGGGAACTTCCTGTGCTTCTGCAACATTCTCTTCTGGCACAATCACATTGTAGATTTCCATTGCTCTTGCGCTCTCAACTGCCGCATGAACGGCACGAACCGGCCGCACTTTACCAGAAAGCTCCAGTTCACCAAGAACAAGCACATTCTCACCTTTGTAACCGTTCTGCTCACTTAGAATGGAAAGTGCCATTGCAAGCTGAGTTCCACGGCTTTCTTTGCGAAGGTCGGCTGGGCTGAGAGACTGCAAAATGCGTTCTGCAGGAAGCTCAAGCCCGCTGTTACGGAAGGCAGCCTTTATGACTTCGCGGGTTTCTTTTACCATACCGTCAGAAATGCCAACTATATCGTATGCGGGGATTCCACGGCGTAAATCCGTTTCTACACTAACTACCGCACCTTCATATCCAAATGGCTCGAATGTGAAGATGTTGCGCTTTGGAAGTTCTTCTTCTGACTCAGGCGGCTCATTTTCTTTTGCCTGTTCAGTTTTTTTTTCTGCAATCATTTCTGCCTGTTTTTCAATGGCTTCTTCTTCGCTTGTTGCGCCAAGCCGTTCAAGGCGGGCAAGATATTCTTCAATCGTGCCGGATTTTGTCGGTGTGATTGGATTTACATCAACTGTCATTCCATTTAATGTGAGATGTTCATCAATGAGTGCGTCAAACAAGGCATCTTCTCGCCAGAATCCTTCAGGTTCATTTGTTCCATACTGAACTAAAAGACTAATTTTTCCGTCTTTCTCAGGATTCTTGTAAAGTCGCACTCCCTCAATATACGGTTCTGGCACAAGTTCACGGAAAATCATTTGTAAATCTTCTTGTAAGAGAGATTCGATTTCTTTCTGTGTGTATGTCGTGCCGTTGATGTTAAAACTTGGTTCTGTTTCCTCGATTTCCTTACGGACTTCTGTCATGCTTTTCTGTACGGCTTTTGTAATCTGACTTGCAAAACTGTCAAACTGTGGCTGTTCACTAGGCGGAAGCTCAAATTCAATTTGATTTTCCAACTGCTCCTTTGAGCTTGCAAAGGCTTCACTTACGGCGTTCTCACCGTACATATCCGAAAGTTTTGAGAGAATTTCTTTGAGAGTTGATCCGTTCTGAACCATCTGTGCAAGCTCGTCTTTTTCGCTTGCTTCTGTAATGATTTTTACTTCTTCGTGTGGTTCAGGAAAATACGCTTCTTTGATGTGTTTTGCAAACGCCATGCTGTTTTCTGACGCAATGTTTCGCGGATACCACACATTGTGATTGCGTGAGTACAACCAGCCTTCATTTTTAAGTTCTGTACGGACTTCTTCGCTCGGAATTCCCGAAAAGCGAATATTCGCCCGCTTGTATTGCTCGCTGTTGATAATTTCCATTGAGATTGTAGATGTTTGTGTAATTGTGTCTGCCATGAGTGCATACTCCTAAATGTGAGAATTGCAGCACTGGGCAGACTGCTGTGTAATGTTATTGATTGCTTGTCATTGTCGGGAGTGACCCGACAATCTGCTAGAAAATCATCTCTATTTCCGGCTCCTGCTTTTTGGGAGCCATAGAGCTGTTCTGATTTTGGTTTTGTTCAAAGGCGAGCGTTTTGAGGATTTCTGTTCCCCTTCTGTCGGCGTTGAAAAGAATGTTGCCGACTGAATCAATGCTCTTGTCGCGGTTTTCCGCTTTTTTAAGGTCATTGTTCACATTCACCATGATGTTCTTTTTGAAATCCTCTGCAATCTCAGGCGAAACAGAAAGATTCATGCCCGATTTACAGGCCGCGATGTAGGAACCAAGATATTCAACAGGCTCTGCGGATTCAATCGTAAGCGAAAGACCTTTAAGATTCGTAGGCTGATTGATTTTATCCTTTGCCATTTCCAGAATAACCTCTGGATTTTCCGTCTGTTCCGGGAAGAAAACGGCGGCGGTATGGAAGTTCTCGTCTTTACCCTTGAAGTTGTAAAGAACGCCTTTTTCGCCGTCTTTGAGTTCTGTTCCCGCTTCACTGATCTGATTACGGGTAGCTACGATGTTCGATTCATAGCCTTTCTTCATTTTCTCAAACTGAACCGGGATAAGGCGGCTTGCGGGGAGACAGTAGCCCTGAGAAAGCGTGTAGACCGGCTCTGCTTTGATGTTACCGTTCTGGTCAGGCAGGAAAGGTGCTTTGTTTGCGTCCAATCCTGCTTTCATGACTTTTGCATTGTGTGACGGAATCCAGAATCCGCTGAATTCGCTTTTTGAGACGGGAGTCTCGAAGGGATTTGTGTTTTCGTTTTCCATGTTTTGCTCCTTCTGATGTAAAACTTAAGATGAAATTTCTGGGAGTCAAATAACGGTACGCTTTTAAAATGTACCAGATGAAATATATCACGCCAAAAGGATTTAATCAATATTTCATTCTGTACATTTTTTACTGCATGAGGTATTCTAGCCTTATGCGACAAAGCCTTACCGTCTATATTCCTCAGAATCAAGATGTCTCCTATTCGCTATACGCACTTGGATTAAAAATCGCAGTTCCGGTACTTTCAGATAACCAGGGCGAATACATCTTCAAATTTACAGGCGGAACCCCAGTCGTACTTTTTTACACTTTTCAGAACATAAAACGGGCCTTTATTGTAACCTCCTTGCAGGACGAGCGTGACGGAGATCCTGTAACACTTCCTGGTGTGGATGGAAAACTCTGCCTTATTGCAAGTTTCAAAGGTTACAGAATCCGTCTTTTGGATGAACTTCTCAAACAGTTGTCCGCTCAGGATGAACATTACATCTTTACCCAGCCGCTTTTATTCTGGTATCGCCTTGCTGCAGTGATTCAATACGCCAAAACAAAACAGACCGCAATCGAAACATTACTTAAAGGAATCTAATATGACCGACCGTATTACCTACGCCCAGCAAAAACTCTTAGCTCTTGTAGAAAACCGCCAACTTCGCTCCTGGTGCTTAGAACGAAATCTGCCCCACGCAAGTCTTTATAAGCTGGCAGTAGGGCAGAGTGTACCCACTTTCAAGGCAATCAGCTATCTTGTGCCGTACTTTGCACCTGCCGAATGGCTTTTCTTTACGGATGAAGAAATTCCGTATCCAATTCGCACACTTCCTGAATGGAATCCTGATGATACTTCTGTTTTTATCCAGAAGCATAAAAAAGACTGGAAGCAGACCTCCCAGAAGTTCGGTATTGAAGAAGAAAATGCCCGGAATATATTTGTGAACAGGCGGGCGAACTTTACGCTTATGCAGATGCGGCGAATGGCGGGGGAGGTGAACCCGGAAGAGTGGTTTACGGAAGGGAATTAAGCTAGAATAGCAAAAATTCATTAATCAGGAGAATTACAAAATGTTTTCTGAAGAATATTTTGAACTAGGATTGCCAAAGAAAAAGATGGACGAATTGGGTGAAAGATTAACAGGTTGCGAATATTGTAATGCTACCTACGATAGAGAAGATAATGAAACATATTTTTATGAGCCACATGAAACATTTGAAAATCTGCTTGATGATATAGGTTTTTCAGAAAAAGAGAAAGAAATCATTTATGATAATATCAAATGTCCTAATTGCGGATGTGATTTGGATGGGTTTTCCGAGGTTACAGAGAATGAGTATTATCGGGAAGAAAAATTTCATAAAGCGTATATAAAAAAGATTGCAAAAAACTCTGAAACAGAAATCAAAGAGTTTTATCATTATCTTATGAAGTATCCATACTTAGGTTGTAATCATTCTGTAGGAAGAAAGATTCTAAAAGGAATTGATTCTTTGGAAAAAATTATGATCGAAAATCAGATCTATTACAGAGCAAGAGAACCAAAAGATTCAAAAATATTTACTACTGAAGATATGTTGCCACCGAATCCAGAAAATATAGCAGTGTCAGAGGGGCGTTTTAATCATTATGGGCAGTCGCACTGGTATTTAGGAAATTCAAAAGATTTATGTGGGGCAGAATGCTCGCATAAGAAAAATTGCGTCTTGTGGTTTCAGAAAATATACATAAAAAGTGCTTCAAATATTTTGGACTTGGCAAAAGATTACATAGATTATTACAATCCAGGAAATACAGATGCTTATAATTTGCCAATAATACTCGCTGCGTTATTGTGGTCTGGAGTAATTACAAAAGAACAAGAAATAAAGGGTTCTTGGAAACCGGAATATTTTATTACGAGATTTATTGCAGACATTTGTAAAGAAAGAAAAATAAATGGAATCCTTTATCCAAGCTCATTATATCCGTCTGGTAAAAATCTAGTGATATTTGATATTAACCAAATAGAATATAACTTCGATGGTAAACCTGAATTGAAAGAATATAATTATAAACAATGTGATTTTGATTATTGATTTTTTAATAATCATTCATAATTTGAACACTGCTGACTTAATAACAAAAATATGTTACTATTCTGTTGGTATTGATGATGAATAATTTTTACTGCATTTGGGTAAGAACGGGTTTTGAAAATAAATTTATAGAAAAAATACAATCTCTATTTGATTCTGCACCGGATGAAAAAAATGGTAAACTCCATTGCATAGGTAAACAAATACGATTAAGAAGCGGTAAAGAATTTATTGATCCGTTGTTGCCCGGCTATATTTTCTGGGAGACGGATAATCTTTCAAGAATTCAGGATATAAAAGATGAGGAAGGTTTTATAGATTTTCTTCCCAATGATAATGGTATAAAACCTCTTTCGGCAAAAGATACGGAGCTTGTGACTTCCTTCTTAAAATATGGAAGTGTTATTCCTATCTTAAATGTCCAGTTTGATGTAAACGATAGAATTGTAATTGTAGACGGCTTGTTTAAGGGAATGGAAGGCTTTATTTCGGATGTAAACAGGTCAAATAAGCGTATAAATTTTGAAGTTACACTTATGAATGGAAAACGAATCCTAAGCCTCTCGTATCAAGAACTGCAGAAAAATGAAAATAATAAGTAATTCTCGATTTGATAACCTAAAAGATTTGGAAAAGAAGCTTGCAAAAAGAGTATATTTTAAAAGGGTGTCAGGAATGAAAGGAAAAAAAGAAAAAGTGTTTTACAAGTACAAATCTTTGGAAGGGGAATCTAAAAAGAATTTACTTAGTTCAATAAAAGATTCCTATTTCTATTTTTCTAGTCCCGAGCAGTTAAATGATAATTTTGAAACTTATGTTAAATTAGATTTTACAGGAACCAATGAGCAAAAAATTGCTTGGGCAAGGGAATGTTATACTTATAATCAATATATAAGTGGAAAGATTCCACAAGCAATTATTGATTATGCACGTAAAAGATTTTCGCCTGAAACAGAACTGCGACAATTCAATAAATGTTTGGCTAATGATTTGAAAGCGCCAGAACATGAACTTCTTGAATTCGCGTTAGAAAATGAGAAAGCTATCAATGATAATAATGAGCTTTTTGTAAAGAATAATCATTAGGTATTCTCTCTTTAACTCCTGATTGTCTTAATGAATTAATGTGGGCGCATTATGGTAATAGTGGACTTGGTGTTTGTCTTGGCTATTCATTAAAGAAGAAAAAAAATGGTTGTTTTTTACCATTAAAGATTGAGGGATTCCCAGATTATCATGGACAGTACATACAAAAAATAAAATACACTACAGGAAAAAAAAACAATTCGTCTTTATGAATATGATAATCCATTAGAAATAATGACTTGGATAGATGGTGCATTTTATAAGACTGAAAAGTGGAAATATGAAAATGAATATAGATGTGTTCTTTCTGAATCTTTTTTACAAAGAGGAGATAGTTATAGAAAAATCTGTTATCCCAAAGAAATACTAACAGAAGTAATATTTGGTTATAAAGTTGATCAAAATGATATAAATGAAATCCGAGAACTGGTTAGGAATGTTTATAGGAGTCGAGTTCTGTTTTATCAGATTAAGTTGGACATTGAAAATGGAAAATTAAACAAAATACTTTTATAAAAAAGCTAAAATATTCATGTTGAGATTGTGGCCCCCTCCAAAAAAAGTATTAGAAGTAAATTTTCGATTGTTCACGATTTGAATATATTGACAACCTAAAATAATAAAGCGTATTATAATATTATTAAAGGCAGCCATTATTTGACGCGGAGTTTGGTTGAAGCACGTTTGTCAGGTGGTGAACAGTTCCATTGTGGGTGACGGCTGAAATAACGCTTGCTTGCCAATGGAGAAGGTGTCTTTAAAATTATAGTCTATAAATTTAATCTTATAAAATAAATCAAAGAAGGCAAATTATGATTAAGGTTTCTCGTGGATGTTGTGGTGAAGAAGAACTCGCACAAGTAAAAGAAGCATTTGAATACGGATATTTTGGTCTTGCATACAAAGTAGAAGAATTTGAAAAAGCTATCGCAGATTATCTTGTAACAGAGAGAAATGTTGTTGCTACAAACACAGGAACATCAGCACTTCATCTTGCGCTCACAACACTTGGAATTGGAGAAGGTGATGAAGTAATTCTTCCTTCATTTACTTTTGTTGCTACAGCTCAAACTATTTCTGAAACTGGAGCGACTCCAGTTTTCTGTGATGTTCATCCAGATACATTTCTTCTTGATTTGGAAGATGTAAAAAAGAAAATTACTTCTAAAACAAAAGCGATCATTCCAGTACATTATGCAGGTCGTCCTTGTGACATGGAAGCACTTCTTAAAATAAAAGAAGAAAAAGGTATTCGTATTATTGAAGATGCTGCACATGCTTTTGGTTCGTTTTACAAAGGTAAGAAAATCGGTTCCTTTGGTGATATAACTTGTTTTTCTTTTGATTCAATAAAGGTTATGACTTGCGGTGAGGGTGGGGCAATCATTAGTGATGATCCTGCTTTTGCGGATCTTGCAAAACAGAAACGCCTTCTTGGAATAGACCGTAAGACAATGCATGTTAAAGACTGGAAAAAACGTAGCTGGGTATATGATGTTCCAAGTCAGGGCTATCGTTACCATATGAGTAACATTAATGCAGCTATCGGACTTGCTCAGATAAAGAAAGTTGATTCGTTCATTGCTCGTCGTCGTGAGATTTGTCATTTGTACGATAAGAATCTTAAAGGAGTTTCTGGAATTGAATGTATGCCAGCTTCTTATGATGAAATTACTCCTTTTATGTATGTTATACGAGTAAAAAACGGAAAACGCAACGAACTCAAAACATATCTTATGGAACATGATATTGAGTCAGGAATTAGTTACATTCCATGCCACCATTTTACACTTTATAAAGATTGTGGTGCAAATCTCCCTGTGACAGATAATATTTACGATGAAATTCTTTGTCTCCCAATTCATTATGAATTAAAGGATGAGGATGTTGTTGCAGTATCAAATACAATTAAAGAGTTTTTGAATAAATAATTAGATGGCTTCGGAGTCAATTTCAAAATCTGTAATCTGGCAATTGATTGGAAAATTTGCGCTGCAAGGAGTTGCTTTTTTTACAACACCAATATTCACACGAATATTGACACCTGAAAACTATGGAACGATTGCTTTGTTTAGTTCTTGGTCATCAATTTTGATGGTCATATTAAGCTTGCAAACTTTCGGTTCGATAGCTACTGCACGCATTCGCTTTCCAAAAGAAGAAATGCCTGCGTACCTTTCAAGTACGCTATCAATTTCTGTGATTGCGTATGCAGTTTTCTTTTGCGTGATTATTGCTTTTCGTGGGGTATTTGCAAAATTATTTGGATTAGATGAAACTCTAGTTTCTTTATTATTAATTCATTCGTTTGCAGGTTATGTTATAGCTTTTTTTGTTGCATACCTTGACCAGCACAAAAAAGTTGTTCAATCGAGTCTGATTTCTGTAAGTTCAACAATTTGTTCGATTGTTCTTGCTTTAATTTTTGTTCTTAATTTTGAGAATAAAGTATATGGAAAAGTATTTGGTCAGGCTATACCTATAGTTATTTTTGGAACGATAATACTCTTTGTAATTTATTTACGGGGAAGATGTTTCTGGAATAGTTCATATAATAAATATTGTTTGTTGCTTACCATGCCGCTTGTTGTGCATGGCTTGGGGCATATGGTTTTTACACAAGCTGATAGAATCTTGTTACAGCGTTTCCATAGCGAAAGTGTACTTGGAATTTATAGTGTTACATATTCCTTATGTAGTGTACTTTCAATTATTTTTGCAGCAGTAAATACTGCCTGGACACCCTTTTATTATGATTATAAAAAAACAAAAAATAACGAGGCTATAAAGGAACATTCAAGACGATACATAAAACTTATTACATTAATGTTTATAGGCTTTATTCTTCTTTCCTTTGATGTTTTTAAATTGATGGCACCAAAGCCGTATTGGAATGGGTTATATATTATTCCTGTTTTTGTTGCATCTTTTTATTTTTCGTATTTGTATCATTTTCCGGTTGGCTTTGAATACTATCACGAAAAAACTAAACTTATTCCTGTTGCAACAATTTTAGTAGCAGCAATTAATATTGGCTTGGATATTGTTTTAATTCCGCGTTATGCGGCCTTTGGCGCGGTTTTTGCAACAATGATTTCTCAGATACTTTTATTTTCATTTCATTTCATTGTTGCTAGATTTGTAATAAAAGAAAAGTTTGATTATAAATTAATGTTTTTTCTTATTCCTTCAGTTATCGTAATGATTTTTGTAGGGGTAAGTTATTTTCTTATGGATTTTAAATATATTCGCTGGTTCTTGTTTGTACTTGTAGCCGCGTATGTTTCTTATGATGTCTTAAAACATCGGAGTATCTTCTAAAAAAAGGAATAATTGATATGGAACTTTGTAGACTCTTAAATTTTACAGAAAAAGGCGATGAGCGTGGAAAACTAGTCATTGTCGAAGGTAATCAAGATGTACCTTTTGAAATAAAAAGACTTTTTTATATCTATGGTTCTGACCGTGATGTAGTACGTGGTAAGCATGCAAATCGTGATTCAGAGTTTGTTCTTATTAATGTAAGCGGAACATCCAAGGTCATGGTTACGGACGGGAAAGAAAAGCAGATTGTTGAGCTTACTAAGCCACGGCAGGGAGTATATCTACCGAAATTAGTTTGGAAAGAAATGTATGATTTCTCTCCGGATTCAGTTTTGTTGTGTTTAGCATCCACTCATTATGATGGAAATGAATATATACGCAATTATGACGATTTCCTCAAATTAGATTTGAAATAATTTGTTAGTGACAAAAAAATTGTATTAGGTGAGAATAATGCGAATTGAAAAATATACTGATTCAGATAGAGAATTGTGGAATAGTTTCTTAAGTACTTCGAAAAATGGATTATTTATGTTTAATAGAAACTATATGGAATATCACAAGGACAGATTTGAAGATAATTCTCTTTTATTTTTTGATGACAAAGATGAATTGGTTTCCATTTTGCCACTAAGTAGGAAGGAAAATATATTGATAAGTCACGGTGGACTAACTTTTGGCGGATTTATTACAAATGATAAAATGAAACAACATCATATGAATGATTTATTTTTTTCAGTCACAAATTATATGAAGAAGAATGGTTATTCAAATCTCATATATAAAGCGATTCCGCATATTTATCATAAACAGCCTGCTGAAGAAGATTTATATTCTTTATTTTGTAATAATGCAAAAGTAGAAAAAATAGAAGCTGCAACTGTTATTAATTTACAAAACAAAATCAAAATGCCAAAAGGGCGGAAAGCACAGGTTACAAGAGCACGGCGAGAAGGTGTCGTTTTTGGTGAATCTATAGATTTTGATTCTTTTATTGAATTAGAAAATGAAGTGTTAAAAGAACATCATAATGCAAAAGCTGTACATACAGGTGCAGAACTAAAACTATTACATGAAAACTTTCCGGAACAAATAAAACTCTTTACCGGCTCATTAAATGGTAAAATTATAGCAGGTTGCGTTTTATTTATTTACGATAAAGTTGTTCACACACAGTATTTAGCTGCAAATGATTTGGCTAGAGAAATTGGAGCTTTGGATTTTGTTGTTTCAAATTTGATTGAAATATATGGTCAGACAAAAATTTGGTTTGACTTTGGAAAATCGACAGAAGGTAATGGTTCGATATTAAATGAGGGACTTATTAGTCAAAAAGAAGGTTTTGGCGGAAGGACTTTTGTGTATCAAACATATAACTTATCTGTATAAAATAAGGTGGAATAAATTATGCAAGTACCATTTCTTTCATTAAAAGACATTACAGAAAAATATAAAGACGAATTACACGAAGCTGTTCTCAGAGTAACAGATAGTGGCTGGTATCTTCAGGGAAATGAGAATAAAAAATTTGAAGAAGATTATGCCCACTATATCGGAACAAAATACTGTGTTGGTGTCGCAAACGGGCTTCAGGCATTAGAGCTGATGATTCGTGCCTGCAAAATTTTGTACGGCTGGAATGATGGTGATGAAATCATTGTTCAGGCAAACACTTATATTGCTACAATTCTTGCCATTTCTCAGAACAATTTAAAGCCTGTTTTGCTTGATCCGAATGCAGAAACACTTGAACTTGATGCACAGTCAATAGAAAAAGCAATAACTTCAAAAACGAGAGGTGTGATGCTTGTTCATCTTTATGGACGCTGTTTGTATAACGAAAAAATTGATGAAATTTGTAAAAACCATGGATTGAAGCTATTTGAAGATAATGCTCAGGCACACGGTTGTATGTACAATGGTAAGAAAACAGGTTCTTTTGGAACTGTTGCTGCACATAGTTTCTATCCGGGAAAGAATCTTGGCGCTTTTGGAGATGCTGGGGCAATTACCACAGATAATGCAGAAATAGCAAATCTTGTGCGTGTGCTTGGAAATTATGGTTCTTCAAAAAAATATGTATTTGATTATGTAGGGGAAAACAGCCGTCTTGATGAAATGGCTGCAGCTGTTCTTGATGTAAAACTTAAACATCTTGATGAAGATAACAATCGTCGTAAACAGATTGCAAAGATGTATTATGAGGGAATAAAAAATCCTCTTATAAAGTGGCCTTCTGAAAAATCAGATGAAAGTAATGTTTTTCACATTTTCCCAGTATTCTGCGAAAAACGTGATGAATTACAGCAATATTTGAAGAAACATGAAATCGGTACTCTTATTCATTATCCAATTCCTCCACATAAGCAGAACTGCTACAAAGAATGGAATGAAATCAGTTTGCCAGTAACGGAGAAGATTCATGAACACGAATTGAGTCTGCCAATGAGTCCTTGCTTGTCAGATGAACAGGTTTTGTTTGTTATAGAATGTATTAATAGTTTCAAGTAAATAAAAACATCATATAGATATGACAGGAGCTGGTATGTTGAATAAAGTAAAAGAGTTGTTAAAAAAAAATAAAACTATTGTAAAAATCCATAGAAATTATTACGCCCATAAATCTGGAAAATGTCACATAAATGAAGCTATAAATATTATTAATAAAGGTATAAATCCAGAAGCAAAAATTTTTCAAATATCTCATAGGCTTGAAAGGGGTATTTGTTTATGTCATGGTGGTTCAGAAAAAAAATGTTGGGGTTATAATAAGGCAAATGAACTCGTAGATTTATTAAAAAGGCAAAAGTCTATTGATAATAACGATTCTGTCAGAATAGGTATTGCGGCTCTATCTGCTTATGTAAAAGAAAAGGAAAAATGTACGAATGATGAGGAAAAAAAACTTTTAGCAAAATTGAAGGAGAAAATAACTAATTCGCAATTATCATTATCTTATGATTCTTCGTATGCAGGTGTAAAAGAACTTACAAAAAATGATTTGCAACATGGTATAAAAGATTATGAAAACCTTTTTTATTCAAGGCATAGTATTAGAGAATTTTCTGAAGTACCTGTAGACAAAAAGCTTCTGGAAAAAGCAATAGAGTTAGCCTGGACTTCTCCTAGCTCTTGTAACAGACAAGCAACCGAAATATATGTTTTGGATGGAAAAGACAAAGAGATAGCAATCAAAGAAAACGGAATGAAAGCTGATAAATTCCTCATAATATGTGGAAAAATGGATTATTTCCCAATTGAAGAAATGAATGATTGGATTGTAAGTACAAGTATTTTCTGTGGTTATCTTTCTCTTGCACTTCATGCAGTAGGAATAGGTCATTGTTTGATAAGAAAAAGTATAATTTATGAAAGTTCCTATAACAAAGAATTGAAAAGAATCTTAAAGATACCTGATAATCAGAAAATAATTCTGGAAGTGGCAATTGGTAATTATAAAGATGAATTTGTTGTCCCGGTATCGAAAAGAAGAAATATAAAAGAAATTTTACATTATTCGGAATAATACATAATTTTTGGCAGAGGTAAGAACTATGAAGTATATATTAGTTAATGGATATACAGCGACAGGAAGTAGTGCAGTAGTTGATTTGTTACAGGAATTCAATCATATGTATATTCCGCCACATGAATTTCGTTTATTGTGTGATCCATTTGGAATAATAGACCTGGATCGGGAAATTAACAATTCAGTTGATTGTCTTAATGATGATATTGCTATACGAAATTTTCAGTGGTTGACAAAAAAATATTTCAAAACAGCAAAACGCTTTGGTACTATCGGTCTAAATTATGAAAAAGATTTTACTAAAAATATTCGTATCGTTACTGATGAATATATCAATAAATTAACAAATACAATTTATGATGGCTATTGGTGGTTCCTTTCATTAAACCAATCTTTTGTAACGCAAATTACGTATAAGATTTTAAAGAAGTTGGGGATATATGATTTTAGGAAGCATTGCAAAATGCGGCTTGTAACAGTAAACGAAGAAGAATTCCTAAAGATAACACAACAATATTTTGATTCTATTTTTGAGCCATTGATAAAAGAAGATGATATTGTTGTTTTGGACCAGGCAATACCTGCAAATGCACCTGGATATGCTCAGAGATATTTTCCAGATTCAAAGGTAATTAATATTGAAAGAGACGCTAGAGATGTTTATATGCATTTGTTGTTACAGGAAAAAAGAACTGGTGCAATAATTGGTCATCCTGGACATGATTTATCAAAGACACATAATGTACAACTCTTTATAGATTGGTTTAAAAAATACAGAAGACTTGGATTACCAGGGGAAAGTTTAAATATTTATTTTGAAGATTTAATTTTAAATTATGATAAAACATCGAAGCAAATCTTTGATTATTTAGGTCTTTCAGAGTCTGAACACATTAATCCCAAAAAATTCTTACAGGTAGAGAAATCTGCAAAAAATATTGGTCAATGGAAGAACTATCCAAATCAAGACGAAATAAGAAAAATTGAGGAAGCATTACCAGAATTTTTATATAAAGGATTTTAATAATGGTTATTGGATATACAACAGGTGTTTATGACTTATTTCATATAGGGCATCTAAATATTCTTGAAAAAGCAAAATCTATGTGTGATTACCTGATTGTAGGGGTAAGCACAGATGAACTTGTTCAAAAAGAAAAAAACAAGACGCCAGTTATTCCTTTTTCAGAACGAGTTGAAATTGTAAAATCAATTAGATATGTAGATAAAGTTGTCCCACAAGAGACAAAAAATAAAAAAGAAGCTTGGGAAAGATTACATTTTGATAAAATGTTCGTCGGTTCTGACTGGCAGGGAACTCCCCAATGGAAAAAATATGAAGACGAGTTTTCTCCGTTAGGAGTAGAAATCGTATATCTGCCGCATACCGATGGAATTTCTTCAACTTTGCTCACTTCATTTTTGAAAAAAGAAACTGAAGGTTTAAGAACTATACAGACTAGCGGGGGGGGTATAATTGTATAGTTGGTTATACAACTGGAGTTTTTGATTTATTCCACATTGGTCATCTTAACATATTGCGTGGAGCAAAAGAAAAATGCGATAAGTTGGTTGTTGGTGTAAGCAATGATGATGTTGTCTTTTCTTATAAGCATAAAAAGCCTGTTGTTCCCTTTGAAGAAAGAATTCGTCTTGTGAAGGCAGTTCGTTATGTAGATTTTGTTGTTGAACAAAATAATATGGATAAATTAAAAGCTTGGGAAAAACTTCATTATAATATTATGTTTCATGGTAGCGATTGGAAGAACTCAAGTATGTATAATGATATAGAGATGCAGTTAAAAAAAGTTGGGGTTAAGGTGGAATTTCTACCACATACTGAGGGCGTCTCCTCAACCATTCTGTCTGAAAAAATATCAGAAAAATAGGAATTATTTCTTTAATTATGAAGAATATTTTAAATAATAATTTTATTATTGATGCAAGTGTAGAGCTTGTTCCTAAAATTTCAATTTCTCCTTTTCATGAAGTATTTAGAAGTAACAATAATACTTCATCTATAGGCATTTCAGAAAATTATTTTAAACAGAGATTTTGTAATTATAAACTATTTTCAAAAGCCAGAAATGCGATATATGAAGTTTTATTGCAGTATAATTTAGAGGGAGACGATGTTGTAACTATTCTCACAACATCAGGAAATTTTTATATTAGTAGCTGTGTTACCAAAGAAATTGATAAAATATGTAAATGGTCGAGAGAATTTACGGAAAATACCAAAGTAATTTTTATAAATCATGAATTTGGTTATCCAATGGATGAAATTGATTATAAGAAAGTTATTGCATATAAAAAGTCTCATCCTGATGTAAAGATTATTGAAGATTGTGCTCATACTTTTTTTTCCAAAAGCGAAGTTATAGGAAGTTATGCAGATTATGTTATATATAGCTTGCCTAAATCTTTTGCGATGCAAATTGGTGCGGTATTAGTTTCATCAAAGCATAATGTTGAAAAAGCTTTTTCAAATTATAAATTGAATAACGATTATAGAAATTACATTTTATCATGCTTTTCACGATATGTGGAAAACATAGAAGAATATAAGGAACAACAAATTCAAAATTATGAATATTTGAAAAAGAAATTGCAAACTTTAGGGATTACCCCTTTTTTTAAAACGGGAGTAATTGACAAAAATGCAACTGTGCCATCTGTTTTCCTTTTTAGCTGGCTTGACAAAATTGACTACTCAAAATTAAAAGAGTTTATGCAATCAAATGGTGTCGAATCGAGTGTGTTTTATGGGAAAAATGCTTTTTTTATCCCATGCAATTATGCACTTTCTAAAGATGAACTTGACTATATGATTGCTTTACTTGAATACTTTTATTCAACTAATACAACTGATTTAGAAACAGGAGTTTAATAATGATATTTGTTTTTAATGATACTCTTGGTGTGTTTGGCGGTTCTCAAACTTTAATATATAGAATGTGTGAATGGCTACATGAAAAGAAAATAAAAACTGTTGTTATGTGCAATAGTGCTGATAACAAAGAAATTGTATCGAAACTTGAAAATATAAATGTTGTAATAGATTGTTTTCCACCAGAAGATTATCATCATACTAAGAATACGCTGGTGTCTTTATTAAAAGAAGATAAAGATTTATTAGTTGTTAGCTTTGGTTTTGACCGTTACATGAATATAGAATGTACAAAAGCTAAATATCATCTTGAATTTAACAATATAATTTATGATATTATTCCAATTACTTTCTTTAAAGGGGAAGGTGTAAAATCAAAGTTTCTAAAAAAACATGCCAAAAAAGTATATTCAAATGTTGTTCTTAGAATGCTTGCTAATAATGCAATTCGGACTTTGGAAGATACATATATCACGGGAGTAAGGGATTATTATAACTTTACAGCAGAAGAGTTTTCTCCAAAAATCTTGAGACTTCCGATGAAGTGTAAAAGATTAGATAATTATGAACAAATTATCAAACAAGGTTTTGAGTCTGATTTAATTCTTTCTGCAGCGCGTGCCGATTTTCCTTTTAAAGGTTATCTCGTCGGATTGGTCGATCAATTCTGTGAAATAAAAAAAGAAAAACCATCTGTAAGATTAAAGATATTTTCAGATGGTGGTGACATGCATATTTTGCGTGATAAAGTAAATGCTGTGCCTGAAGAAATTCGTAAAGATATAAGTTTAAATAGTTGGATTAGTTACGAAGAGTTATATCAGGAAATGCAAAAAGCAAAGGTGTATATTGGAATGGGAACAACTGTAATGGATGCGGCATTGAATTATAAACCATCTGTTGTAGTTTCATTTGATACAATGAATTGTCTTAGTGCAGGACTGTTTACAGATAATCCTTATTGTACAGCTACTCATGGAGACGGATATCCAGAAGCAACAGAAACTTTAAGAAGAGTTTTGAGAAGTTCATTCGATGAGTATAAGAAGTTATGTATTGATAATTTTGAGGTAGTTTATAAAAATTACAATATTGATTATGTTATGAATGATTTTGTTAACATTGTAACTCCTAAAAAAAAGTGTTTATTAAAGCCAATGGAATATTTAGAGCATAATATGAATAATTATGTGAATAAAATTCGTTTCCGTAATTCAGAAGATAAGAATAGATATAAGGTTGAAAAGTAACTTCCTAGAGATAATTCAAGAAAAGTGATTATGCAAAAGCAAAAAATACAAACATTACAATCTCTACGAGGAATTTCTTTTATGGGAATTTTTCTTTCTCATTTGGGATTGGCAAAACTTGGAGCTTGGAGTGTTTCTGTCTTTTTCATACTTTCAGGTTTTGTTATGTACTATTCGTATGAGAATAAAACGTTCCTTTGTTCAATAAAAGATAATGTATTGTTTGCGATAAAAAAAATAAAACGCCTGTATCCGTTACATCTTTTAATGCTAATTGCAGCTCTTGTTTTTATGGCTGCGGGCTTCTTCTTGTATTCAGATCGTTCATTTAACGTTATTCTTTCTGACACTTTACAGATTTCTCTGAATGCAATGCTTTTACAGTCATTCGTACCGAGAGAAGAATACTATTTCTCTCTTAATTCGGTTAGCTGGTATTTGTCGGTCAGTTTGTTTTTATACTTTTCTTTTCCTTTTATAATGTCAAAAGTAAAAGCATGTAAAAGTCCGAAGGCAGCTCTTATAAAAATCGGTATTTTGTATGTTTTGTTGTTTGTATTGTCCGGTATGTCGCAGGTTATTGGATTTTCTAAAGAATTCCAAACCTGGCTTACATATATTAATCCTCTTTTCCGTGTGTTTGATTTTGTTATAGGTATTTATCTTGGTTTTATTTATCTGAACAAAACTACTAGTCGGGGGGGGGTACAACTGTAGAGTGTATTTCACTCTTGCTTATAATCATTACTTATTTGATACATATAAACAACGATATTGCATGGTTTAATGATACATTGTTAAACATTCCCTCTGCAGGAATCTTCGTTTATGTACTGGCTTGTAGAAAAGGGCTTGTATCAAAATGTATTGAAAATAAGTTGCTCTTATTTCTTGGAGAGATTAGTCCATTTGGATTTTTAATACATCAAATGGTCATAAGGTATTATGATTCATTTTCAAAGCATGTATTTGCCTCAGCGGATAATCAAATTATTCGTTGTTTTACATGTGTTTTTATTACAATCATTGCTTCCATTCTGTGGAAACAAATAGATATTAAATTGCATAAAAGGACGGTAAAAAGATAATGAAAGCTGTAATTCTTGCAGGTGGTTTTGGAACACGTATTTCTGAGGAAAGCCAGTTCAAGCCTAAGCCAATGATTGAAATTGGTGGTATGCCAATTATCTGGCATATTATGAAGTTGTATTCCTCTTACGGAATCAACGAATTTGTCATCTGTGCGGGATACAAACAGGAAGTTATTAAGGAATGGTTTGCAAATTATTTTCTGCATACCAGCGATATTACTTTTGACTTTACAAAAGGCAATGAGATGATTGTTCACAACAAGCACTCAGAGCAGTGGAAAGTAACTGTTGTTGATACTGGTCTTAATGCAGGAACTGGTGGACGCTTAAAGAAAGTTCGGGACTACATTGGAAATGAGCCATTTTTTATGACTTATGGTGATGGTGTTTCTGATGTAAATATCAAAGAACTTCTTGCTTTCCATAAAGAACATAAAAAACTTGCGACTATTACTAGCATTCATCCAAGTGGACGCTACGGCAATATTGATTTTGATGGTGACAAAGTAGTATCTTTCCGTGAGAAAAGTTCTCTTGATGTAGGTTGGATTAACGGTGGCTTTATGGTGCTTGAGCCTAAAGTTCTTGATTTCGTAAAAGATGACAGCGTTATGTTTGAGCAGGAACCAATGGAAAAAATCGCTGAGTCAGGCGAGATGGTCTGCTTTAAACATACAGGTTTCTGGCAGTGTATGGATACTTTGCGTGACAAGCAGAAACTTGAGGCTCTTTGGGCTGAAAACAAAGCTCCGTGGAAACTGTGGAAATAATGTCTTCTAGTAGAATTTCACAATTAATTCTTGAATTGCAACAGGAGTTGCAGAAAGAAAACATAAATCCTTGTGACGGATTACCGGAAGATTTATTTCTTTTTTCGACAACACTGGCGCCTGTTGCAAATGTAGATTTGTTTATTACAGATACTGAGAGACGAGTTCTGCTTTCCTGGCGTGACGATGAGCATTATGGTAAAGGCTGGCATATTCCAGGCGGTTGTTTAAGAATCAAGGAGCCAATGGAATCTAGGATTCAAAAAACAGCAGTCAAAGAGCTGGGGTGTGAAGTTTCATATGATTCGCAACCATTACTAGTAAAAGAACTGATTTTGAAAAATGAGCGCCCTTGGCTAAAGAATCAACTTGAGCGTTCTCATAACATTTCCGTTCTTTTTAATTGTAAGTTGCCACAAGGATATGCAATTCAAAATACAACAAAAGATGAGCATACAGTAGGTTTTCTAAGATGGTTCGAGCATGAACCAGAAGATTTGCTTGAAGCGCACAAAGATATATATGGTGAATTTTTAACAAATTGGTTTAATAAGGAGTAATATTTTGGCTTTCAATAACGTATACAAAAACAAAAAAGTTTTAATTACTGGAAATACAGGTTTTAAGGGAAGTTGGCTTTCAACCTGGCTTACAATGCTTGGAGCAGAAGTTTTTGGTTATTCACTTAGCGTTCCGACGGAACCGGCAATGTATGAAGTTTTGGATTTAGAACACAAAATCAAAAATAAATTTGGCGATATTCGGGACAAAGAAACCTTTAATGAATATGTGCAGAATGTAAAACCAGATTTTATTTTTCATCTTGCGGCTCAGGCTATTGTTTCAACTTCTTATAAAGAACCTTTTGATACTATTACAACAAATGTAGTAGGTACGGCAAGTGTTCTTGAAGCTATCCGTAATATTACTTGGGATTGTACTTGTGTTCTTATTACAAGCGATAAAGCATACAACAATGTTGAATGGATTTGGGGCTATCGTGAGACTGATGAAATGGGCGGTAAAGATGTTTACTCTGGTTCAAAAGGTGCCGCAGAACTTACAATTCGCTGCTATTGGAATTCGTTTATCAAGGATATGAAGAACATTAAGTTTGGTGTTGCTCGTGCCGGAAATGTAATAGGCGGCGGCGACTGGGCTAAAGACCGTATTATTGTAGATTGCGTAAAAGCATTTTCAAAGGGAGAAACTGTAGAAATCCGTAGTCCTAATGCAACCAGACCATGGCAACATGTTCTTGAACCTCTGAGTGGTTATCTTACCCTTGGTCAGAATCTTTTTGAAGGAAACTCTGCGAATGGCGAAGCTTATAACTTTGGTCCTCGTGCAGAACAGACAAAAACTGTATTTGAACTAACTCAAGATTTAGCTGAGAACTGGGGAATAGATAAATCAAAGGCTTCAAAAATTACAGGTAACATTCCTTTTGAGGAGGCTAAACTCCTCAAACTTAACTGTGATAAAGCTTTAGCATATTTACACTGGCATTCAACCTTACATTACGAGCAGTGTGTAAAAGTAATTGCAGAGTGGTACAAGGCATATTATGAAAAGTCTGGCGAAGATATGTATGCACTTACTAAAAAGCAGATAGAATTCTATATGAATGAAGCTGCAGAACAGAAATTGGAGTGGACAAAATAAAATGATAGATGGCGTTACACTGCATGAAGAAAAACAAATTACCGTTCCAAAAGGTAATATATACCATGCAATAAAATCAAACAGTGAAGGTTTTTGCGGTTTTGGGGAAGCCTATTTTTCACAGATAGAGCAGGGATCAATTAAAGGTTGGAAACGTCATAACCGCTATACGCTCAATATTGTTGTTCCTGTAGGTGCTATTCGTTTTGTTATTTATGATGACAGAGAAGGCAGCCAGACATATGGGCAGTTTGAGGATATTGTTATTTCTGTGAAGGATAATTACAAACGACTTACTGTTGCACCAGGCCTTTGGATGGCTTTCCAGGGAATTGGGGAAGGAATTTCCATGCTGATGGATGTTATTCCTGAGATTCATGCAGAAGATGAAGCTGACAGAAAAGGACTGGAAGAAATAAAATTTAATTTTTGATTCTATGATTTATTTAGCGTTATTAATCATACCTGTTTTATATTTTTGTTTTCTCTTGAAAGTAAAAATATATAATCCTCTTTTTATAACATTTGTATTATGGGGGTTTTTATTATTTATATATGCAACAGTAGACCATAATTTGTATGAGCTAACAGATAAATTCTATTTATTATTGTTTCTTTATTTAATATGTTTTCTTGTAGGTTTTATTGCGCCGTATTTGTTAGAGATAAAAAAGCTTCGAGGATTTAGAAATGATAATACTTACATAGAAGGATTCAATTATTTCAATTTTATACACAAAATAGCATTAATTATTACAGTTTATTTATCGTTACGCTATATTTTGCTTTTACTTTCTGGAACAAATATTTATGTATTAACCGCAGATAATAAAAAGCCAATAGATGTGCAAATAATGAATTATTTTAATGTAATTCCATTGTGTTTGTTCTTTTATATCTTGTTATACAAAAATATCCGAAAGTATAAGTTTTTTCTTTTCTTATTTATCATATCAGTTTTATTAACTTTTGGAAAAATGTTAGTAATGCAAGTTTTTATAGGTGCAGCAATTATTTTGTATTCCAAAAGAATAATAAAACTAAGACATATTATTTTTGCTTCTGTAACATTGATTTTAGGTCTTATTTTTTTACAAAGTCTTAGATATGAGGATTCTGATTCAAGTAATAAATTGCAATATATAATAAAAATTTTAGTAATTTATATATTATCACCTTTAAAAGCAGTTGATAAAGTATTTAATAACGAAATATATCTTGGGCATGGGCATTTATTTGGTTTTATTCATAGAGTGCTTGAAAAATTATTTAATATTCGTTTATTACCGAAAGAAAATATATATACATGGGTTTTCGTTCCCGTTCCAACCAATGTTTATACAATCATGAAAAATTCATATGTTGACTATGGTTCAACAGGAATGATGCTATATTCGTTTTTTATTGGATTCTTCTGGAGCATTATTTATCAAAGGCAAATAAAAAATGGAGCATTGAAGGTATTCTTTTTCTGTAATATATATATACTTGTTGTTCAATTTTTCGATGATATTTTAACAGGACAATTCTCATTTGTTTTACAGACTTTCTTAATTTCATATTTTCTTTATGCTTATTTCAAAAGGAAAAGAAAAATGCTTAATAGCCAATATTTGCAAAACATTTCATTATAAAAATCAAACGAGGAGATAACAGAATGTCACAGCCTTTGGTTTCCGTCTTGCTTACTGTTTATAATCGTGAATCAGTAATAAATACAATTGATAGTATTCTTAACCAAACATATTCAAACTTTGAATTTATTATTGTTGATAATTGTTCGACAGATAATACTTGTAAGGTTATCAACGAAATTAACGATAATCGAATAAAACTATATATAAATGACAAAAATTATGGACAAACATATTCATTAAAAAGAGGGCTAACTTTATGTTCTGGAAAGTATATTGCCAGAATAGACGCCGATGATATTGCATTGCCAACACGTTTAGAAAAACAGGTAGATTTTCTTGAAAATAATACAGAATATGGTTTTTGTGGTTCTTGGCTTCAGTACATTACAAATAACAATGAATTGACATTTAGAATGTGTATGCCGATTACAGATATTGGTTTAAGACATTTGCAACGAATTACTTGTGGAATGTTCCATCCAACGGTTATGATGCGACGTTCTGTATTAGTTGAAAATAATATCACCTATGATGACGATATAAAAATTTCTGAGGATTATGAACTATGGAGAAAACTGTTGCTATCTTCAAAAGGCTTAAATTTACCAGAAGTACTTTTATATTATAGACGTGGTGAAAATGATAGTGTAAAGCATGTTGATACATTACATCATGAAGCTCAATTAATAAGAAAGAAATTAAATGAATATGAATATAATGATTATCCACAGTTAAAAGCAATTGCTGATGATTTAATCTCAATGGAAGAAAAAGAAAAGAAATCCATATTTGGAGTATTAAAGATTTTTCATTATACAAAAAAATTACTGGCAATTTCAGATGTAGAAAATAAAATTGATAAGCATCTATTGAAAGTATATGGAATTATGCATGTATATACTTTCGGTCTTTTTTATAATAAAAGACTTTGGGCAAGAATTCTAAATAAAATATATAGGACAATTAAAGATTACAAGACTTTACATGGAAAGAAGGCAAATATATGATTTCTGTATGTATGGCAACCTATAATGGGGAAGCATTTTTAAAAAAACAAGTTGACTCAATCCTTTCTCAACTGTCAGAAGAAGACGAATTAGTTGTTTCTGATGACGGAAGTACTGATTCAACCATAGAAATATTAAAGTTATATAATGATTCAAGAATAAAAATTTACAATCATGAATCAAAAAAAAATCCATATTACAAAGATTCAAAAGTCGCAAGAGTTACCTATAACTTTGAAAATGCATTAAAAAATGCAAAAGGTGATTATATCTTTTTATCTGATCAAGATGATGTATGGAAAGATAATAAGGTAAAAGAATGTATATCAGTCCTGAATAACAATTCACTTGTATTAACAAATTTTTCTTCTATTAATGAGAATGATACCTTGATAGAAGAAAGAGTTCAAAAAAAATGCCCATTCCGAAAAAATAATTATCTCAATATCCTAACACCACCTTTTTTAGGATGTGCAATGGCTTTTAGAAGAGATTTATTTCCTAAGATATTGCCTATCCCAGAAAGTGTATGTATACATGATTTATGGATTGGGCTTATAGCCCTAAAATATGGAACAGTTAAATATATCGATGAACCATTATTCAGTCACCGTTTTTCATCAATAAATACATCAAGTTATGGTAGAAAATCAACAAATCCTCTGTTAATGAAACTAAAATATCGTTTTTTTAATTTTATAGAATTGTGTAAAAGGTGATTTTTTATGAAATATGACTATCTATTTGTAGGTGCAGGACTATTTTCTGCAACTTTAGCACACGAATTACATAAACGTGGAAAAAAATGTCTTGTAATTGATAAACGTTCTCAGATAGGCGGTAATATTTATACCGAAAATGTTTCAGGAATAAGTGTTCATAAATATGGTGCTCATATTTTCCATACGGATAACAAAGAAGTATGGAATTATGTAAACTCACTTGCAGAATTTAACCGCTACACAAACTGCCCGGTAGCAAACTATAACGGCACGCTTTACAATCTTCCATTCAATATGAACACCTTTGCTAAAATCTGGAGTGATGTAATTACTCCGGAAGATGCCCAAAAGCGAATTGCAGAGCAGGCTGCGGAAATGGCTGGAAAAACTCCACAGAATCTTGAGGAACAGGCGATCAGCCTTGTAGGTCGCGATATTTATGAGCGGCTTATCAAAGGATATACAGAAAAGCAGTGGGGTAGGAAGTGTACAGAACTCCCAGCTTCAATTATAAAAAGACTTCCGGTTCGCCTTACTTTTGATAACAACTACTTTAATGACCGCTATCAGGGAATCCCTATTGGTGGTTATACTCAGATTATCGAAAAAATGCTTGAAGGCTGTGATATTCAACTGAATACAGATTTTTTTGATGATAAAGAAAAATGGTTTTCATTGGCTGATAAGATTATCTATACAGGTACAATTGATAAATACTTTGATTATCAGTTTGGTGAACTTGAATATCGCTCTTTGCGTTTTGCAACAGAAACACTTGAAAAGACAAACTTTCAGGGGAATGCGGTAATAAACTACACCGATGCAGAAACTCCGTATACCCGCATTATTGAGCATAAGCATTTTGAACCAGAAAATAAAGATGCTATGGAAAAGCCTGTTACTATCATAACTCGGGAATATCCAGCAACTTGGAAACAAGGCGATGAACCTTATTATGCTGTAAATGATGAACGAAATTCTGCTCTATATGCAAAATATAAAGAACTTGCTGACAAACAGAACAAAGTGATTTTTGGTGGCCGTCTTGGTATGTATAAATATTTTGATATGGACGATACTATCATTGCAGCCTGGAAACTAGCAAAGAATTTGTTCTAGTCTCAAAAAAAGGAGGTGGGAAGTTTATAATGAGCCTCAGATTTAGACATGGAGGAGATAAAATAACGAATTTGTGCTAACCTCAAGGTAGGACAAATTCATGGGAAGAAAGAGAAAAGATTTTTCAGACAAGTTCAAAATCGAAGTTGCGA
>Ga0256404_1004740_pt1 | contig 25131 bp, 29 predicted proteins | sample RumenRJG_01DNA_FD_185990 | JGI IMG/M metagenome (GOLD analysis project Ga0256404, IMG submission 185990) | Bovine rumen microbial communities from Lethbridge, Alberta, Canada - RJG_01 | ecosystem: Host-associated > Mammals > Digestive system > Stomach > Rumen | place: Canada: Alberta | collected...
CCGCCTAAAACCGCCAGTTATCGCCGTTATCGCCTTTTGAGGACCATGCGGATATGGTGGCTAAGCCATTTATTATTCAATAGTTATTACACGGTCCACACTTTACTTTTATGCGAGAGAGGAGGTAGAGGCAATTCCTCCCCTACTTGTAGAAGGTAGGGGTATCCTTGCCTAATATTTGATGAAGCCTGAAGTGAAGGTAGAGGACCCGGGCATCGCTGCACCTGAGGGGACTGAGTATATCGCGACTGTAGTGCTCTGATAGGAGGATCATATGGCTGAGAAGAGATCCTGCGTGGACTGCGGCATACTGAACTATGGTTAAAGAATCGGCTGACAGAATGCTGTGACCGTGAAGAAATTCCGCGGGGAAAACATATGAGCAACCTGATCACGAAGACAACTGAACTGGCGATGGCGCTGACGCTCACCTACGTGCGGAGCGGAGACACTGTCGTGGATGCGACATGCGGGACGGGGCAGGACACTGCTGCTCTGGCCAAAGCGGTCGGACCTGACGGCCATGTGTATGCTTTCGACATACAGAAAAAAGCTTTGCTCCTGACTGAAGCCAGGCTGAAATCGCATGGCTATAATAACGTGAAGCTCATGATGAAGTCCTTCGAGTCGATGAGCTCGCATATTCCGGAAGGGAGCGCCGCGGCTGTGGTTTTCAATCTGGGATACCTGCCTGGCGGGGACCACTCGGTTACAACGACTGCAGAGACCACGATACGCGGGCTCGAGGCGGCGCTGAGGACTGTGAAGACCGGCGGGATCGTCACGGTCGTGCTGTATGACGGGCACGATGCCGGCAAGGAAGAGAAGAAGTGTGTGATCGACTGGGCTGAGGCACTTGACTCTAAGAAGTATCATGTGGCATATGTCAGCCTGATCAATCAGAAGAACAGTCCTCCAGAGATCCTGTGGATCACTAAAAAATAAGAATGAGATTGACGGGCGCGTGCGATGCGGGTACAATAAGCCGCGATGCAATGTGCGTCTTAGATAACAGGAAGACAACTGACACGAAAGGATAATATATAGATGATCACGGGTAAGCAGAGAAGTGAACTCAAGAAGATGGCGCAGGAAATCAAGCCGACTGTCATGATCGGAAAGGAAGAGGTGACACCGAATGTCATCGCTTCGATCGACGACTATCTTGCTGCGCACGAACTTATCAAGGTCCAGATACAGGACGGGGCGATTCTCGATCCTAAGGAGACAGCTAACGAGATCGCAGAGGAGCTCGGCGCTGAGTTCGTGCAGGCGATAGGAAAGAAGTTCGTGCTGTACAGACAGGCTGCAGATCCTGCAAAGAGGAAGATCGTGCTGCTGTAGGGGACTTGCTATCGTATAGTAAGATTATTGATTTGATTTGACTGCAAGCGGAATTGCCTCGAGCTCGGAGGCGATTCTGCTTTTTTCGTTGCGCAGATCAATGTCATTTTGCATGTCAAGGAAATACTTCTCGGAGACACCAAAATACTTGCCCAGCCTGAGCGAGGTGTCAACTGAGATCTTGCGGCGGTCGTGGAGAATATCCTGGACTCTTGATACAGGAACGTTGATGTCCTTGGCCAGGCGGTATGCAGAGATTCCGTAGGGCTGCATGAATTCTTCAAGTAGTATTTCGCTGATTTTTGGCGTTTTGATTTCCATAGCTGAACTCTCCCTGATGCTGTTTTCAATAACTTTTAGTATGTACAATCAATATACCTGTATAGCGTGTACATGTCAATCGGATATAGGACCATTATTCTGTATATTATCCGCGTTAAGTGCATTTTCTAAGTTCGAAAAATGCTATAATAAAAAGGCCTATGGTCGCCGGCTTTGATGCTGTTCCGGCGCGATGGACGAAGACAAATAAAGACTGCAAAGGACGTAATGAATGAAGGATTTATTCGATAAGAATTCGATAATGGATATATATCATGTGGCCGGGTCGGGCATCGGAACGATCGAGGCTGACATAACAAAAATGGACATGGTCGAGGCTGTGGTGAATGCGGCCAACAACTCGCTGCTTGGAGGCGACGGGGTCGACGGCGCTATACACCGTGCTGCGGGACCGGGGCTTCTCAATGAGTGCAGGGGTCTGGGCGGCTGTGCTACGGGTGATGCCAAAATCACGAGCGGCTACGAGATGCCGTGCAGGCACATAATCCACACGGTCGGACCTGTGTGGCGCGGGGGAGACCACAACGAGGCGGACCTCCTGGCTGCGTGCTACAGAAGTTCGCTTAAAGTAGCCATGGACAACGGGATACGCACAATCGCTTTCCCGTCGATATCGACCGGTATCTTCTCATATCCTGTCGAGGAGGCTGCCTACATCGCGGTCAACACGGTGATCGACTTTCTGAGGGAGAACCCGGGCAAGTTCGTTTTCGTTCTGTGGGCTTTCCTGGATAAGAGGATCAAAGCGGTATACGACCATGCGCTCAGCGAGGCGGCAAAGCACGGCGGCGAGGACATAGGCAAAGCTGAAGTCATCATCACCAGGAACCTCGACGATGACGAGAGAAGCTTTCTGAAGGACAAGCTCAAGGACCTGGGCACTGTTGTAGATTATGATGTGAAGGACACCGGTGACGGGCATCTGCTGAGCTAGAAATACCGGCGGTATATTGCCGGCGGATTTAGGCGATTTAGTTCAGGGACAGAGGAGAACGGATATGGAACTGATGGATGTAATGCTGCAGAGGCGCAGCGTGAGAAGATATACCGGGGAGTCTATCCCTGAGGAGAAACTGGACAAGATTATAAAAGCGGGGCTTGCTGCGCCGACCAGCAGGGACTTCAGGCCGTGTGACTTCTATGTGGTAAGGGACAAGGCTGTACTTGCTGAGCTCGCCGGGTGCAAAGCGGCCGGAGCAGGTCTGCTGGCGGGAGCCGACGCGGCTATCGCTGTGTTTGCTGACCCGGAGAAGGCGGACACCTGGATCGAGGACAGCTCGATCGCTCTTGCTTTCATGCATCTCATGGCGACCGAGCAGGGCGTCGGCTCGTGCTGGGTACAGCTCCACATGAGAAAGGGCGCTGACGGCTCTGATGCAGAGGACAATGCGCGCAGGATAGTGGGCGCACCAGAAGGCTCGCGGATCGTAGGCATACTCGGACTCGGCATGCCGGGCGAGGAGAAAGAGCCGAATACAGAAGCGGGCCTTGATTTCAGCAAGGTGCATTGTATTTAGATTGAACGCTCTTGCCTCGTATTTTCAGGCAGGAAGATAAGATACTAATATCATCTGCAACTTGAGATGATATAGGACTCAGAATCAAGAGGGGAAGTTTATTGATTTATACTGACAAGACGAAAAAAGCAATGAAACTCTGCTACGAGGCGCATGCGGGCCAGACGGACAAGAGCGGGCTTCCGTACTTCCACCACCCGATGCACCTTGCCGATCAGATGGACGACGAGGACAGCACCGTTGTGGCTCTTCTCCACGATGTGGTCGAGGATACGGAGTACACGTTCAGCGATCTCGAAGCGATGGGATTCGGGGATGCGGTGATCGATGCTCTGAGACTGCTGACGCATGATGATGCGTTGCCGTATCTTGACTATGTAAGAGAGATCGCGAAGAATCCGATTGCCAGGAAGGTAAAACTGGCGGACCTGACGCACAACAGCGACCTCACGAGGCTCAACCGCGAACCGAATGAGAAAGACCTTGAGCGCGTGGAGAAGTACCGCAAAGCGAAAGAAATTTTGCTCGAAGAAGAAAGAGCGGAAGCGTGCGCTCCGGTCGGAGTATTCAGGCGTGCGACTATGGATGAGATCCCGGAACTTGTGGACTTCAGGGTCAGGCAGCTCATTGACGAGGGGCAGACTCCGGGCAAGGACATAGGAGAGACGAATATCGCGTATTTCAGAGAGCATTTTGCCAGCGGGCAGATGGAGGAATGGGTGTGCGACCTGGACGGCAGGATCATTGCGACGGGCGCCATAATCTGGTACGTTTTCCCGCCGTCGTTCGATAACGGCGCGGGACTGAAGGCGTACATCACCAACATATACACGGAGCCGGAGTTCCGCGGGCGAGGGATAGCGCCGAAGATGATCGAGCTGCTCGACGGCTTCGCGAAGGAGCGCGGTGCATGCCGCGTGTGGCTTGAGGCTTCGAAGTGGGGCAAGCCGGTGTATGCGAAGTACGGGATGTCGGTGAACGACACGATAATGACGCTTGAGTATCCGGAAGGGGACCAGGCGCAGAGTGATAAGGATAACAGAGGGGCATGAAACTGGTAAAAAGTGAGAGGCTGCCCGCGAGCTTTTGCGGGGCAGATGTGAAACTGAGCGTTGAAGGGGCTTTTCGCATCGTTGAGGACATGGTGACTGAGCACATGGGCGATCTTAGGATCGACGGGGTGACCTGCATGCGAGAATACGGCGGCATGTGGGTGTTCGTCCGGAACAGGATCGAGATGCTTCAGGCGCTGGAATGGATGGAGGAATACACGGCTGAGTGTTATATCAGCTCGTTTACGAAGATAAGGCTGTATATCGACACGGTACTCAGAAAGAAGGACGGGAGCGTGGCTGTAGCGTCGAGACTGGAGCTTTGCGCACTTGATCTCGAGACGGGCAGGATCCGCAAGGCTGCCACTGTAGGTGTTGGCGAGAAGACCCCGCCGCAGGAGCCATCGGGTGGTGTGCATGAGGTCGTTTACTCCAAGGTCAAGCTGTTGAAGGGCGCTAAGCTGGACGAGGTGAAGGTCGGAGCGAGCGATATAGATTACTGCTACCATACGAACAACATCTCATATGTGAGATACTTCATGAATCAGTTCAGTGTGGATGATCTGGTGGAGAGGCCGGTGAAGGCAATCGAGGTCCAGTACGTGAACCAGACGCATGAGGGCGACCGCCTTGAAGTGTATGCGTGTGAACCGGCTGCGGATAAGTCAGATGACGTGGCTGCACAGAGCACACAGAGCGGCGGAGCGGCTGAGGATTACAGTACACAGGCCGCATACACAGAAGCCTACATGATCGAACTCGACGGGAAACAGGTAGTGAGCTGCCAGATAGTAAGATAATGTGTCACCGGGTGTGTCATCGGGGACGGTCCTTTTTGACACATTTTGAGGCAACATCCCGCTATGCAGTATTTCCACTGCAAAAGTGGAGGGCAGGACCATGGTGAGGACCAATATTCAGAACTGCCCTGGGTTGTAAGCTAAGTATGAAGAGATATCAATCAGAATATGACGACAGATAAAGTAACTTTTAACGGGAAAGAATACAAAACGCGGGATGTGAGGCTCGAGGAGTACAAGGTGACTGTGAAAGTCGCTGAGGAGGCGCTCGACGGGATCCTGTTCGATGAGGAGAAGGGGTACTCCTCGAGGGAAGCCGAGCTGCTGGACGAGCTGATCTACTGTTTCGTGCCGGATGAGCTGATGGACGCGCCGGACGAAGCGGTCGCGGAGTACATATACGAGAAGGTGTTTTAGGAAAGAGATGACAATGGGGACGGTTCTCTTTGTCATCTTATGAGTAATTATGGTGATGGTAAATGGCTCGTTGCGGCCATCTATTGAGTAAAGCTTATGAAGGCAATAGGGTGCGGTGTAGTCATTTCAAAAAGATGACAGTGAGAACCGTCCCCATTGTCACCTAAAAAAAGGAAAGGAGACTGGATATGTACAAGCTGTGGGAGGCGCTGGACAAAGCGCGTGAGTACAAGTGGGTAGAGTTATCGCATGAGCTGAACAATGACAGCCCGTACTGGTCGGGTATTCCTGAAGGAAGTGTTGAGCTGGGCACGACTGTGTTCGAATGGGGCAACCCGATGCTGGAGTGCACGATCCAGACGTTCAAGTTCCCGGGTCAGCTGGGAACACACATCGATTTCCCGGGCCACTTCATCAAGGGCGCATCCCTCTCCGACGAGTACGGCGTGCAGAACGCGGTATTTCCGCTTTGCGTCGTAGACATCACCGACAAAGTGAGGGAGGACATCCACTACGCTGCGACTGCTGAGGACATCAAGGCGTATGAGGCAAAATACGGCCCGATTCCTGACGGGGCCTTCGTTGCGCTGAGGACGGACTGGTCGAAGAACTGGCCGGACGGCGACAAGATGGGCGGCATCGCCGAGGACGGGAGCGAGAATTTCCCGGGCTGGTCGATGGATGCCCTGAAGTATATCTATGAGGTAAGGAACGCCGCCGCGAACGGGCACGAGACGCTCGACACCGATGCTTCGGCTGAGGCTGAGAAGGCAGGTGACCTTGCGTGCGAAAGATACGTGCTGGCAAGCGGCAAACTGCAGATAGAGGCACTTTGCAATCTGGATCAGGTAGCACCTGCGGGAGCAGTGCTGATCGCAGCATGGCCGAGGATCCAGAATGCCTGCGGAATGCCGGTAAGAGTATACGCGATAACAGAATGATGACAGCGGGGGACGGTTCTCACTGTCATAAAAGGGACTGGATGAGAAAGGGTATTGACAAAAGGACTTTGTCGGCGGCTTTTACTACTTCGCTGCCGATAATGGTGACATTCGTGGTCCTCGGGATCGGATACGGGCTGCTGCTGGAGAAGCACGGCTTCGGGCCTCTGTGGGCTCTGGCCTCGGGGATAATAATTTTCAGCGGAACGGTGCAGTTTGTGAGTGTCGGGTTTCTGAGCGGAGGCCCGGTGCTGATGGCAGGGATCACTGCTCTTATGGTGGCAGCCCGGCACTTCTTCTTCAGCATCTCCATGATCGGGAGATATAAGAACGAGGGGAAGAGAAAGTGGTATCTGTACTACGCGCTCTGTGATGAGACGTATGCGATGCTGAGCAGGGACGACATCCCGGAGGACATAGATCTCAGCATGTACAGGCTGCTCGTGACGTTCTTCGACCAGAGCGCATGGCTCACGGGTTCGGTGCTCGGCGGGATCATCGGCGGGATGCTGACCTTCGACTCTACGGGAATCGATTTTGCCATGACAGCGCTGTTCACGACTGTATACGTGCAGCAGTGGATCGACTCAAAGTGCCACATCCCGGCTGTGCTGGGCGTCGCGGCGACGCTTGGGTGCAGACTGGTGTTCGGGCGGGACTACTTCCTGATCCCGGCTATGGTGATAATAATCGTCGTGCTGACGGTAATGCGGAGCCGCATAGAGCCGCAGTTTGATGAGGCCGCGGTTGCGCGTGATGCTGGCAGTGATGAGGCCAAAACGGAAGCAGATGAACCGGCCGAGACGCTTCCTCAGGAAGGAGGTGGCGGCGATGAGTGATCACAGAATGGCGATCGCGGTCATCCTGGTGATGGGACTCGCGACCTTTGCGACACGTATCGTGCCGGTGCTCTTGTTCGGGCGCGGCAGCAAAGTGCCTGACTATGTCATGTATCTCGGCAAAGTGGTGCCGTATACGGCTATGGGGCTGCTGATCGTTTACTGCCTTAAAGACGTGCAGGTAATGGCCGCGCCGCATGCTTTGCCCGAAATAGCCGCGATGGCGGTGGTAGTGCTGAGCTACCTGTGGAAACGCAACTCGATACTCAGCGTTGTTATTGGAACTGTTCTGTACATGCTGATGGTTCAGAATATGTGAGGGAATAATGGCTGACTATGCGGTCCTGATACCGTTCGTGACAACTGAAGAGGGCAAAGCGCTTCTCCTCGAGGTGCGCTCGCAGCTGGTAAAGCAGCCGGGCGAGATATGCTTCCCGGGCGGCAGGGTCGAGGCCGGAGAGACTCCGGTGGAGACGGCTGTCAGGGAGACGTGCGAGGAGCTCGGCCTGAAGCCTGAGGATATCGAGGTCTTTGCCGAGCCGGAAATCGAGACTGAGATGATGGCCGACGGGAGACAGGTGTTCTCGGTGAAGGCGGAGATCAAGTGCCTGAGCAATGCAGCTATTGGTTCACAAGAATCTGGGCCATATGCGCATGGGGCACATGAGCTGGATAAAACACTCACTCTCAATAGGGCTGAAGTAGCGGATGTTTTCCTGCTGCCGGTCTCATGGATCGAAGGCCATGCGCCTGAGTACTATGTGCTTAGTGAAGCTGCAGATGACGAGCTGCCGGAGGTCCTCAGAGGATACCTTGCGAATTACGGCGAGTTCCGGCGCAGGGGAGAGACCTACTACTGGGAGTACGAAGGCCGCGGCATCTGGGGCCTGACTGCGAGGATCATTAACCGCATTGTTACATCCATTCCCGCTGCAATTCCTGTGCAGGAGTGAAGCATGGGAGCACGTCGAGGACCATGGCGAGGACCAATAGAAAAGATAAGAATGAAATAATGAGCTATAAGATACCTAAGGATCCGATGATCCTGTACAGTTATATCAATATGATGCTGAGGGACAGGGGCGAGTCGCTCGCTGACCTGTGCGCGGAGATAGATGCAGACATGGATGAGATCGTGGATGCTCTGGCCGCGGCCGGTTTTGCATACGATGAGACTGTCAATCAGTTCAGATAGTGGTGAGTGCTGAACTGGTACTTGCCGGTGCAAGCCGAGGGGCGGACTAAGGGAAGGAAGAGAAGAAATGAAACACAGAATGGTGCATGTTAACTGGAACGTGAGCGACCTGGAAGCCTCGATGGCTTTCTATGAGAAGGCGCTCGGCCTTACGGAAAAGAGGCGCAAAACGGCGGATGATGGGTCGTTCATTCTCGTCTATCTGACCGACGGGACGAGCGATTTTGAGCTGGAGCTGACATGGCTTGCGGAGCATCCGCAGAAGTACGACCTGGGCGAAGAGGAGTTCCACCTCGCATTCCACGTTGACGACTTCGAAGCGGCACATGCTCTTCACGAAGAGATGGGATGCATAGCATTCGAGAACCATGACATGGGCATCTACTTCATCACGGACCCGGACGGGTACTGGCTTGAAGTGATACCGGAAGATAGGTAGATGTGAAGAAAGATGACAGTGAGAACTGTCCCCATTGTCATGGAGGGGCGTGAGGTTAGCGCTTTTTAGAGGAAAAGGGGGAAGCAGAATGTTTATTGACGTTAATGGAATCAGGCTGAATTACGAGGTTGCGGGCAGCGGAAGGCCGCTCGTCATGGTGCACGGAAACGGCGAGGATCACACGATTTTCCACGAAGCGGTTTCGCAGCTGAGAAAGCACTTCACGGTATACACGGTGGACTCGAGGGACCACGGCGCGAGCACGAGGGTGGACGAGCTCCACTACACTGACATGCGCGACGACATGATCGCCTTCATGGACAAACTCGACCTGAAGGATGTCATTTTCTACGGGTTCAGCGATGGCGGGATCATCGGTCTTCTGGCGGCTATGAAGTCGGGCAGGATCGGGATGCTGATCACTAGCGGCGCGAACATGACTCCGCAGGGCGTCAGCAAGCCGCTGCAGCTGTTCATTAAGATGGCGTACAAGGTCAAAAAGGACCCGAAGCTGTACCTCATGATGGCCGAGCCTGACATCACGGCGGACGATCTCGGGAAGATCAAAGTACCGACCGTCGTCATCGCCGGCGAAAAGGATCTGGTTTTGCTCGACGAGACCAAGAGGATCGCTGCTGGCATCGATGGTGCAAAACTCCGCATCATCCCGGGCGAGGGTCACGGCAGCTACATCGTTCACAACACGCGCATCGCGGATATCATCATGGAAGAGACGGGCATCTGCGAGCCGGCTCCTGAGTTCGATCCAGACTGCCTGGATACGCTCAAAACCGCTCAGCAGGGTGAGATCGATGCTGTACTGATGTACAAGAGGCTCGCCGGGGTCGTGAAGGATGAGAAGGACCGCGCTGCTTTCGAGAGGCTCGCGGGTGACGAGCAGAGACACGCTGATGTGTTCAGGAAGTACACCGGCATGGATCTCAGGGTGAACCCGGCCAAAGCCATCTTCGTTCCTATGATGTACAAGGTGCTCGGCAGGGACAAGACCTACCCGATTATCGCGAAGGGCGAGTACGATGCAGCTGAGAAGTACAAGGACATCGTCGACATCTTCCCTGAAGTCAATGAGGTCATGAATGACGAGACAATCCACGGAGATGCAGTAATGGGCCTGCTGGAGAAATGATGACAGTGGGGACGGTTCTCCTTGTCAGCTTTTATGACATCGAGGACCACTTCCGTTCCGGATCCTTTTTGGAAGTCACTCCTCTCAGACAAAAGGGATGAATAAGAGTGGTGCTTTTCGAGCAAAACGAGCCTCGGAGCCTTGAGAATTCACTCCTATCAGACAAAAGGGCTGAATAAGAGTGATGTTTTTCGAGCAAAACGAGCCTCGGATCCTTTAGAAGTCACTCCCTTCAGACAAAAGTGGTGAATGAGAGTGATGTTTTCCGAGCAACATGTGTTCCGGATTCTCTAGAATTCACTCCTTTCAGACAAAAGGGATGAATAAGAGTGGTGCTTTGCCATGGGAAAAAGATATGCAGGATAAAGATAGAAGAACAAGAGAAGATAAGCCGGTCGTAGCCATCTGCTATGACTTTGATAAGACCCTGTCGCCTGACAACATGCAGGCACAGGGCTATCTTCAGGCTATCAATTATGAGAATCAGAACGAGTTCTGGAAGGAAACGATGGAGCTCGCGCTTTCGCATGAGATGGATTCCACTCTGGCGTGGATGTATCTGATGCTGAAGGGCGCGAGAGGCAAGGAGATATTCCGCCGCGAGATGCTCGAGCGCTACGGCGCCGGCGTTGAGCTGTATAAGGGTGTTGCCGGAAGTGGGGCCTCTGGCTGCTCTGAAGGCGCCGGCGAGAGCTGGTTCGCCCGCATGAGAAGATACGGGGAAGAGCGCGGCATCATTGTTGAACACTACATCATCTCTTCAGGACTTCGGGAAATGATCGAGGGAACTGAGATCGCGGGCGAATTCGAGAAGATCTACGCGAGCTCCTTCTTCTATGACGATGACGGGGTGGCTGTATGGCCGGCGCAGGTCGTCAACTTCACCAACAAGACGCAGTTCCTCTTCAGGATCTCCAAGGGCGTTCTCGGCATCAATGACGACGGGGTCAACGACTATTTTGCCCCTGATGAGATGCGCGTGCCGTTCCGCAACATGGTGTACATCGGCGACAGCGACACGGACATCCCGTGCATGAAGCTGGTCAACTCGTACGGCGGCCACTCGATCGGCGTATATGACCCGGATACGGAGAACAAGGCACGCGTGCAGAAGATGATGCGCGAGAACCGCATCCGCTACTACGCGCCGGCCGACTACACCGAGGGCTCCGAGCTCGACCGCCTGCTGCAGATGGTGGTCGACAAGACCGCCGCAGCAGAGAAGCTGGAGAACGTGTATTACGAGAAGAACCGCGAATCCGGTTCGGTGGCTGAGTAGATTTCGGGAGCTGTATAGATGGTAAGCAAACTGATTCGGGCGCTGATCAAAATGATGCGTGTGATGTGGCGCAGATGAAGAAAAGACAGGTAATCGATGGATACGAATGGAACTTTCTGCCGGATGTGCGGCACGAAACTTGAGATAAGGGAACTTGAGAATGAGGGGATGATCCCGTTTTGCCCGAAATGTGAGGCGTACAGGTTCCCGCAGTACAATGTGGCGGTGAGCATGATCACGGTCAACGAGGCGACGGATGAGATACTGCTGATCCAGCAGTATGGAAGGCCGTCGTATGTTCTTGTGGCCGGTTATGTGAGCAAGGGCGAAGCGCTGGAGGATGCGGTGCGCCGCGAGGTGCGCGAGGAGACCGGGATGACGGTCGACCATATGAAGTTCAACAGGTCGCAGTACTTTGAGAAGTCGGACACGCTGATGTGCAACTTTACTGCGTATGTGAAGGACAGCAGCGAGATGCACGCGAATTATGAGATCGATTCGTACAAGTGGTTTTCGCGGGAGGAAGCTGCGAAGAACATAAGGCCGGGCAGCCTTGCGGAGCATTTCCTGGTGTCGTATCTGGGCGAGCCGGATGTTGGCGCGCGCGTTTTCGAGGAGCCGGGAAAATGGGAGCCGGCAGCAATGAGTGATGCGCCTACAGTGAAAGAGGCTTATGCTGCATCGGCGGCAGTGAAAGAAGTTGCTGAATCGATAGCGGAGGCAGTAAAAGATGTAGCTGACAGTGCGATGGCCGCTGTGAAAGATGCGCCAAGTGAGGTGAAGTAGCGGTGCACTATCTCTTACTGGCGATGTGCTGCAGCGCGCTCATCTCGATCATGATGCGCTGCGGCGAGACAAGGATCAAGAACAACATTTCAACTCTGGCTGTCAACTATATCGTGTGCCTGCTGCTCGGGCTGTTTTATGCGGCGAAGTCTGGCGGCATGGGAAGCATCATCGCTCCCGGCGCGTACGGCAGACAGACACTGATGATGGGGCTTCTGAACGGCGTGTTCTACGTGGGGTCGTTCATTTTGCTCCAGTATAATATAGGCAAAAACGGCGTCGTGCTCCCGTCTACTTTCATGAAGCTGGGAGTGCTGGTGCCGACGATGATAGCGATCGTGGCTTTCGGTGAGAGGCCAGGAGTCATGCAGGTCGCGGGCATCGCGATAGCTGTAGCAGCGATCATCTTCATGAATGCGGGAGACGCTATTGGTGCGAAAAAGGGCGGTTCCGGTGCGGACGCTACAGGAGGGAATGGCGGTCAGTCTAAGACAGTGCAGGATGCTTTACAGACAGCAAGCACTGTCACTGCACCTAAGGCTCTGATCTTCCTGCTGCTGGTCGGCGGATCGGGCGACGCGATGTCCAAGATATATGAAGAGCTGGGGAACGCGAAGTACAATTCGCAGTTCCTTCTGTATACTTTTGCGATGGCTCTGGTGCTGTGCACGCTGACTGCCGTGCTGAAAGGGCAGAAGCTGACGCGCGAGGATGTCCTGTTCGGGTGCCTCATCGGCATACCGAATTACTACTCGGCGAGGTTCCTGCTGATGTCGCTTTCGTATGTGCCGGCGGTCATTGCTTATCCGACTTACAGCACGGGGACTATAGTACTGGTTGGGATCGCGGGAGTTCTGTTCTTCCGCGAGAAGATGACTTCAAGGCAGTGGGTGACAGTCGGAATGATAGCGGCCGCACTGCTGATGCTAAATATGTGACAGTGAGGACGGTCCCCGGTGACATATCAGGAGGCGCAGAGCGTGGATCAGATCATTTTACATGTGGATATGGATGCTTTCTACGCCTCGGTGGAGATACGGGATAACCCGGAGCTGGCGGGCAAGCCGCTTATCATCGGGTCGCTTCCGACTGAGCGCGGCGTTGTCGCGACGGCGAGCTATGAAGCGCGGAAGTACGGCGTGCACTCGGGGATGAATATCAAGGAAGCGTACCGGCTGTGTCCTAAGGGCATCTACATGCATCCGAACTTCGACAAATACAGGGCGGCCTCAGATCAGCTGCATGGCATCTGGAACGACTATGCGACGGCTGCCGAGTCGATCGCTCTGGATGAGGCTTATCTGGACATCACGGAGACCGCCGGTGACTGGGCCGGCGCGAGGGAAATCGCTCAGACTATCAAGCGGAGGACGCGCGAAGAGGTGCATCTGACATGCTCGGTCGGCATCGCGTATTCCAAAACAGCGGCGAAGACCGCGAGCGAGGAGAAGAAGCCGGACGGGTATTTTGAGATCCGCACGCCGGAAGAGTTCGTGGACCTCATCATCGACAGGGACGTGCGAGCCCTGTACACGGTCGGCGCGAGGACGGCGGAAAAACTCAAGCGCGTCGGCATCGCAACGGTGCGCGATGTCAGAGACAGGCAGGATGAGGTCGTCAGGCTGCTCGGCAAGCACGGAGCGCACATCACGAAGATGGCTTACGGCATCGATGACCGCAAAGTCGTACCGTACGACCCGATGGACACCAAATCGATAAGCCGCGAGCTGACCTTCCAGGAGGACGTCAGCGATTTTGGACTCCTCGATGACGTGCTGTTCCTGCTCGCGATGAGTGTCGAACGGCGGGCAAAACGCAAGGGTCTCCACGGCCGGGGTGTGACTCTGAAGGTCACCTACGCCGACATGAAGAATATAACGAGATCGAGGATCGTGGTGTCGAGTGATTCGGCCGCGACCATATGGCAGGAGGCGAGGGATCTGCTGGGGCAGATCGAGAAGCGGCCTGTGAGGCTCATCGGCGCGGGGGTCTACAACCTGACCGGCGATGACGGCTGGCAGATGTCGCTGGAGGACTACCTCGAGGAATCAATCGATGAGAAGCAGCAGATAATCGACAGTAAGCTCGCCGAGCTGGGCGAGAGGTATCACCTGGATTTTGCCGGCAATCTGGACAAGATATTCAGCGGGACCACGCTGTACCGGACCGCGGAGTATATGCGGAAGCACCGGTAAGCTGACGGATGCTTTGAAGGATTACATGCATTAAAGGTAACTGATACAGACCTGAGAAAAGGGAGAGCGGACCAGTGAAAGTAACAGTTCTTGTGGACAACAGGGATGGCGAGCAGATCAGGGGCGAATGGGGCCTGTCGTTCTATATTGAATATACGTACGAAGGAGCCGGCACGGAAAATGATGGCAAAGGATCCAGAACCGTGTTGCTCGATGCGGGTTTATCGGGGCTCTTCGCAGAGAATGCGGAGAAGCTCGGGCTCGACATTAAGGCGGTGGATTATGCCGTGCTGTCGCATGCGCATGATGACCATGCGAACGGGCTGGACACTTTCTTTGAGCTGAATGATCATGCGCCGCTGTATGTGGCTGAGGGGTGTGACGAGAACTGCTATGACAGGCGCGGCATATTCATGAAATATGCGGGTGTGCCGCGCGGCATCATGAAGAGGCATGCCGGGCGCATCGTGAAAGCCGGCGCCGGTAAATCGGGCCAATCGGGAAAGACGGAACGGCCGGATAGTGCAGACAAGGGCGGCATGATCACCCGGATTGATAAGGGCATCAGCCTTCTTGGGCATTCGACGCCCGGCCTTGACAGACTCGGCCGCGCGGAAAAGATGTACCTCCGGCAGGGCCTGCTGAAGTTCATCCCTGATGACTTCAGGCACGAGGTGAGCCTGGTGTTCGAGCTCCCTGAGGGCATCGTGGTATTCAACAGCTGCTCACACGCCGGCGCAGACAACATCATAAACGAAGCAAAGCAGGCTTACCCGGGCAGGCGGATTCTGGCAATGACCGGCGGCTTCCACCTGTACAACAAGACCGACAAGTACGTAAGAGATTTTGCCCGCCGTGTCCTGGAGACCGGAGTCGAGGCAGTCTACACGAGCCACTGCACCGGCGAGAGAGCCATGCAGATTCTCTCTGAGGAACTCGGTGACAGGATGCATGCCTTCTGCACAGGAACTACGTTTGAGATATAGGAAAGGGGATCCGTTATGAGGAACCACGAGATAACTAAGAAGCAGCTGCTCCTTGACATCGACGGCGAGCTGAGGGAGCCGGGCTGGTCCAGAAGCATGGTCCAGCAGTACAGGCGCTCGATGATCAAGGCGCCTAAGTGGCGGATCAAGGAGTGGGACTACTACCTTGTAGTGAACAAAGATTTTGCCGCGGCATTCACTGTCTCGGATGACGGGTACATCGGCCTGCAGTCGGTATCGCTCCTGACTTTCGGCGGGGACGCGGCGGTACATGGTTACAGCCCTGAAGGAGCGCCTTGGGAGCACACGGAGACGGTACTGAACCCGTTCCCGATGGGAAAGCTGCAGCTTCCTGACCACTCGGCGTCAGGCGTCACCAGGTACGAGGACAAGCGCCTGCAGATGCAGTTTTCCGCCGAACAGAAGGGAAAGCGCATCATCACCTGTCATTTTGACCGCTTCTACGACGGCAAACCGCTTGATGCTCACATCACTCTCGAGCAGCCGCCGATGGACTCGATGGTCATCGCGACCCCATGGCCTGAGGAGCACGCTTTCTACTACAATCAGAAGATCAACTGCATGAGGGCTTCGGGCTACGTCGAGTTCGACGGGCACCGCTACGAGTTCGACCCGCTGACCGATTTCGGCACGCTGGACTGGGGCCGCGGCGTCTGGACCTACGACAACACATGGTTCTGGGGCTCGGGCAACACGGACATCGACGGCGTACCTTTCGGCTGGAACATCGGCTACGGTTTCGGCGATACGAGCGCGGCCTCCGAGAACATCCTCTTCTACGACGGCAAAGCCCACAAGCTCGACGATGTCACTTTCAACATCCCGGACACCGGCTACATGGACAAGTGGACCTTCACTTCCTCGGACGGCAGGTTCGAGATGGAGTTCGAGCCGGTCCTCGACAGAGCGGCCAACCTCGACTTCAAGGTCATCGTCTCCGACCAGCATCAGGTCTTCGGCAAAATGAGCGGGACTGCGGTCCTCGACGACGGGCGGAAGATCGAGATCAAAGACGTCATGTGTTTTGCCGAAAAGGTTCACAATAAGTACTGATAAAGATAATTATGACCCGGCAGAAAGACTGATATTCTCAGGCTGGCGCCGGACAATACGGCTGCGCCGGATCGTTCATGTAGGAGATGTTGCGTTAATGTATTATAATAGTGTTCAGTATGAGGGGTAGTAAGAGCCGCAAGGAGATAGTAAAAGAATGAGAAATAACTATATAAGCATGTTTGACATAATCGGCCCGGTCATGGTAGGGCCGTCGAGCTCCCACACTTCGGGAGCGGCAGCCATCGCGTGGATGGCGAGGCAGATATTGTCCGGGGTTCCGGTCCATGTCACCTTCACCCTGTACGGCTCCTTTGCCGATACATATCAGGGACACGGAACTGACCGGGCCCTCATAGGCGGGATGCTCGGATACAGGCCTGACGATGTGAGGATCAGGACGGCATTCGAGGAAGCGCGCGAGGCGGGGCTCGATGTCGAGTTCGTGGTGGACAAGGAAGAGGAGATGCCGCATCCCAACACGGTCGGCATCGACATGACAACTGCTGACGGGCATACGCTGTACGTCCGAGGCGAGTCCATCGGAGGCGGCAGGATCCGCATCACGAGGATGAATGATATCCGCGTGGACTTCAATGGTGACTACAGCATGATCATCGTCGGCCACAGGGACGAGCCGGGAATGATGGCTTTCATGACAGGTTGCCTTGCCGAGCGAATGATCAATATCGCTTCCATGAAGAGTTTCCGTAATGCCAGGGGCAAGCAGGCCTTTACCATCATCGAGACAGATGACTTCATCCCGGATGCGATCCAGGATGAGCTGAACGCAAGACCGGGCATCACAAGCGTAGATATTATCCAGCTGTAAGTGGCTGTAATGAGTGCCCGGCAGATCACGGGCAAAATGGTGGAGTCTATTATCGATACTAAGGAGTAAGAAAGTGAACTGGGATTTCAGGACTGCGGAAGAGCTGCTGAAGCTCTGCGCGTATAAATATATGGATATTTCGGACATCATGCTTGCCAGAGAGATGCAGCTTGGTGAACTGGAGAGAGAAGAGATAATGGAGGAGATCGACAGGTGCCTCCGTGTCATGAATGTGGCTGTCGACAAGGCAATCTCCGATCCGTCGCCATCGATGGGCGGCTTCCTCGGCGGAGAGGCTCAGAAGCTGAACGGGCTTGAAGACAGCAAGCAGATCTGCGGGCAGGTTGTACACTCTGCGATCGTCAACGCGCTCGCAGTTGCGGAGACCAATGCGAGCATGGGCGTCATAGTTGCGGCACCTACCGCCGGAGCAGCAGGTGTTTTGCCTGCAGTACTCCTGTCGGTGTATCAGAACCGCGATATAAGCATCGACACTCTGAGAAAAGGACTCATAAACGCGAGCGCGATAGGATACCTGCTGACGAGGAACGGGTCGGTATCCGGAGCAGAGGCAGGGTGCCAGGCCGAGGTCGGATCGGCTTCGGCGATGGCTGCGAGCGCTCTTGTAGAGATGCTCGGCGGGACGCCTCAGCAGTGCTGCGATGCGGCAGCGATTGCTCTGTCCAACCTGCTCGGACTCGTGTGCGACCCGGTGAGAGGGCTCGTCGAGGTGCCGTGCCAGACGAGGAACGCGATCGGCGCAGCCGGAGCTTTCACAGCGGCAGAGCTGGCGATGGCGGGCGTGACGGTGCACATCCCGCTTGATGAGATGATAAGGATAACCTATGATGTAGGCAGGTCACTGCCGGAGGCTCTGAGAGAGACGGCCAAGGGCGGCTGCGCGGCTGCATGCAACGTGTGCCCGGGAGCCATGCACGTGGCACCTACCAAGTAGCCTGAGGTGAACCACAGGCATTAATGAACGATAAATGGCGCGCTTGCGGCCGTCAAAATTCTTGGGGGGCATACTTTCCCCTCGAAAAAAAGAAAAGGAGACTTCCCGGATTGGGTTACTACGAAGAACTTCCTGAGCTCGACATAAACGAGGGGCTCGAGGACATGAAGATATATAAGAATGCGGTGCTCGTTGACGTGCGGACACCTGAAGAATACGCAGAAGGGCACGTGCCGGGTGCGATCAACCTTGAGGCCGCACTGTGCGGAAGGAAGAACCGCGCGTACGTGGAAAGCGTTTTGCCTGACAAGACAGCTCACGTCTGCATGTACTGCTACAGCGGAGCGAGAAGCGGGATGGCAGCGGCCTTCCTCAGGCAGATGGGCTACGACCGCGCCGAGAACATCGGCGGCTACGAAGGGTATGAAGGACCGGTTGAAATATGAAATACGAAAAAAGAGGGTGACCACTTAGGTGATCACCCTCTTGCTGTCTTTGATAAGGACCTCCTAATGATATACAATCAGCGGCCCGGTCCGGAGACGAAAAAAGCGAGCCTGACGGCTCGCCTCTTGGTGCGCCCGTAGGGATTCGAACCCTAGACCTTCTGATTCGTAGTCAGACACTCTATCCAGCTGAGCTACGAGCGCATGTCGTTTCGCGACTTCACTATGATACATCAGAGATATTCAAAAGTCAACCGCAAGAAACAATACTTATTGAAGGATGCGTATTGTCAGGATCCCGAAATGCCGCGGGTCTTTCATCTAGAGGTCTTAGGTATTGAGTATGCGTTATATTGTTGTAGACGGGACCCTGATTGAGTAGGGATGGCCCGCGGCATTCCTGTTTAAAGGCACGGAAAGAGATCCGCACCTGCTGCAGGTACGTTCAGACACCCCATATTTACATACGGATGATGATCTGTGGGCAAAGTCATTTTGCGTACCTCAAAAAACGGTATCTTAAAACCGGTAACGTAAAAACGCCACGCAAACAGGCACGCAAATATGCACGGGATCATGCACGTAAACAGGCATGCAAAAGCACGCAAACAAGCGCGCTGTGCGCAGCAGACGTTACTCAGTTATTTCTGTCCGTCTTTGAGGTGTATGTAGGAACTGAAGAAGACTGATGAAGTGCAGAGTTTCCGCGGCGTCAGGAGCAGCAGGAAACCTGTGAGTCTTCTTCCTGAGAACAGCAGAGCGGCTGTATCCGTCCTGCTGTGAAGAGCGGTGCCTGCAAGAGTGCTGCCGGCATTCCGCTGCAGATGGTAAGCGATCGAATGATGTACGGTCGTCTCATCCACGATGCAGTCGTGCTGTGACCTCTCGGTAATAGCGTGGATCTCGCTCGTGGTGTTGCTGATACCCAGCAGCTTGTTGTAGAAGTCATCACAAGTGGCAGGGCTTGCAAGTCCTGCTGTCATCGCGAGCACTATTACAAGCATCGCGATCATGTTGATGGTCTTCCGGCGCATAACATCATCCATGCGAGGATTATATCATATATTGCTGTTCAGAAGTCGTCTACTTTGATGATAATGGCAAAACAAAAGACCGGCTGCGTGAGCCGGTCTTCCTTGAGGTTGATTGTGAGTCTAAGTCAATTAGATTGTGAATCCCTTTGTCATTGCATCATCAGGATCCATGAACCACTTTGCCTCGCCGCAGAGATAAGCAGCGCCGGTTACCTGTGGGATGACGGAATCGAATTCGCCTACCTTAGGTCCGATCTCAGCAACTGTTCCGATGAATCTTGTGTCGATGAATGACTTGTAAACGAAGCTTTCGCCTACGCCGAGCTCGCCCTTCTTGTAGAGCCAGGACAGCTTTGCAGATGTTCCTGTTCCGCATGGGGATCTGTCGATCTGCGGATCATGAGGCTCGCCGAATACCAGCTGGTTCTTCAGTGCGAACTTAGCATTCGGGCAGAACTCCTTGTCGCTCTCTGTAAGCTCGTCTGTGCAGTAGTTCTCAATGAGGTCTACGCTTGTGATATCGAGCTCAGGGTGCTGGATCTCAACTGTCTTGTTGATTTCCTGGAGTGCGAAGCTTGACCACTCTGTGAGGAACTTGGTGTGCTCAGGTGTTACCTTGAATCCGAAGTTCTTCTCAGTGTCTACGAGTGCAAAGAATGATCCGCCGAAGCAGATGTCATATACGACCTTCTTGCCCTGATACTCGAGCTCGAGGTTCTCCTTGTAAACGAATGCAGGAACGTTGGTCAGTGTAACGCCTGTTACCTTTCCGTCCTTGCACTTGCAGTCGAGCTTGACCAGTCCTGCAGGAGCGTCGAGAACAACCTGAGTTACAGGCTCCTTCATCTCCTTAAGGCCTGCTTCGAGGATAACTGTAGCAGCACCGATCGAGCAGTGTCCGCACATGTTCAGATATCCGCCGCCGTCCATGAAGAATACGCCGAAGTCTGCTTCAGGGTTGATTGGCTCGCAGAGGAAAGCACCGAACATGTCGTGGTGTCCACGAGGCTCGAACATGAGCATTGTTCTGAGATAGTCATAATGCTCTTCGAGATAGTGCTTCTTCTCGATCATTGTGTTTCCCGGCAGCTCCGGGCAGTCAAGAGCGACTCTGCAGTACTCGCCCTCAGTGTGAGCTTCAACAGTTCTGATAACCTTCTTATCATAATTATCATAGTTGATCTTAGGCTCAAGATATTTTGCCATGGGTAATTACCTCCTTAAAACACATAGCTGTATAAGAGGCAGTCGTTTTTGCCTCCCAGATACAGTTATGATAACGCATCGTCTGAAAGAGTGTCAATAATCTGTCAGCAGGCAAAACGGGAATAAATTGTGCTTTTTCGGTGCATGAAAAATGCTTAATTTTGCCTTAAGCAAAACTTAAGGCGCGTATGCGGACGTTAATGTGAATTTAATGTCAAACGCTTAAAAATCAACGGATTTTGCATAAAAAGAGGGCTGTGATATAATGCCTCTGCGTATCAATTTTATCTATACGAATTCATAATATCATTGTTGTAATAAATAGCTCAAAATGGTATTATTTGAACGAATAAATGGGCATTTTTTGCGTGCCGAATTCAAGACGGTAATAATTGAAAAATGCAGTTCATTATTTCAAAGTAGTTCAAAGGAGATTCGTATTATGGAAAACATTCAGATGCTACTTAAGCAGGGTGCTGTAGGCAAGCCATGTGCTCCTGTTGTTGCTGTAGGCGACAAGGTAAAGAGAGGTCAGCTTATCGCTACTCCTACAGGTCTTGGCGTTAATGTTCACTCCAGCGTTTCCGGCGAGGTCATTGAGATCACTGATGACAGGATCATCATCAAGCCGGACGATGAGCAGTCTGAAGATTACGTAAAGATCGCTAAGGGATCCAACCTTGAGATGATCAAGGAAGCCGGCGTTCTCGGACAGGGCGGCGCAGGATTCCCTACATTCATCAAGATCTATGACGGCAAGAATGACAAGCCGGTTCTCGATCACGGATACATTCTCGTAAATGCTTCCGAGTGCGAGCCTGGTCTTGCTCACAACATCCAGCAGATCGATGAGGATCCTGCAAGACTTCTCAGAGGTATCCACTATGTAATGGAGATCGCCGGAGCTGACAAGGGAATCATCGCTATCAAGAAGAAACACAGAGAGACGATCCTCAAGCTGGACGCACTTCTGAAGGACGATCCTGCAATTGAGAGACATCTTCTCCCGGACATCTATCCGATGGGCGAAGAGCGTGCTGTAGTAAGAGAGTGCCTCGGCATCGAGCTCGAGCCGGACAAGCTCCCGTCAGCAGCCAACGCTGTAGTAATCAACAGTGAGACAGTTTACAGCTGCGTAGCAGCGATCGAAGATCAGAAGCCGCTGATCGACAAGAACCTCACAGTAAGAGGAATGATCAAGGGCGGAAGCGAAGCTCACGTATTCGAGAACGTTCCTGTAGGTACAAGCGTACAGGCACTGATCGACAGAGCAGGCGGCTTTGACGAAATGGGATACGGCGAGATCATCATGGGCGGAGCCTTCACAGGTAAGGCTACTACACTTGATGCTCCTATAACCAAGGCTACAGGTGCTATCCTCGTAACACGTCCGTTCAGAGATCTTCACGGAGCCAAGACCGGTATCCTCGTATGCGCATGCGGCGGTAACCTCGAGAGAATGGAAGACCTCGTTGCAAAGTATAATGGTACAGTTGCTCACGTCTGCTACTGCAAGCAGGCTCAGGAGATGCCTAACGGCACACGTAAGTGCGAGCGTCCTGGCAACTGCCCTGGACAGGTCAAGAACAACCTCGAGTTCAAGAAGGCAGGCTGCGAGTACATCATCATCGGAAACTGCTCTGACTGCTCCAACACAGTTATGGCTTCCGGTCCTAAGATGGGACTCAAGGTAATGCACATGACAGACCTTGCAATGATGGCAGTAGGACACCCGCTGTACAGAACACTGAAGGTTTCCAAGAAGGTAGATCAGGACCTCGACGTAGTAGACAACGTAGAGGACAACGAGACAGTACAGTAGTTACCGGCCTGATGTCGCTTTCTAACGAATCATCTGTATATACAATAGAATAGTTTATTAATGGTATAAGCCTCTCTCCGGGTGAGCCCCAAATCCCCCGGAGAAGAGGAATATATACAACCACTGACTGTGCACATTGCGCAGGCAGGCACAAGTTTTAAGGAGGAAGATCGATATGTCAATCACAGCTGAAACAGCTAAGCAACATGCAAACGATCCAGCAGTACTTTGCTGCAGAGCAGAGGCAGGCACAGAACTGACACCTGCAAACTTCGAGGATCCAGCAATCTTCCCGGATCTTGTAGATTCCGGGCTGCTGAACCTTGACGGAGCACTGAAGCTTGGCCAGGTGCTCAACGGCTCAAAGCTTACTAAGACAGTTGATTCTCTCACACCTATCACAGCAGACATCGTTGATAAGTTCGATGCAGCTGAGGGCGAAGAAGAAGCTCCAGCAGCAGCTGAGGAAGCAGCTCCTGCAGAGGCAGCAGCAGCTCCAGCAGCAGTAGCAGCAGCTCCAGCAGTTGGCGGCTACATCAACCTTCACATCGGCGAGGGCAAGAACATCGACATCCAGATTCCTGCAGGAATCGGCGGCGGTGTAGCAGCAGCTCCTGCAGCAGCAGTAGCAGCAGCAGCTCCAGCAGCTGCAGCAGCTCCGGCAGCTGAAGAAGAAGGCGAAGCTGTAGTAGTCAGAGAGATGACACGTAAGCACTACAAGATCGATAAGGTAGTTCTTGGTGACGAGACCAAGATCGAAGGAACAACACTGTACATCCGTAAGGCAGCAGCACAGGAAGGTGCTGACTCTCAGAAGCTGGTACACAGCCTCGAACTCGATGTAATCACACCTGACAACTATCACACTTACACAGAGACAGTAATGGATATCCAGCCGATCGCTACTAAGGAAGACGATTATGAACTGGGTGAGGGCGTTACAAGAGTTCTCGACGGAGTAGTAATGATGGTTACCGGTATTACCGAAGAGGGAGTACAGGTTGGTGAGTTCGGTTCTTCCGAGGGATACATCGATGAGAACATGATGTGGAACCGTCCGGGCGCAGTAGACAAGGGCGAGATCATCATCAGAGCTCATGCTGTAATCGACAACAAGAAGAACATGGAGAGACCTGGTCCTATCGCTATCCACACTGCAGTTGACCACGTAACTCAGGAAATCAGAAATGCTATGAAGAAGCAGCTGACTGATGAGCAGGTAGTTGATACTCAGGTTATGAGACAGGTTAGAAGACCTGGAAAGAAGAAAATCGTTATCGTTAAGGAGATCATGGGTCAGGGCGCTATGCACGATAACTTCCTGTTCCCTACAGAGCCAGTTGGAGTACTCGGAGCTAAGCCTAACGTAGACCTTGGTAACGTTCCAGTAGCTGCTAACCCACTCGAGGTTATGGACGGCTGCATCCACGCTCTTACATGCATCGGACCGGCTTCAAAGGAAATGTCCAGACATTACTGGAGAGAGCCACTGGTTTACGAAGCAATTCACGATGACGACGTTGACCTGGTAGGCGTAATCTTCGTTGGTTCACCTCAGGCTAACACAGACAAGTTCTACGTATCCAGAAGACTTGGCCAGATGGTAGAGTCCATGAACGTAGACGGTGCATTCGTAACAACAGAAGGATTTGGTAACAACCACGTAGACTTCACTTCCCACATCGAGCAGATTGGTAAGAGAGGCGTTCCGGTTGTAGGATTCTCATTCTGCGCTGTACAGGGTGCTCTCGTAACAGGTAACAAGTACTGCGATGCCATGATCGACAACAACAAGTCCATGTCCGGTATCGAGAACGAAGTACTTGCATGCAACACTCTCTGCCACGAAGACGCTATCAGAGGTCTGGCTATGCTGAAGGCTAAGATGGCTGGTGAGAGCATCAAGGCACCTGAAAGAAAGTACACACACGCAGTTAAGGAGAGCAACGTAGAGCTGATCGAGAAGGCTTACGGCACTAAGATGGAACTCGTTGATAACGAGCAGGCACTGCCAATGAGCGAGAAGAGAAAGGCTAAATACGACTAATTATTGGAAAGAGGTAGATTCGAGATATGAAATACGGTGACAAGATAATCAGAATGGAAGGCGTTATCGTGGAAGTCCATGACGGAAGCGTAGCCATCGACTTCAAGGGCAGACTGGGACATCTCAGAATACCTAAGAGGATGATCATTTCGGATTATGACTTAGAGATAGGTCAGGAGGTCGCCTGGAACATGAGCTTCATCGAACAGGAGAGCGCCGAAGTCAACGAGAGATATCTTGAAACTATCGATCATGCCAATAAACTCCAGGACGAAATGCATAACAGAACCAAACAGGAGGTTTAATCAGAAATGAGTATGACAGTTGTAAAAGGATTACAGTCTGAGATATTCGTACCTATCACTCCTAAGCCAGTTTGGGCTCCTGTAACAAAGCCGCTCAGCGAGATGACAGTTGCTCTCGCAACAGCTGCCGG
>Ga0256404_1004741_pt1 | contig 25121 bp, 23 predicted proteins | sample RumenRJG_01DNA_FD_185990 | JGI IMG/M metagenome (GOLD analysis project Ga0256404, IMG submission 185990) | Bovine rumen microbial communities from Lethbridge, Alberta, Canada - RJG_01 | ecosystem: Host-associated > Mammals > Digestive system > Stomach > Rumen | place: Canada: Alberta | collected...
GCCCCGCCGAAGGGCGGAGCGATGAATCAGAATCAATAATTTTCTTCGCGGATTTCGAAGTAAGACTGCGGATGGAAGCACACCGGGCAGACATCCGGAGCCTTCGTACCGACAACGATATGTCCGCAATTGCGGCACTCCCAGACCTTGACGCCGCTCTTCTCAAATACCTGCTTCTCTTCAACGTTGGCAAGAAGCTTGCGATAGCGCTCCTCATGCGTCTTCTCGATGGCGCCGACGCCGCGGAACTGCGCAGCAAGTGCGTGGAAGCCTTCCTCATCCGCTTCCTTGGCCATACGATCATACATATCGGTCCACTCGTAGTTCTCGCCTTCAGCCGCAGCCTTGAGGTTTTCCTCTACCGTGCCAATGCCGCCAAGAGCCTTGAACCACAGCTTTGCATGTTCCTTTTCATTATTAGCCGTCTTCTCAAACAGAGCCGCAATCTGCTCATAGCCAGCCTTTCTGGCTACCGATGCGAAATACGTGTACTTGTTGCGCGCCTGCGACTCACCTGCAAACGCTTCCCAGAGATTCTTCTCTGTCTTTGTCCCAGCATAGGGATTCTTCTTCTCACTCATACAGTTTTCTCCTGTTCTCCTTCGAGAGGGACATATCCCCCAATATGTATGAGTATAGCATAGGAATCACCGTTTCCGTTTCAATAAAAGTGTGCGAAAATAGGATCCATGATGTTAAAGCTGAAAGAAAAGTTTGATCAGAACCCGTTGCGTTTCATGATCATTGCCTTTACGATCTACAGCGTCTGGTTCTTTTTTTTGGACAACTATCCACGCAGCCACTATACGATTCTTCATTGTGCCATTGACGATCTGATTCCGTTCAATACGCTGGCCGTCTACCCTTATATTTCCTGGTTTCCTTTGATGGTATGTCCCATGTGGCTGTTTTACTGGCACCATAACAGGAAGGATCTCTGGAACCTGCTGATCCCCGTACTGTGCGCCATGTTCAGCAGCCTCATCATCTATATGATCTGGCCCAACGGCCTCAATCTTCGCCCTGCTGTGATCGAAGGAAACACTCTTTCCGCCTGGATCGCACGCTTCATCGAAAGCTCCGATACGCCGAACAACGTATGTCCGAGCATCCACGTCAGCACGACGCTGCTCATTGACTGGTCCCTGCAGCACTCCGACAACTTCAAGCACCGCTCCAGCAAACAGAAGACGGCCCTCAATATTCTGTGCTTTTCCATCTGTATCGCCGTCATGGTTGTGAAGCAGCACAGCTTTATCGACGTCTGCTGCGGCGCCGCTCACGCCCTGATCATCATCCTTCTCTGGAAGCACTTTAACTTGCAGTACTGACGCCAATCCTAAGGCAATCTTCAGAATCCGGTATCTCTGCCCTATGGTAAGATACTGCTTGTAAGGAGTTCTCATGGCAAAGAAAGACTTTATGAGTGAACTTGCCGCTCAGGTTGCCGCTGAAAAGCGCGGTGAGCGGACAAATATCGATGGAATTGACAATTTCAAACCCAAAAACAGGCCGGAAATGAAGGATCCTGAACCGGAAGAGGAACCGCAGCCAGAAGAAGAAATAAAAGAGACGGAAGAAGTAAAACCACAGCCCACCGCACCGGCAGAGCCGCAGGAAGAGCCTTCCGCAGAAGAACCGGCAGACGATGATGAGCCCGATTCCTTTGGCGAAGAGACGTTTGTCAAGATCGATAAGCCGAAGCGGCAGATTCGCAAACCCGTCCTCATCGGTCTCATTGCGGCTGCGGCAGCTGTTGTTGTCCTGCTGGTGTATTTCTTCTTTGTGCCGAAGATCGTGATGCCTGACTTTGTCAACGGCACCGAATATGACCACACGCTGACAGCCGTATCCAACTGGGCCCGCCAGTATCAGATCTCGACGACTTCGATCGCCCAGGCCGATCCACAGTACAGCGACACGGTTGCCAAAGGTGACATCATGGCACAGTCCGTCGAAGCCGGTACCCGCATCAAGAAGGATACGCCGATTACCTTCACCCTCTCGAACGGCCCGGATCCAAACGTCGCCGTTTCCTTCCCGGATATCCGTTCGATGACAAAGGATGAAATTGATTCCTGGGCAAAGGAAAATCTGTTGCTCAATTACAAAGCCACAACCCAGTACAGCGACACCGTCGAAGAAGGCAATGTCATCTCCTATGAAGTCAAGAACGGAGATGAAGCAGGCTTTACCCGCGGCACAACGCTGAACGTCGTCATCTCCAAGGGAAGTGCCCCGGCCGGTCAGGTCACGGTTACCAGCTTCGTAAACAAGACCTATGCCGAAGCCTCTTCCTGGGCAACAACAAACAAAGTAACGGCACAGCGCGTCGATACCTACTCTGACACGGTGGCAGCTGATACCGTCATCAGCCAGTCCATCGCCGCCGGAAGCACGATGAAGCAGGGCGATACGATTATCTTCACCGTTTCCAAAGGCAAGGGCATCACAATTCCGAATCTTGTCGGCTACAGCGCCGAACAGTTCGATGCATGGCAGAAAGCCAACACCGGCATCACCGTCGTACCGACCACGATTTACAACGAAGCTCCGGTAGGACAGGTTCTCTCCCAGTCGATCGCTGCCAATACTGTTGTTGACAGCGGTACCGTCCTGGAAGTTACGACATCGCTGTATCTGCCGATTCTGCAGACAGATTCGCAGCAGTGGATCAAAAAAGATTATCTCGCCCTCAAGGCATGGGTCGACGATGTCAACAGCCATGGTGCCAATATTCAGGCCGGCGAATACGGTGATTTTGCCAACCGTGCCTCCGGAACCGGAGACAAGTTCGGAACCATCGAGGAGATTGCCTGCAGCTTTGGAACCAGCAATGACAATAACGGCTGCGACCGTCCGCTGAGTCTCAATGCCCGCATCGCCTACCGCATCTCGGATGGTACAGGAGCTTCAGAACCGACCGCTGCTCCGACAGCGACACCTGCTCCATCGCAGGTAACCCTGACACCGGATGACATGAAGGATCTGACGTCGATTCAAAACTTCTGCAATGCAAATTCCGGTACTGTATCCTGCACATTCAAGGGCGGCAGCGACAGTGGCTTGAACATCTATCTTGGCGAAGTCTCTAAGGAAACTAAACTTAGTCGAGATGAGAACGCAACTCTGGTCAAGGGAGCAGAGCTGACAATCGTTTATCAGGCACAGTCTTCATCCACTTCCCCCAGCGACAGTCCAAATCCGTAAGAAACACCAGCGATGAGCTGAATAGAGCTGCGGCCGATACCGCAGCTTTTTCATTCCCTTATTACGTTACTGAAGAAACCTTTAGACAAGCCGAAGCCATCATCGGATACACTGAAGCTATGAATGATGAAAAAAACACAGTAACGATTCTCATTGCCGAAGATGATGAAGATATCCGCCAGCTTGTATCGCTCTATATTCAGAACGAAGGCTGGACACCGCTGCTTGCCAAAGACGGCGAAGAAGCGATGCGCCTCTCCAGAACGTTTCATATCGATCTGGCCGTGCTCGACCTCATGATGCCGAAGCTTGATGGCTATGAAGTGACCAAAGAACTTCGTTCCTCAAGCAACCTTCCCATCATCATCCTATCCGCCAAGAACATGGATACGGACAAGATCCGTGGACTCGATCTGGGCGCCGATGACTATGTCACAAAGCCCTTCAATCCCATGGAACTGATCGCCCGCATCAAGTCACAGCTGCGCCGCTACTATCAGCTGGGTGCCAATGTTCGCAAAGAACAGCAGACCTATATCAGCGGCCCGCTCGTATTGAATCTGCGCACGATGACGCTGACCAAAAACGGTGAGCGCATCGCCCTGACACCGACCGAGTTCAAACTGCTCTCCATCCTGATGGCTTCTCACGCAACCGTCTTTACAAAGATGCAGCTGTACAAGGCCATCGCAGGATCCTACTTTGAAAGCGACGACAACACCATCATGGTCCATATCTCCAATCTCCGTGACAAGATTGAAGACGACCCGAAGAATCCGAAATTCATCAAGACCGTCCGCGGCCTGGGGTATAAATTTGAAAACGAATAAAAAACAAAGACACCGCAGCATTTTCTGGACCCTGATCCTGCAGTACGGCCTCTTCACAGTGATCGTTCTGGCTGCCGCTGCCGGCATTAACCGCACCATTGATTCGCTTGCCAACCGATCAATGCCATCCATGGATCTTGCCGCAGATCAGAAAATCAGAAACACCATCTCCAACGGAAACTGGGATTCCGTCAATATCGAACGCCTCGCCGGAACCGGATCCTGGTTCACGGTCCTTGACGGCCCCGAAATCCTCTACCGGTCCAAAAACATGCCGGCGGATCTTTCCTTTTCATTCGATGATATTGCCTGCATCCCCGATAGCTCCTGGTCCGCCTACTCCGTTTCCTACACCGATGACAGCGGCCGGAACATACGTGAATACACCAACTTCCGCTACACCACGAATGATGACGGCACCGATTACTCCGTTGAAGAATCAGGCATCTTCCAGATTGATACCGCCACCAATACAGTCGTCTATGCCAACACCGCCACGCCGGGAAATCTGACAACATATACCGACACACAGCTTGACTACATCGAAGGTATCCATGACAGCTACCAGATGCTCAGATTACCGATCACCCTTTCCGACGGAACTTCGCTTACTGCCATCGTCGGACGGACCGGCATCGATCCCCAGGCAATGAATGCCGCCTCCATCTACCGCCTCTCCCTGCCGATGACGATCGCCGGCTATATCATGATCATGGTCCTGTTCGTCTGGTTCCTGTACCGCTGGTTCCGCAAGCCGATGCGAATGATCTCAAACGCAATGCAGGATATTTCCAACGGAAGCCTTGGCACAACCATCAGCTACGACGGACCGGCCGAGCTGGAAACGGTCGTCGAAAGCTTTAACACCATGTCCAGACGCCTGGAAGAAGCTGAAGATCAGCGCAACAGGGCCGAGGAACAGCAAACCAAGCTCATCACCGACATCTCCCACGATCTGAAAACACCGATCACAGTCATTCAGGGCTATGCCAAAGCGATCAATGACGGCGTCGTTCCCCAGGATCAGATCCCGCAGTATCTCCATACGATCTATCTCAAATCCAACAACCTTGCCGATCTGATCAACACATTCCATACCTACAGCAAACTGTCGCACCCCGACTTCCATCTTGATCTCCGGAAGGAAAATCTCAGCGAAGTAGCCCGCGAATATTTCGCCGCAAAGTATGAAGAACTCAACATCAGCGGCTTCGAACTTGAAGCCGACCTTCCCGAAACTCCGGTCTATGTCAATCTGGACGTACTCAACTTCAACCGCGTCCTGGAAAACATTCTCTCCAATGCCCTTCGCTACAACCCCAAAGGGACAAAAATCCTGGTCCATCTGAACAACGATGAAGAACATCATCAGGCGGTTCTTACTCTCGCCGACAGCGGCATCGGCATCCCGCCCGAAATGGCAAAGCACATCTTCGACCCCTTCTATACCGGCGACGCCTCGCGGGGCACCCATGGCAGCGGCCTGGGTCTCTCCATTGCCAGAACCATCGTCGAAATGCACCGGGGAACCATTGAACTACTCCCCCGGGATGGCGAATGGAAAACCATCTTCCGCATCACGCTTCCAATCATTGACTGAATCAGTAAAAGGGCGATCCCGTTAATGGAACCGCCCTTTCTTTCAACATGTCAGGCCAGATGACTGAGGCGCTCCTCAACACCGGCCCAGAACCGGTCGCAGTCCAGCTGCAGACCGATTTCAACGTTCGCCGCCTTATGATACCGGTTGTTCAGATCACATACCGTCCGCCCGTAGCACGGCCCGTGCGACAGATCAATCTCCGCATAGACAGGCTTCAGAGAGAACAGTTGCGGCTCACTGACATACATCACCGTCGTCACATCATGGACATGAACCTGATAGGCGTGCTGGTCAATCTGTTCCTGCAGAATATCTGCACAAAGACTGCCTGCCCTGTTACCAAGCCCCCGCAGCCTCTTCAGCGTCGAATCATCCACAACAGTCTGCTCCGTAAGATCCAAACCCATCATCACGATCGGAACACCCGAGGAATACACAACAGCCGCCGCCTCCGGGTCTGCGTAAATGTTGAATTCCGCCGCCGGCGTCGTATTGCCAAACCCGGCCGAACCGCCCATCAGCACAATCTTCTGAATCTTCTGCGCAATCCGTGGCTCCAGACGCAGAGCCATCGCAAGATTGGTCAACGGCCCCGTAGCACAGACCACGATATCGCCATCACCTGCCATCAGCGTACGGATCAGATAACTGACGGCATGTTCTTTTTCCGGCGACCGTGTCAGTTCCACGAAGTCCCGGTTCAGCAGCCCGTTTCTGCCATGGACCGCCTTGGCAAGAATCTGATCACGCACCAGCGGACGATCACAGCCCGCATAGACCGGAACTTTCAGGCCCAGATATTCCAGAACCCGCAGCGAGTTCGCCGTCGTCAGCGACACTTCTACGTTGCCGGCCACCGTCGTAACCGCCAGCAGCTCAAGATCAGCACTGCCGGCAGCCGTCATGATGGCAATCGCATCATCCTTGCCCGTATCGCAATCAATGATAATCTTCTGCTTTGCCATGAAAAACTATGCTTTGGCTGCCGCTTTCTTCTGACCAAGCTCAATCTTGCGCTTCTTATTGATGGAAATAATGCTCGTAATAATGATCGCAAAGATCGTAGCCAGATACGGGATCATATTCAGGAACTCGGTCGGGAAGTTCGTCTGACTCTTCATCGTCGTACCGAGCGTATCTGCGAAACCGAAGATCAGCGAAGCGAACATCGTACCGACCGGATTTCCGCCCGCCATGTTCTGGGCAGAAAGACCGATATAACCACGGCCGTTGACCATGTTCTTCATAAAGAACGTGACCCAGCTCAGCGACATGAACGCCCCGCACAGACCGCAAAGCACACCGCAGAATGCAAAGGAAATGTAGCCGATCTTATTGACCGAAATACCGACCGACTCCGCTGCATGCGGATTTTCACCGACCGCACGAATCCGCAGACCGATTCTCGTCTTCTTCAGCATGAACCAGACCAGGAACACGCACAGGAACGAAATATACGTCAACAAACTCTGCCCCGAGATGATTCTTCCAAGAACAGGGATCTTCTCAATCAGCGGAATATTCACCGTCGGAATCTGATAGCTGCGCATCGTACCGGCCGTCGTCGACTTCTCGCCCGTCAGCAGATACATCACAAATACCGTGCCGCCGCTGGCCATCAGGTTGAACGCAATACAGGTCAGATACAGGTCCGTCTTACCGGTAAGACTGGCAAAGGCAATGAACAGTCCCGTCACAAGACCCGTAACAATCGCCCCGAGAAGACCGGCCCACACCGAGCCGCCGTAATGCGCCGCAATAACACCGCCAAGAGCGGCACAAAGGATCATACCTTCCGTGCCCATGTTGAACATGCCGGCCTTCGCCGTAATCAATGCGGCAAGAGCCGCAAAGATGATCGGCGTCGCCATCTTGATTCCATCCGCAACAAACGCTACCCAATCGATACTCATAAGGACGGATCCTCCTTTTTCGTCTCATCCGAAGATGTCCCGCCGCCATCATCTCCAACAGCCGCTATCTTCTTCGCCGTATCTGTATCAGTCGAAACTGCCTTAACCCCTGCCGAGGCACTGTCACTGTCAGACTTAACCGCAGACTTGGCCTTCTCATCTTCCTCCGCAGCCTTGAAGATCAGACGATTCTTCATGCCGGACATGAAGGATTCAGCCGCAACCAGAAGAATGATGATACCCTGAATGACCGTAACGAACTCAATCGGAATATCGCCGCTCGTATTTACAACATCGGCACCGATACGGATATAGGCAAGAAACAGAGCCGCAACCGGAACCAGCACCGGATTGTTGCGCGCAAGAACCGCAACCAGCAGACCATCGAAGCCGTGTCCCGTCGTCGCTGTCCACTGAAAACGCGTATAGTTGCTCATCATTTCCGTCGCACCGCCAATGCCGGCAAGCGCACCGCCAGCCAGCTGCGCCGTAAAGGAAATGCCAACCGAAGACAGACCGACCGCCTGCGAGAACTTCGGGTTCGCGCCGACAAGACGCATCTTCCATCCAAACGAAGTCTTATAGAAGATGATGGCAACAATGATCACCGCCGCAATCGCAACGAAGACACCGCTCTGAATCCGGAACTTTCCAAGAATGTTGGGAAGCTGGATGCTTTCCGGAATCTCCATGGAACCCATGTAGGAGATGTTCGGATCACGCAGCTTATAGCGAAGAATGTAAACCGCAAGATAAGCAACCGCACTGTTGAGCATCAGCGACGTAACGACGACATTCGCATTAAACTTCCGGTCCAGGATCGCCGGAATGAATGCCAGAACAACGCCCGTCACAATCGCAACCACATACATCAGCGTAACCATGACCGCCGCCGGAAGATTCGCCCCCGCCAGCGACAGGCCTGCCCAGGTAACCATCGCAGCCGCCAGCATGAAGATACTTTCACCGATCAGGTTGAACTTATTGACGGCTGAGATGAAGCACATCGACAGACCGCAGAGCGTAAATGGAACCGCAAGATTGATGATGGAACCAATACGGCGCTGCGAAGAGAACGGACCCAGAATGAACTGCTTAATGATGAACAGCGGCTCATCCGAAACAAGAAACAGAATTACCAGCGCAATACCGTAGGCAATCGCAAGGGCCACAATAATGCGAACCACTTCCATTACCGCTTCAATTCGCTGTGTCTTATTCATAACAAGCCCTCCATCTGCGCCGGCGTCATTTCCTTGACTCCAAGCATGTATTCACCAAGCGTCTCTTCGGTAATCTCACTCGCCTTGGCAAATGCCGCAACGATCTTTCCCTTATGAATGACCAGCAGACGATCCGAGCAGCCAAGCAGCTCGTTCAGGTCAGCCGAAATCAGAAGCGTACCCGTATTTTCCTCACGCGCCTTGCGAATGATCGTCTTGCGGATCATCTGCGCCGTACCGATATCAATGCCGCGCGTCGGCTGACATGCCAGAATGAAATTTGCACCGCTCGTAAACTCACGGGCAACGACGACCTTCTGAATATTGCCGCCCGACAGCATACGCACCGGCTGATCCGGACCATCGCAGGCAATTTCAAAGTCCTGGATATACTGCCGCGCAATCTCATCAATCTTCTTATCATCCATGAACATGCCCTTCTTGAAGTCCTTCTTCGTGAAGCGGTCTGCCATGATGTTCATCTTGATGCTCATATTGCCCGCAATACCCTCGATCATCCGGTCCTCCGGAATGTAGGCCATACCGAGATCACGGATCTGACGCACCGTTTTGCCCTTGATCGATGTACCGTTAATATCAACTTCGCCCTCCGCGAAATCACCCAGTCCCGAAAGTACCTGTGCCAGTTCCGACTGGCCATTGCCCTCAACACCGGCAATGCCGACCACTTCCCCGGCATCAACATGGAAGGAAATGCCATCCAGAACATGCTGACCGAAATCGTTGATCTTCACCAGATTGTGAATCGAAACAACCGGCTTTCCGGGCTTGGGATCTTCCTTGTCCAGCGTCAGTACGACATCGCGGCCGACAATGAGCTTCGAAATCTTGGCCTCATCCAGATCCTTCGTATCATAGGTTCCCATGCCCCGGCCATGGCGCAGCACCGTCACATGATTGCTGATGCGAAGAACTTCCTCCAGCTTATGGGAAATGAAGATGACCGAAACACCGCTGTCACGCAGCTTGAACAGCTGCTCAAACAGCTCCTCCGTTTCCTGCGGCGTCAGAACGGCCGTCGGCTCATCAAGGATCAGAATCTTCGCACCCTTGTAAAGAGCCTTCAGAATCTCAACCTTCTGCATCTGTCCGACACTCAGGTCCCGCACCTTCGACGTCGCACTCACATTGAAGTTGTACTTCTTTGCGATTTCCTGGGTCGCCTTGACGGCTTGATCAAAGTCATACAGACCGTTTTTCATCGGCTCCGCACCGAGGGTTACGTTTTCCGCAACCGTCAGCGACGGCACCAGCATAAAGTGCTGATGAACCATGCCGATTCCCTTATCAATCGCATCCAGCGGGTCCGTGATCTTAACAGGCTGCCCATTGAGGAAAATTTTTCCTTCCTGCGCCTCTTCCATTCCGAAGAGAACCTTCATCAAGGTTGTTTTACCGGCACCGTTTTCACCGACAAGCGCATGGATCTCATTTGCCTCAATGGAAAATGTGACACCCTTGTTGGCCACGAATCCGTTCGGATAGATCTTGGTAATATTTTCCATCCGCAATACTTCTGTCACGAGCTTATCCTCCCGATTCTAATATCCATTCCGATTATTCTCTGTTAGGCAGAATGCCACTGACCGGACGTCGTCAGCCCCTCATAACACTACCGGAAATGATGAGGAGTTCACGACGCCCGGCAGGCAGGTTTCCCTGCCTTTCCGAGGCGCTGCTTTTTTACGCAATGGTTTCCCTAAAGAAAATTACTTACTGAACGTTTGCCAGATACGCGTTGTATTCCGTATCGTTCTCAAAATCAAAGTAGCTCTTGACGGTCAGCTCGCCGCTCTTAATCTTATCCGCAGCCTCCGAAATTTCGTTTCTCAGATCTTCCGGCGTATTTGCTTCATAGAAATCATTGTCAACGATACCGACCGAATCCTGCGCAAGACCGAGGTGCGTCGTATGACCCCACATCGAATCATCGCCGTTCTCGATGGAATGCATGATGGAAACCAGAGAGTTGCCTACTTCCTTCAGCATCGAAGTAAGAATGACATCTGCCTTTTCAGGGTTCTCGCCATCCTTGTACATAGCATACTGGTCGGAATCGACACCGATTGCCCACACATCATTCAGCTCCGTGCATGCTTCGAACAGACCATCACCTGAACCGCCGGCAACCTGATAGAAGATATCCGCATTGTTATTGCGGGCCTGATCGAGAACGATCTCCTTCATCTTGGCCGGATCCGTCCAAGAGTCAACCGCCGCCTTAACAACCTTGACGCTTGTTCCGTGAGCCGTGTTGTAATCCATGACACCGTTGACGAAACCGGTAACGAAGTCATTAATGACCGGGTTCTCAACGCCGACGTCAACCGCAACCGTTCCCGTCTTCGTCATGCCTGCTGCCAGCATGCCAACGAGATAGGAACCTTCATTCTGCGCATAGAAGATGCAGGTCATATTGTCCGGCAGCTGATCATCGGACCAGTTTTCATCGAAACCGACGAATTTGACATCCGGATACTCTTCGGCAAGCTTTGCCATGATCTCCATGTAGGTTGAAGATCCGAGAATATACTGATATCCCTGATCAATCGCATCGAGAATGCCGTCTTCGTACTTGTCAGCCTTCGAAGCATCGCCAAGCTCGAAAGTCTTTTCTTCCCAGCCTTCGCTCTTCAGAATCTGCATTCCGGCTTCACCGGAATCCGAGAACGACTTGTCACCGAGAGCGCCGACAATGTAGGCGATCTTCCCCTTGGACTCCCCGGAGTCCGCAGCAGCACTGCTGCCGGAAGAAGATGTGTCCGTGCCTGAAGAACTTCCGCCGCAGGCAGCGAGTGACAGCGACATTGCTGCTGTCATGAGAATGGAAACTAGCTTTTTCATATATCCTCCTTTGATATGATTGCCCTTCAGCTAGCGAAGGGATTTAACCTGAATTTCAATGCCTCGTCAGATCCTGAATCCACTTCATGGACAGGACCCGGAACACGCCAACCATAGCCTCCATCACAATTGCAAACTTGATAACGCTCACGACAACAACCGGAGCCCAGTGCCACAGGAATGCACCGCAGGCTGCCAGCGGAATCGTCGTCATCCACATGGCAACGATATCCGTATAGAAGCCGGTCTTACCGTCACCGCCGGCTCTTAGAATCGCAATGGTACCGGTCATCTCCAGCAGCGAGAACGGCCAGATCACTACGAATACTTTCATGAATTGTAACGCATAGGCCCGCGTCTCAGCATCCAATGCGTAAAGAGAAAGGAAAGGTTTTGCCCCGAACCATGTAACAGCTGAAAGCAGCAGCCCGATCAGCAGGCCTACCCACAGCATCGACTTCGATTCCTTCTCGACCATCCGCCGGTCATTTTCACCGATTGTCTTGCCGATGACGACCGAACAGGCATTGTTATAGCCGTTGCCGACACTTGCACAAAGGTTGTAGAGAACAACGGTAACGCTGTAGGCCGCCACAACCGAAGATCCCAAATGGCCCGTAATCATGCTCGAAGTACTTGTACCCAGGGACCAGATGACCTCATGGCTGACAATCGGTGCCGAAGCATGCAGGAAATCGCCGGAAATCACCGGATCCGTGCGCTTCAGATCACCGACCCTGAACTGTACTTTCTTTTCTTTTCTGAGAACAAAGTTTCCGATCACACACAGCTCAACAATCCGCGCAATGACCGTTGCCAATCCCATGCCGTTGATGCCCAGCACCGGCAGTCCAAGATGTCCCTGCAGCAATGCCCAGCTGAGCAGAATGTTTACCGAATAGGAAATGACATTCGTCAGAAGAATGACCCGCACCTGTTCAACGGAACGCATGATGCCAAAGAACATAAGGCTGAGTCCGCACAACGGATACATCAGTGCACAGATCCGCAGATATCCGCTGCCGGCCATGATCAGTTCAGGATCCGAACTGTAGATGCCAAGCACCGCCTGCGGAAACACGAGAACAACTGCCATCGCAATCAATCCGATCAGAAACGCAGCCTTGAGACCGGCCGCCAGCACCCTGCGGATCGAATCCATATCCTTGCGGCCCCAATACTGCGCCGCCAGAACCCCTGCACCTACGGCAAATCCATTGACAACCGTATAGTAGATGAAGAACACCTGATTCGCCTGACTCAGGGCAGCCATCTGCAGCTGGTCATAGCTTCCCAGCAGAATACTGTTGAACGTATCCACGCTGATCCGAAGCAGATCCTGCAGCATGATGGGCACGGCCAGTGCCGCAATCATCCGATAGAATTTTCTGTCCCGAACGATATCCAGCTTCATTTCATTGTGCCCGACTGTTCTTCACCGCCTGCACAAGCCAGTGCCGGAACATTTCTACATCCAGCTTCATCGCCGCCGAAACATTGGCCGGCTTCCCGCTGCGATGACGCACATCCGCCGCCGTATGACCGCGAGTATATGTCCCTTCGCATTCAACGTTGACGTAATAGTCTTCCGTCTGCAGGCACCCGGGACAGACCGCTGCCGCCAGGGCCAGCGCATCATGCATCAAGGCCGCTTCGCCGCCCGCCCTGTGCCTTTGGAACATGAAATCCAGCAGATCCGCCGTCAGAAGCGATGCCCTGCCGCCATCCTTTCGCAGCTCAGCTTCATCTTCCGGATCCATGCATGCCTTCAGTGTTACATCCAGGCCAACCATCGTCAGCGGGATGCCGCTTTGCATGACAACCTGTGCCGCTTCCGGATCCACCCAAATGTTGAATTCGGCCGTCGTCGTCACGTTGCCGCCATAGACGGCGCCGCCCATAAACCAGATATGACGGATCAGGGAAGGAAGATCCGGATACAGCAGAAGCGCAATGCCAAGATTGGTCATCGGTCCCGTTGCCAGAATCTCAAGATTCCCCTTCTCTGCGACAGCGGCGTCATGGATCATCTCCGGCGCCAGACGCGGATCGAACTGCTTCGTCTTCGCCTGCGGCAGCACTACATCGCCCAGCCCCGTTCTGCCATGGGTCCCGTCCGAAAAATGAAGAGAGCCATGAAACGGCTTCACCGCGCCCCTGCATACGGGGCCGCTGTAGCCAAGATATTCCGCCATGTCCAGATTGTTCTGGCAGACGTATTTCTCCGCAACATTGCCATTTACCGAAGTGATTGCCTTCACTTCAATTTCCGGGCATCCGAACGCCGCCGCAAGTGCGATGGCATCATCCGTACCCGTATCACAGTCAATCAGAAAAGGTCTCACCATAGACTTTCTCTCCAGCGATCAGGCGAGGGACAGCGCCACTTCCATCATTTGCGTGAATGATGTCTCACGCTCTTCGGCAGTGGTTACTTCATCCGGTCCATCAGAAATCGTCAGAATGCACAGTGCTCTGGCACCGCCGGCTGCCGCATTGGTATAGAGAGCTGCCGATTCCATTTCCGCCGCCAGAACACCCATGTCCGCAAACGTCTTGGCATGCGGCAGATCTTCACCATAGAACACATCGGAAGAAAGAATATTTCCTACGTGATAGTGCAGGCCCATTTCCTTCGCCTTGGCAACCGCCTTCTCCAGCAGCTCATAGCTGCAGATCGGAGCGAATGTTCCGGGCACTCCCTGCAGCGCCGGATAGTTGCTGGTGGTGCAGGAGCCCTGGCCGAAGACAACGTCACGTACATGAACATAGGGCTGCAGCGTACCGGCCGTTCCGATGCGAATCAGATTCTTGCAGCCGTAGATATGAATCAGCTCCCAGCTGTAGATTCCCATGGAAGGGCAGCCCATGCCGGTTCCCATAACGGAAACACGCTTGCCGTGATAGGTACCCGTGTAACCGAACATATTGCGTACCGAGTTGAACTGAACCGGATTCTCCAGGAAGTGCTCCGCGATATACTTTGCACGCAGCGGATCGCCCGGAAGAAGCACAGTCTCAGCAATGTCTCCTACTTTGGCGCTGTTGTGCGGTGTTGGTGCAGTCGTATGTTTTGCCATGATATGTTCCCTATCCTTTCCCTTATTTTTCAGCGAACTGTTTCGCAAAATCTTCCATCTCATTCCAGTCCGGAATGCTGTTGGCTGCTCCCTTGATGGTTACAGCCCGTGCGGCCGCAAGGCTTGCCACCCTGAGACACTCCTGAGCATCCAGGCCTTTGCATACCCCGGCCAGGAAGAAACCGGTAAAGGTATCTCCTGCCCCTGTCGTATCCACCGCATGCACGCGGTAGGCAGGATGGGAAAGCACCGTATCGCCTTCCTGGTAAAGAACGCCATCGCTGCCGACGGTCAGAACGATGACCGCCTGCGGAAACTTTGCATGCAGAGCAGCGAGGATCTCTGGACTGGATCCTTCCTGAAGAGAGCTGAGATAGCTTCCTTCCGTTTCATTGACCAGAAAATAATCAACCAGCTGCAGAGGGCAGGACGCAATCGCATCTGTAATCGGCGAAGCATTGAAGGCAATCTTCATGCCGCGCTTCTTTGCCTGTGTCATTGCATAGGCAAGGTTGTTGACTTCATTCTGCAGAAGAAGAAGGTCACCCGGATCACATTTTTCCAGCAGGCGGTCAATGTATTCCTCCTTCAGACAGAAATTGGCACCGTGCGAAATGATGATGCAGTTCTGTCCGCCGGGCGTCAGCTGAATCACCGCGTGTCCGCTTGGTTCATCCAGCACCTGAACATCATCCGCATGAACACCGCTGTCCTTGAGCAGCTGAATCAGAAAGGTTCCATCCCTGCCGACGGCTCCGGCGTGAATCACCTCTGCCCCGGCTTTAGCACAGGCAATGGACTGGTTCAGCCCCTTGCCTCCATTGAAGAATTCCAGACGGTCTGCAGAAATGGTTTCCCCTTCCTTCACAAAGTGATCTACGGAATAAACGCGGTCAATGTTCAGTGATCCGATATCCAGTATTTTCATTGCTCTTCCCTTTTTCTTTCCCCGCCGAATTCGGCAGTGCTGCCGCGGATGACCAGCTGCCGCTCGATTTTGTATTCCCTTGGTTCTCCTGTGTAGCGGCCTTCGATGCGATCAAACAGTGCGCTGACCGCCTTGTCCGCAAACTCGTCGCTGTCGTTGATGACCGACGTCAGCGGCGGTGAACTCAATTCCCCGTAAATAATATTGTCGACGCCTGTCAGTGATACATCCTGCGGAACCCGGATTCCTTTTTTCTGAAATACCTGCAGAACGCCGAGTGCGATCAGATCATTGCCGCAGCAGATCGCCGTCGGCATCTGCTCCAGGGCGGTAAAATAGGCGCCGCTTTTCTTTCCGGAATCACTGTTGAATCCCATCTCGAATACCATGCTCGGATCCACCTTCAGACCCGCTTCCTGCATTGCCTTGCAATAGCCTCCATAGCGGCTGTTTTCAATTGCCGTATGCATCGTTCCTCCGGCATAGCCGATGCGGCGATGGCCAAGATGGATCAGATGCTTTGTCGCAAGGTAGGTACTTTCACAGCGAACGCCATGGACCGAATCAAACGGGCAGCTGTCGTAGGAGTTGATCATGACAACCGGAATGCGAAGCTTTTCCAGTTCCTCCAGAATCGCCAATTGCGCCGAGATGGACGCAAACAGTATGCCATCCACGGAAATCGAAGCCGCCACATGGAGGCAGTTCATTTCCATCGCCGGCTCTCCGCCGGAATCCAGCAGTGTCACCGTATAGCCTCGTGACAACAGAAGATGCTGCACGCGGTTCGCCATCCGGGAATAGAACGGGTTCTGAATGTCCGGCACAATCAGCGCAAGATTATGCGTACTCTGCGTTTTCAGGCTTCGCGCAATCTGGCTTGGCCGGAAGTTGAACTTTTCCACGACCTTCTGAATCCGCGCCGCCGTTTCTTCGTTTACATACCCCGATTTATTGATGAATCTGGAAACGGTTGCAGAAGAAACTCCGGCTTCGTTGGCTATTTCTTTGATTGTCGGACGGTTCCCCATGTTCCCTCCAGTTTCTGTGAAAAGTGCCAAATGGTAACGCTTACATCCCGAATTATAGGATTCCAGATCCAGATGTGTCAACAGAAATCAGGACTTCTGACCGATAAAAACAGGCAATTTCAAAATCCCCCTCATAATTTCACCGCATTCTTTCAAACGTCTGAAAACCGATTGTGTGGAATCGTTTACATATTGCTTGAAATTTCTGCTCCCCTATACTTGAAGCAGGAGATGTGCCCTATGAACGAAAAGATCATTCTCGATGTCGATACTGGAACCGATGATGCGATTGCCCTATGCGCCGCCCTTCTAAGCAAGGATCTGGACGTGCTTGGTATCTGCACGGTCGGCGGCAATGTGGAGCTGAAAAACACAACCGATAATACGCTGCGGGTCGTGACTTGCTGCAGGCGATCCGATGTTCCGGTCCATGCCGGAGCTCCGCTTCCGATGGTCAGCACCCTGCAGCCCTGGATTGCTCAGGCAAAGAGCCTTCCCAGAAAGGAAGGACAGCGCAGCCAGGAAACAGCGATCCATGTCGATCATCTGCCGCTGCCTGAAACAGCGCTGAAAGCACAGGACACCTGTGCCTGCGTCTATCTGATCGAAACATTGAATAAGGCAGCGGATCATTCCATCACCCTGGTACCGACCGGTCCAATGACCAACATCGCCCTTGCCCTGCGTGCAGATCCTTCTATAGCGGATAAGATCAAGCGGATCGTCATGATGGGCGGAACACGAAGCGTCTATCCCGATACGCAGGCGGCCGAGTTCAATGTATGGTGTGACCCGGAGGCACTGGAAATCGTTCTGCAAAGCGGCATTGATCTGACGATGGTTTCTCTTGATGCGACGTCCCATGCCTGCCTCAACGCCAGACAGGCGCAGCAGATCCGGGAAATCCATTCCGCTCCCGCCGAACTGTGTGCAGCCCTGATCGAACACCGCCTGCATGCTTCCGCAGCACATGGCGATACAAAAGGAACGGGTGTCGGAGCCGCCCTGCATGATGCGCTGGCGGTCTGTGCACTCGTTCATCCGAAAGTTCTGAAGATCGAAGATGTTTCCTGCCATGTTGATCTCGGTCATGGCTTTGCCTATGGCGAAACAGTATTGGGAAGAAACTATACCGAAGAAAAACTGGAAGCCAACTGTCACTACGCCTTCTCCGCTGACAGCGGCATCTTCTTCCACTGGCTTTACAGTACGCTTAAGGAAGGATCAGTCAAACAGGCGGCTTGAAAACAGCGTTTCAGCATTCTTCTTTGCCTGCGATACAACGTCCTGCGGGCTGCAGTGCCGGATCTCGGCAATTCTGACAGCCGCTTCTTCAATCATGGAAGGATAGGCAGGAAACGGCACCTGATAGGAAGGAAGAAACGGCGCATCCGTCTCCAGCAGCAGCCGGTCCATCGGAAGAAGACGGATGGTTTCAAGCAGCCGCTCACTGTGGGGATAGGTGATCTGAGGACCGACACTGATGTAATAGCCGAGATCAAGAAATTGTTCCGCATACTTCGGCAGTGAAAAGAAGCGATGGACGGTTCCCTTCAAGCCGGGAAATTCCCTGAGCATCTGAAGAATGTCTTCATCCGCATCACGGTCATGAATCACAATCGGAAGATTCATCTCCTTTGCCAGCTGCAGCTGGGCATGGAACACCGGCTTCTCAATTTCCGGTGCCGGCCGCTGTTCATAGCCATAGTCGAGGCCGATCTCGCCGATGGCAACGGCCTGCGGATCCTGTGCCATCGTTCTCAGCTGATCAATATAGTCATCCGGCAGTCCGGCGGCTTCATTGGGATAGATGCCGACAGATGCCTTCAGAAGGTCATAGGTGTGCGCAAGAGAAATGGAAGCGCGGCTGGAAGGAAGGTTCGAGCCGGACGTAATGATGCGGAATACTCCTTTTGCCTTCTCACTGGCAAGTATTTCGGAAAGATGATCTTTGTAGCAGGGATCATCCATATGAGCATGGGTATCGACAATTCCATCTAACATTCTGTTTCTCCTTTTTTTCTCATTTTACTGCAAGCGCACAGGAAACGTTTTTCAGGAAAAAGTACAAACCGGAATTGCGAACAACGGAAATTATGATTACGCTTTTGGAAGGAGGGTTTCCATGAATCATTCATATTCATTTCCCAAAGTAGAGCTCCATCTGCACCTGGACGGCTCTTACCGTGTTGAAACCATGTGCCGCCTGGCCAAAGAGCGCGGCATCACCATGCCCGGCACAACCCCCGAGGGCTACCGAGAATGGCTTCGGGAACATTCGGATGCTCGATCGGTCAATCGCTTTCTCGAAATGTTTGAGCAGCCTTCTTCCGTGCTTCAGGATCCTCAATCGCTGGAAACAATCACCTTTGAACTGATTGAAGACCTTGCCTTAGACGGTCATGCGGCAGCGGAAATCCGCTTTGCGCCACAGCTTCACACCGCCAAAGGCATGTCACAGGCACAGGCTGTAGAAGCGGTTCTGGCCGGCAGAACGAAGGCTCTGGAAAAATATCCGGATATCGCCATCGGCATTCTTACCTGCATGATGTGCGTAGGGACGGAAAAGGCCAACTGGGATGCGAACATGGAGACCGTCGAAGTATGTCACCGGTATCTTGGCAAAGGTGTGGTCGGCATCGATCTTGCCGGAGCCGAAGGGATTGTTCCTCTGAAAAACTTCGCTCCCCTGTTTGCAAAGGCGAAGGAATATCATCTTCCGATGACCTGCCATGCGGGTGACAGCCAGGGGCCGGAAACAGTGCGCGATGCGCTTGACTTCGGTGTAACAAGAATCGGCCACGGTCACCATATTATCTATGATCCGGACCTTTGCCAGCGCGCCATTGCCAGCGGCATTACCCTGGAACTGTGCCCTACGAGCAACGTTCAGTGCATGAGTGTCCCCTCCTATCGGGAACATCCTCTGAAAGCACTGTACAGGATGGGCATGCTTACAACCATCAGCACCGACAATAAGACCATGAGCCATGTTACGCTCGATGATGAATATGATCACTGCATCCATGATATGGGACTCAGTGAGAAAGACATGATTCAGATGAATCTCAATGCGATCAACGCTTCGTTTCTTCCCGAGGAGGAAAAAGAACCCGTTCGAAGAAGGTTAACAGAGCTGTTAAAACAATGTTGATGGAAAGAAGGGGAAATTTATGAAACAGCCGCACATTCAGCTTGATGAATCCATTCGTGCAAAATGCGCCATTCTGCCGGGAGATCCTGCCCGTCTTGATCGGATTGCCCTGCAGATGACAGATGTCCATGAACTTGCCTACAATCGTGAATTCCGCTCCCTGGAGGGACTGTACAAGGGCCATTGGTTTCTTGCCGTATCGACCGGCATCGGCGGGTCGTCCGCTTCGATTGCCATTGAGGAACTTGCGCATCTTGGCGTGAATGCCATGATCCGCATCGGATCATGCGGCGCTCTTCAGAAAGGAATTCAGCTTGGTGATCTGATCTTCGCCTGCGGCGCCATCCGTGATGATGGTACGTCCAAGGCCTATGTCGATGTTACCTATCCGGCCGTTCCGGATCCGGATCTGCTGCAGTACTGCCGCAGTATCGCGAAGGAAGAAGGCTGGGGCTGCCACACCGGCATCGTTCACAGCCATGAATCGTTCTATATCGATGACAATGCTGAAATCGAAGCTGGCTGGAGTAAGAAAGGGGTACTGGGCGCGGACATGGAGACAGCAGCGCTCTTCGTTGCCGGCCGTCTGCGTCATGTGGCGACAGCATCCATTCTGAACAATGTCGTTGTCTATGGCAGCGATACGGCCGATGCCATCGGAAGCTACAGCGATGGTGCAGTCCGTACCGCTGAAGGTGAACGCCGCGAAATTGCGACAGCTCTGGAAGCTCTGTACAGATACGAAACAGAGAGATAAACACAGCGGGGTGCCTAACGCATCCCGCCTTTTTGAAATATCGATTATTTACCGGCTTTCGGCACGCAGCTGCCGAATTTTTCATTGAACATCTGAAGAACTGACTCCGCAATCTTTCCAACCAGCACCAGGCACAGGATGGTCGCAATGCCGACCGTACCTCCCAGCAGCCAGCCGATCACAAGATTGGCACCGTCCGCGATCCAGCGCAGGGTGTGGTAGTCATCCCGATGGAAGATTCTGCCAAGCGAGAAGATAAAGCAATCATAGGTCGAAAAGCCGACGTCCGGATACTGGCTGAAACCGACGCCGAAGGCATACACCGCAATTCCCATGAGCATCAATGCGATCCGCATCCCCAGCGAAGCTACTGTTTCCGGAAGAATGGCGTCCATCAGACTGATGCCGAGTGAACTTGTAAATACACTTAATACCGTTCCAAACGACACATGGCGACGATCCAGAAACAGGGCAAATCCCACCTGGGCAAGACACCAGACCGCATTGGAAAGACTCAGAGATATGCCGAAGACGATGCTTGTTCCCTTTAAAAATACCGAGAAGGGATCGGTCCCCATACGTGCATGATCGCACATGGAGATGCCGACGCCGATCATGATCATGGCGATCGACTGCAGCACATAGCGCTTCAACAGCCGCTTTGATTTATTTATTTCATTCATCCCTGATTACCTCAACCATGCCGGCCTATTGTAGCACAGCACGAAAAAGAGACTCATATCAAATGGATGAGTCTCTTTCATGTTACTCAGGCACCAAGAGCTGCCGAAATTTTGGGAAGAATCTGTGTCTTGCGCGAAAGAATGCCGACCTGCAGAGAATTCTGTTCCCCATCCTTGTCCGGGAAAGCGGCGGCGGCACGCACCGCCCTCTCACCCGCCAGGAAGATGACGGACCCGTTTTCAAGAATCGAGCTGAAGGCGACGACAAGAAGATCCAGTTCCTTGCGGCGCACGAGATCATTCATTTCGCTCATGATCTCAGCGCGGCGGTTGCGCATGTCCCTGGCCGAAGTAACCAGAACCTGGGAAATCATGACATGGTTGCCCGCAATGTCGAAATACTTAATGTCCTGAATGAGCATCTCATGGATCGACTTGTCCGCTGCCGAAGCCGTTGCGCCGAACATTTCGTTGCCGAAGGTCTCAATATCAAGATCCGCAAGCGCCGCGAGAATGTTTGCGACATCGCGGTCGCGAGGCGTCGTTGTCGGCGACTGGAACATGAGCGTATCGGAAAGCACAGCCCCCAGCAGCAGTCCGGCAAGGTTCTGCGGCATTGGAATCTGATTTTCACGGAACATCGTCGTGATGATCGTTGCCGTGGATCCGACAATTTCATTCCGGAACGATACCGGCTGCGACGTCGCAAAGTCGCTGATCCGGTGATGGTCGACGACTTCGAGAATCTGTGCCTTTTCTACGGCCCGAACGGACTGGGCAAATTCATTATGATCCACCAGAATGATCTTCTTGTTCCGGTAGTTCATGATATGGAAACGATTGATATAACCGGCAAGCCTGCCATCCTTATTGACGACCGGATAGTTGCGGTAGCGCGTCTTCATCATCATTTCCGCCGCATCTTCCACAAGCTCCGTATCCTTGAATACGTGCGGCATCTTCATGATCAGCTTCACCGGCGGCGCCAGGTACAGGAAGCGGCTGGTGTTCATGCTACCGTGGCCGGACTTGATGATCGGGCAGTGATACTTCTTCGCCGCCTCCATCACATCTTCACGCAGATTGTCGCACCAGACAACGATCAGAAGTCCGGCCCCTTTGTTTGCAATCAGATCAAGCTGAGAATCCGGATCATCGCCGATGATGACGATGCGATCCTTGACATCATAGTTGGAAGTACGGTTCTTGGAGAGGGAGATGATGGAAACCTTACCGTTGATATGCGACTGTTCATCGTCGTAAAGAATCGTTCCGTTAATGGCTTCCGCAATATGATCGACGCTTGTATTCTTCAGCAGCTCAATTTCAGCCGCCGTATCGCCAAGACCGATCTTGGCAAGATCGCTGGTAGAGACGAAGCCGACGATATGATAATTGTCATCCAGAACGGCAAACGACTGCCGGTCCAGCGAATTCATCAGCTGCAGCGTCTCAAACACCGTCGTCTCCGGTGTAATGAAATCAGGCGGATCAATCTCGATTTCACGGATCTGTTTCCGCGCATCATCCAGCAGCATCGGCGCTTCAAAGCCGAAACGCTTCAGAAGATAGTTCGTTTCATTATTCAGCGGCCCAAGCCGGCACGGGATTGCCTTGATCCCCTTCGCCCTCTTAAAGAACGCATAGGCAATAGCCGAGGCTACCGAATCCGTATCGGGATGCTGGTGTCCGGTAATGTAAATCGGTTCCGTATCTTTCATTTCGTTCTTTCCTCACAACGCTGATTATACCAGCCTGACCCCCGTTCATTGAATTCCTGCACGATATCGCAGCAGCTCATTCCTTTTCCCCAAGGCACCGGCGGATGCCACGGCAAAGCCGCTGCTGTTCATCAACAAAGTGGCTGCCCGGATTCCATTCAAGCATGCATCGAATGCCGCGCGCATCGAGCAATTGATAGATCTCTTCCGTACAGCTGCGCACACTGGCAAGCACCGGATGACGCGTCAGATGTTCCCGATCGCCCAACGAAAGATACACATCCGTTAACGAAGTGGAACACGGATGCGCCCTGCAGAAATCGACAAATCCCGGATACCAGAGCGAACCCGAAGCGCTGACGCACCGCGTAAAAAGATCACACTGATACACCGCATAGAGCGCAAAAAGACCTGCAAGCGAATAGCCTGCAATGATGCGATTGCCAGGCTTCTGCAAACCTTTTTCAACGGCAGGAATCACCGCACTGCCGAGCCAGGCGAGATAGGCGTCAGCACCTCCTGCAAAGGGAGGATCGCGCCGTGAGAGACCATCAGCCCGCCAGGGCGAAAGATCATCACTCCAGTTCATGCGGGAAATGCAGACAAGAGAATGCGGAAGAGCAATCTGTCGATCAATGTCTTCCGAAGGATCCTCGAAGCAGTTCAGATAAACGACCGGAGAGCTGCTGACGCCCGGAAATACCGTGATGCGCTTTTCATCCAGTTCAAAAACCGAAACATCCATATCAGAGACAGTCTGCGGATCAATCCTTCAGCGCTTCAAACGCCTGATCAAAATCTGCGATCAGATCATCCGCATCTTCCAGACCGATGGAAAGACGGATGAGATTGTTGTAATGCGACTTCGGGAACATCAGTGTAACGACATCGCCCAGACTGGTCGCAACCGGCGGAATCTTCGTCGCATCGCAGAACATGCACATTGCTTCATAACCGCCCTTGAGACGTACACCAAGCATCCCGCCGTATCTCTCGCCGCGGAATATCTTTTTGGCAAGCTCATGCTGCGGATGGCTTTCCAGACCCGGATACAGCACTTCCGCAACCTCCGGACGCTGCTCGAACCACTTTGCAAGCTTCATCGCCGTTTCGCACTGGCGATCGTTGCGAACATGGAGTGTATGAATGCCGCGAAGAGCGAGCCACGCATCAAACGGGCTGATATGCTGGCCAAGGTTATCCATAATATAGCGGGCACGATCCATATCCTTCTTCGACCCGGCCATTACACCGCACAGCGCATCGCCATGACCGACAAGATATTTCGTGCCTGAATGAACGACAATATCAACACCCCAGTCCAGCGGCGTCAGAACGTTCGGCGACATGAAGGTATTATCAACAATGAATTTGCAGCCGTGCGCATGAGCGATTTTCGCGATCTCAGGAAGATTGGCAAGCTTCAGCTGCGGATTCGATTCCACTTCCAGATAGACAACCTTGGTATTGGGACGGAACGCAGCTTCAAGCTGATCAAGATCGAGAATTTCGACACGCGAAGTCTCAATGCCCTTGGAAGGCAGAACATCTTCAAACATGCTTGAAGTGCACATGAAGGTATCATCGGAACAGATCACATGATCGCCGGCATTCAGATTGCCAAGAAGAGCACAGCTGACCGCAGCCATTCCGCACGAGACAATCAATGCATCCTCGGAATGCTCAAGAGCGCGGATCTTCATCGCAAGCTCGTCGGTTGTCGGATTGGTTGTGCGGCTGTAAATATAGAGGCCTTCCTCCCACCCGGCGCCCCGTTCAAGCATTTCATCATATTCTTCCGCAGTTTCATAGGCGAAGGTCGAAGATTCAAAAATCGGAGTGTTCAGAGCATGCGTCCGCTCATCCGGGTGCTCGCCGCTACGCACGGCACGCGTGCCAAAACCCATTTTGTTAAAGTCGGTATCATATCTGCTCATTTTCTTTCTCCCAAAGTAACTGGCAAGGTCATTGTAGTAAAAGAGCATTTACAATTCCACTGTCATAGTTAAATGAAAATGTCCCACACGTGATCAAATGAAAATGTCCCATTGATTTCATGTCTCTTCCGAACTAATGCATTCATCTGGAGGTGATCCAGATGAAGAAGATCAAAGACAAAGTCA
>Ga0256404_1004742_pt1 | contig 25110 bp, 23 predicted proteins | sample RumenRJG_01DNA_FD_185990 | JGI IMG/M metagenome (GOLD analysis project Ga0256404, IMG submission 185990) | Bovine rumen microbial communities from Lethbridge, Alberta, Canada - RJG_01 | ecosystem: Host-associated > Mammals > Digestive system > Stomach > Rumen | place: Canada: Alberta | collected...
TAGCATAGGCTATGGTTTTTCTCTCATCTACTACAGTAGGTACTTCTTTTCCACTGATTGCTACAATTCTATCTAGGTTATATCGTCTTGTACCACCAGGTGAAATAGAATCAGGTTTTAACTTACCCGACTTCTCCCAATTTCTCATGGTTTGAACATGAACACCTAATAGTTTTGCTGCTTGACCTATGGAAATTATCTTTGACATATTCTTAATACCTACTAAATATTAGTAGGTATTATAAACAATTTATATATTTATTGCAACAGTTAATTAACCCCATTTGTAGACTTAAACCAAGGTCCATCTTCATCATGAGTCCAATTTACTAATGTTCCTGCATTATATCTTCCAAAAAAATTTAGTGTAGTATCTATAATTTTTTTTTTGGTGTTCATTAAGTATAGATGTTAAATTTTCTTCATGAGACATTAAAGCTTCAACAATACCATCAGCGTGACGTTTAGTATATTTATAAATTCTTGGAAATACAGGACCATGAGGTCATGCTTTTGGGTGATCCTTGCAAATCCTTTCACCTGAGGTAGCTAATACAGCTCCATAAACACAAAAAACTAGTTTTTGAATTTTAGTTAAGTTCACAAAAAAGTTCTTCTGTGCACATTCTTTTGTAACGTAAGCTGCAACGTCAATACTGTCGTTTACTATTGGCATTTTTGCACCTCCATATACATAAATTCCTTACTGAGAATTATAGAACATTAACATAATCATAAGTAAGGATACTTATAGATTTTAATTAAATTCTATAAGATGAATCTTATAACAATGACGATTCATTCAGAGTTAATTCAGTGGGGATTTTGGCTGACACAGATTTGTCTAAAGACTAAGACTTAGATGGCGGTGAGAAGGGGATTCGAACCCCTGATACGCGTTAACGTATACACGCTTTCCAGGCGTGCTCTTTCAGCCACTCAGACATCTCACCGTGACAATGCCGTTTATTTTACTAAAAATTGTTTGTTTTTCAAGCACTATTTGGAGAATAAAAGTGAAATCTGTAATGTAAAACTACAACGCCAGCTCTTTTTACCTCGCAGGAAAGTAATTCTAAAGATTGACCTAAAGCTGGCAATTCATCCTTTTTTCCTTGGTACTCAAAAATAGAGTTAACCCCTGATAAACCATCGATACCAGGGTAGAGCACCAGATATAGCTCATCAATCAAGCCTTGCTTTAAAAATGCACCATTTAAGATGCCACCGCCACACAAAAGTACATTCTTAATACCAAAATCCTGGTAGATGCTCTTTAAGGCTTGCTTGATGTCATGACCATCGTCTCCTGCAAAAGTATAGGAGATCTCTTTAGAACGCAAAAAATCTAGGTATTCTTCACTGGTGGTCTTTTGACCTAAGATCACTAAAAGAGTAGTTCCAAAGATAGTATTGTTCTCATAAGCAATAGTGCCTTTAGCATCAAAAACCGCCGTCAATTGAGCATGTTTTCTAATGCCTAAAAATGGTTTTGCACTTTTAATGGCGGTAAAAGTATCAGCTTTAAATTCCTTATTGCAATGATGTTTTAAAACAGTACCTTTACCTAAAAGCGATATTTCAGGTGAGATTTGACACTTAGTTTCATAGTAAACGTCAGGATCTCCTTCACCTTTGCAATCGTATAGAAGAGACCATCTTGATTCATCAAGCCTGCCATCTACAGAACTTTCCATTAAACAAGTGACTTTTAAAGTCGTCCTCATATGATCTCCTCACCATTTTCTGTATTCATTATAATCGCAAGTAGCTTTAAATGACATTTAAAATCATAGGCTATTTTGCAATTTTTTTAATCGGAGAATACTTATTAAGTCCTGACTTATCATTACTTTCAAATACTAGTGAGCCTACCATTTTTGGCATAGAAATGGTAAGTACGAGCATAAATAGAGCACTGAAAATTAAGGCATAACACTCATGTGAGGTTAGTGTGCTACCTAAATCTTGGTACTTTTTAATCGACTTTTCGATATTCAAAAGAATTTTACAACCTGCATTTATCAGCACAATAATGGTTAGAAGTTCAAGGGAGATGCTAATTACCTTACGAAGATAATTAGTTGCATATTGTCTTGTAGCTTCATAAGCACCAAATCCTAGTACAAAGACACCGATGATACACAACACGTGAGCCTTTAAGTAGATAATTGCAAATACCAGGACACATAAGAATAATATAACGGTGAAAATACCTATTAAAAACTTAATGTAAAGGGCGTTTAAGCCATCAAAATAAGAGTCAGAGATACATTTATAGAGGTAACTTGAGATATTAAAGGTAAAATCTAAAAACTCTGATGGTCCATAATTTTCATAATTGATAACTTGTACAAAAGAGTAGATGATAGCCTGCGCAATCTCCACTCCATTATCAAGTAAAAATAGGTAGATCCCAATTACCAAAATAATTTTTACTAAAGCGTAAAAGAAGGTTTGGATATTACCTTCTGCAAAGATGCACTTAAAGCCGTTTAGAAAAATACTGATAGGCACTAAGATCCAAAAGAGATTTTTTGAAGCTTGCTTAATTGGTTTTGAAACGAGTTTAATCTCCTCAATAAAGTTTGAGATTAAACTATTGATTAAACCGTTAGGATTTAAGTTTTGATAATCTACTTGAGCATAAGCTAAAGAGGATAGACTAAGTAGTATCAATATAAGAGAGAATTTTTTTATCATTGAGTTAATTTAACCTCTAAATCTAGATGCGGGGATTTAACTTCGTTATTTGAGGCAAAAAACAACTCGTCAGATTTTTGCGCTAGTTGCTTTTCATTGATCTCATTTTGATAAGTATCAGCAGTGAGTTTATTTAAGTTTGAGATTTGACTAGTTAAAGTTACTAAAGCACTAGCCTGAGCTGAGTTTATCTTTGAGAGGGCATCAATACTAGAGTTTAGACCTTTAGAGTCTTTTGAGTTATTAGAAAACTCTTCAAGTTTATCAATGTTATCTAAAAGAGTTTGTTGCGTTTTAAGGGCATTTTCAGAGGTGAAAAAAGATAACTCTAAAGCCTCCTTATCCATAAGGGCGTTAAGCTTTTTAAAGTTACAATCCTCCTCCTTTAAACACTCTTCAAAGGCTTTTGAGCGAATGGCGGAGGCTTGATAGTCACTAGCAGTTTGGGTTTGTTTTGCAAAAGCGTAGCTTGCCTCAAGTAGCATCAAGGAGTTTCTATTTAATTCCTTTACTTTGTTCCAAGCATATTTGTGCTCAAAAGTAGTATTGTCCTCAACTCTTGCATGCTCTTTTTTAGCAAAACTTCGTAATTGAGCTTCATTGTCTAAGTTGTGATCTGACCACTTTTTAAGTAGCGCATAGGTTTTATTTAAGGTAGCTGCCATAGCATTATTGCTACCACTTGAAGTTACCTTATTAGCTACAATACCTGAAACCAAGGCGTTTGCAGGCAAAGTGCAAGCAAAAGCTAGGAGTAAAAATAAAAGTTTACTTAATGTAGTATTCACGAGTACTTTCTCCGTAAGGGGCTTTAAAAAAGATATCTTTAGTAATAGCAATAGAAAAGTTGTAACCACTTTTTACCGTCAAAGTGCTAGCAACATTGTTTCCAGCTTGAATAACTCTTGGTAGGGCAGAGGAATTCTGATTTGAAAAGTTTTTACTAAAGTGATCAGCTGCACTTTTATCGTCATTACTGTCATAGTGATCGTTTACTACGTCATTTTGAGTTTGAATCGTAGACAAAAATAAACTACTCATAATGGCTTTGAAGTAATGAGTTTGCACATCTGCATCAAAACCTGAGTAACCGTCAGTTGACTGTCCTGGCATGGCACCAATATTTAAAGATTGACCATTTGGGAAGATTAAGCGATTAAAGCCTATGAATAATCTCTCAGTACCAAAAGCGTAGCGAGAGTCATATTGACCTATAAGTTTAGAGCCTCTTGGTACAAGTAAATATTCCCCCTTGATGCTGTCATAAACATTTTGAGAGACTATAGCTACCACTTGTCCAGGTAAGTGAGAGTTAATCCCTGTAGTAAGCGTAGCAGCGATAACAGAGCCTTGCATGAGTGCAAAAGGTGTCTTTGGATTTTGCACGCTATTATCAAGCTCATAATCGTCATTTTCAAAGATCTGATATGCCTTCATGGGGTTATATTGATGGTTATCTTTACCTAAAGCCTTAGTATCAGAAGAATTTACTTTGGATAGTTTGCTATGAGCATTTTCAACTGTAGAAAGATTTACTTTAGTTTTAGCTTTTAGAGCATCTTGAAAAGCTTTTCTCTTATACGCTTTAGCATTGCTAGTGATGATAGATGGTACTTCCTCTACTAAAGAATTAGGACTTGTATCTTCGTAAGAAGGCTTTTGCTCTTTTTTTTCATAAGAGAAATTTCTATCAAGTAATTTATTAGCTTCCTTATAGGCAATATAAGACTTTAGATGATCTTCTTCGTTGTCAAGGGTAAAACTCTCGCTCTTTTTTAAAGGCTCAAAAGTCTTATCGTCATTAAAATGAGTACTCACGTCTTGTTTTACGCTTATAGGAGCAGCTTTACTTGCGCTATTTTGGCTGTATTCTTGATTTACAAGGTTTATGCCTACATTTTTAGCATGTTCAAGCTGTCCTTTAAGCTCAATGACTTTTTTGGTGTTATCAACCTTTTGAGCTTTTTCGCTGTGATCCTCTGTCTGTGTAAGCAAGTCTAAGTTTGCAACCACCACAATTAGGGTTATAAAACCAGCACCAATTGTTGAGGATAAAAATTTATACTTTAAAGGTGAACCTTTTACTTTAAATTTTTCTAATGCCATTTTTAAGCTCTTTTAATAATGTCAGCGCGATAAGTTTTACCTTCTGCATTTAAGGTTAAGGTCAAGTGATCATAAATGCCGTCAACAACGTAAGTGTTAGCGATAATGCGGTAATTTACCTGGCTTAATTGTTCTTTTGAAAACAAGCCACTTTTTTGAGTGACTAAAGATAGGTTTGGCATGAAATCAGCTTTGCTATTTTTTGCCATTTGAATGTAGGTTTTTTGTCCATCAGTATATGCATTGATAGGTACAACTTTTCTGTCGCCTTTTAGGTTAAAGATATACTGACGATTTGCTTTTTTAGAAGCTTTACCTTTGCTGTTTTGATTGAAACTTACCTTCTGTAAAGCCTCTTGATTAGGTTTTCTGTCATAGTTTGCATATTGCATTGAAGAAGGCTCTTGCCTTTGTCTTTTTAAAAGCTCAAAGCTATTAGTACTTTCAAGGGCTTGATTTGGATAATAGAATTTCACCGCAGGCATAAAGTCTGCCTTTGAGGACTTTAAGCGTAAATGATAAGTTCTTCTGTCGGTAGCAATAAGTAAGCTTGTTTTTAAAGCTATATCTAAAGGTTTTACAATGATGTGCTCTACGCTATTTTCATAACTTCCTGAGATGGCACTTTCAATTGACCATCTAGCGCCATCACCAATTTGCACCGATAAAATTCTTTCGCCTTTTTCTAAACTGATATCAGTAATTTCAAGGACGGCACACACGATAGTAGGAATTGAAGTGCCATAAGTAAATTGCACTACTCCTGCTTGAAAGACATTCCCAGACATACTCCTTTTATCTAGAGCATTGAGTTTTTCTAGTACTTTTTTGTCTTTTTGCTCAAGCTCAGATAAGGAGTTATAAAGCTCATAGTCGTATTCATAGTTATCGTCAAAATCATTGGCTTTAACTGTATAAGTAAAGCTTGTAGATAAGACAAATACTAAAGTTAAGCTTACAAAAGCTTTTTCCTTGGTTAAATTATTGTGTCTCATCTTAAGCCTCAACCCTTTGCATTTTTTTACTGATGTTAAGATCATAGATAAACAAACCAATGGGATTTAACCTTAAAAGCTCTAATTGAGTGTAATTTGGAGTATCAATTTTGTAGCTAATTAAAGCAGTGTAGTAATCCTTTACAATCTCCTCATTGCTCTTAATAGTTTTTATAAAAAACTCAATTTGCACACTCTCATTGGTAATACCCACAATGCTATCTACAAAGGCTTGTTCACTTACTAGATCTTGTTTTAGGTAGTTCTTTTGTTGGTAATGCTCATCTACTACTTTTTGCGCATTAGAATTTAAGGCAATCGCAGCATATACTTTGTTGATAAGCTCAAGCTGTAAAGCACTATCGGTGGTTTTAGTGTGTAGGGTTTCAATAAAGTCACACAAATAGGCACTTACAACTTGAGAGGGAATAACTCTTTGCTCTTGTACTTTACCTACGCTTAAGATAGAGCCTTGTTTATCTACAGTCACAAGATAGGGGATAAACTTGTTTTTAGTATCGGCAGCTAGATATCCTATTAAGCTTATAAAGCCTAAGGCAAAACCTACGTAGCCTAAAGCATTAGCAAAGGCTAAGGTATTTTTAGTAGATCTAATTTGATCTTTAAATTTTTTATAATCGTAACTTTTGTTTTTCATTTATAGGCTCCATACAAAAGCATCTTGATGAGTTTTATAAAGCTTATCTACGCGTTTTTTATCCTTTTCTGATAAAGATAACAGCGCTAATTCCTCCTTGCTTAAAAGTAAGTTAAAAGGCATAAATTCACCGTCTTTGTGTAAAAAGAGATCTTTTTTAGGTGTAGCTTTGCTGATACTTAGAATTTGCTTGTCGTTTAGAGAAAGCTTTTTATAGATAGGCGTTAAGATCTCGTTATTAGCATCAGGATTTGGTAAAAAGATCCTAGTTTTAATCGTGTCTAAGAACAAAGAGAAACTCTCATTCTGGCAAAGATCACCTATAGATTGAGTAGCTAGAATAATGGTTACATTGTATTTTCTAAAAGTTTTTAGCCACTCTAAGATTTTTTTAGAGAATTTGTCATGGGAGAGCATTAACCAAGCCTCATCAATGACGATGGCGGTAGCTTCATTTTTTACTACAGCATCCTCAATTAGCATAAATAAACAAGCCAAAACTGCTTGTACATCCTGTTTATTTGAGGATAAGAATTCTCCTAATTCAAAAGTATTGATAGGGGCTTCTAAATTTGGATTATGCTCTCCATCAAGGATATGCCTCTGGTGGGAGTTTGATAAAAAACAGTCTAAATAGTCGGTAATTTCACTATTGCAAAGGTATTGTTTTACATCAGTTAAAGTAGCGGTCGTATTAGTGCCAAGTTTAGCTTTATAGATATTCTCAATGGCATTAGTAACCTCTTCTTTTACTTTTGCTAAATTCTCAATACCAGATAGCTCTAATAAAAACATCACATAATTTACAGCTCGATTTCTTAAAGCTTCAGTACTTAAATCGTGCAGAGGACATAATTGTAATTGGTCGTTATTGCGCAATACATAGTGGTGTCCTAAAGCTGCTTTAGTAAGTGCATAAAAGGAGTAACCTTTTTCAAAAGCGTAGACTTTAAGTCCTTTATAGCGCAATAAACTTATAATTAAGCTTCCTAAAAGAACAGATTTACCAGCACCTGTAGGTCCTACTACAAAGCAGTTAGCTAAATCTTGTACATGCAAGTTAAGATAGGACATACGATTCTCATCGTTAGTAACTGCCATAAGATATGGGGCTTTGTCCCCATATCTTTTATTTGGAGAGTAAAGCTCTCCTGTAAAGCTACCGCCAATAGGCAAAAGATCTGATAAGACGACATTAGAGATAGTATGGCGTCTTACATTCTCAAGGGTGTGACCAGGTAAAGAGCCTAAATAAGCTTCAGTCGTATTATAAGTTTCAAGATGACCTGTAAAGCCTAAAGTTGAAAGACTTTTAATGACTTTTTGAGCATCCTTATTAAGCTCCTCAAGATCTTTACCTAGCATCAGAATTTGCGCGGTATAAGAGCCATAGCTACTCTTATTTTGAGCTAAATTACGCTTAGCATCTTTAAGATCTATTAACTGATCTTGCGCATCCTCATTGATTTCATCCTCACGAGGAGTTTTATCTAGTAATTGATTTAAAAAGCCTCGCCTTTTTTGTACCCATAAACGACGCTTGCGCTCTAATAATAAGTTAGATTTGAAACTATTAAAACTTACAAAGCGGGTAGAGAAGCGATAGTTAAAATTTAACTTATTAAGCTCATTGAGCATGCCAAAGTAAGAATCATAAGGAAAACCATTGATGGCAATAGAGCAAATATATTTATCGTCTAATTTTGATGGATAACTATGCACAAAGTCATGGCAAGACAATAGCTCATCTAAGGTAAATTCACATTTTGGTAAACTTAATTTTATAGCTTCAAAGTTGACGGCTTGGTATAAGAAATTTACCGCTTCATGGCTTATATAAGGCAGATTTTTGCAATAAGTGCATTCTTGTAGATTAAGCACGCTACTTAATTTAGATACGAAATTGCTAGTTTGCTTTTGAAAGTCAGAAAAGACTGTCTCATACTTATGGTGCTTATCAACTAAAGAATAACGCTCATCGGTTTTAGTAATCGATAAGTAATATTCATTAGTAAAACAGCCCTGATGCAATTCATTTCTTTTTGAAAATAACAAAGAAAAGATTTTCGGACCAAAATAGCTAGTTTCTTTATCACAAGGTTTTGCTTTTTTTCTTATGATATCTACGTTTAGCATAAATTGACCATCAAGATCATTTATAGCTCTTGCGATAATGTCATGCTGATGGCTTTGATCACTATCGGGTAAAAAACGGTGACATTTAGGCTCTAACTTATAGATCTTCATTAAAAAGCCGTTTTTAAGCAGGATAGTGTTGTGTTCTAACAGATATCCATAATCTAATAGATCAGTAAAACTGTAGCCTAAATTAGCTCTTTTCATTGGCTTAAAATAAGCAAATATCACGGTGAAAGCCATAAAAAGGCAACTTAAACTTGCTGCATATAGCAAGTATTGCAATAGTTGTATCATCTTATTTGTAACGTTTATGAATTTTTGAGTACCTAAAAGCTTTGGCTGCGTAGTTTTTCTTGTACTTAAAGCTTTTTAAAATCACTTTACGCAAGAGCAGATCTTCTTTTGCCATTTTCATAAGCAACATAAAACTTGCTACAAAGATAATGGCCAAAAAGATAATCATCGCTATGCTAAATTTAAAGATCCCTAAGCTTATGCAGATTAAGCAAAGACACATACAAAGTTCTCTATCACACCCTAAAAATGTCTGAGGGCGTAGTAGAGAATGATTTACTTTGTGCTGAGTGCTCATTAGCAATACTCTGTAGGCTTTTTAGTATTTAAAAGCACTATTTTCTCAAGTTTGTGCTCTAAAGAACTTACCTTAAGCTCATCATAGATAACCTTTTGTTTATCAAGCTTCTCATGACTTAAAGGCTTTTCAACTTTATCGATTACTGCACCATTAAATAGAGAGGTCATAAGATTGTTAGCACCCACTAATAAAGTCATGACTAGAGCAAGATAAATCATAGTGCGCATGAATTTACCCATTTCACCACCCATGAAAATTAAACTAGCCCCCGCTGAGACCATGCCAATTAGTGATACAGAAAAGGCTACAGGTCCTGTTAAAGATTTTTGAATGGTTTTAAGCCAATCCTCATAAGGTAGGGAGTTTGTGTTAGTGTCCGCAGCAAAGATAGTAGGAGCAAACACTAATAGTAATAGACCTAAAGTTATTGAAAATAATGATTTATTCATAGCAGTTCCTTAAAGATAGCTAAATTGATATTGTTGATTTTTAAAACCTTCAAGTTTGGCAATGGCTGCAATGTGCCTTAGAGGATCTCTTTTTAAGATCACAAGGTAGTCAATAGCCAAACTAATCAACTCCTCAATTTGTTTTGGAGCATGAGCATTTCTGCTAATTAGCAATCTTAAGCGTTGCATACATTGCTCCACTGAGCCTGCGTGGATGGAACAGAGAGTTCCTTTATGACCTGTAGACATAGCATCTACCATGTCTAAGGTCTCATGACCTCTAACCTCACCTACGACAATCCTGTCAGGACTAAGTCTTAAGGTAGCCTTTACTAAATCACTTAAAGTGGTGTGCTCATTGGTGTATAGGTTTAGGCAATTGTTGTTTTGAAGTTGCAGCTCTGGGGTATCCTCAATGCAGACAATTCTAGAGTTAGGCTCTAATTGACCAATGCGATTTAATAACGCATTGATAAAGGTGGTTTTGCCACAAGAGGTTTGCCCACAAATTAGAAGGTTTTGTTTTTCTTTGATTAAATTGTCGATAAGCTTGGCTTGTCTTTGAGTTAAAAAGTTACAGGAGATAAGCTTTTGCATATCGAAAAAGGAAGAGTGCATGAGTCTTAAACAGAAACTTGGTGTTTTCACTAAAGGTGGCAATAGGGCACAAAAGCGAGTATTAAAACAAGCTATTTGACCATCGATAATAGGTTTCTTATCGTTGATATTGCCCCCTTGTAGGGAAACTAAGGTTCTCACTGCAAGTTGAGCTTTCTCTAAAGCAAGCTCTCCATAACAGCAATTACTACCATCAGAGTGTTTTGAAAATAATTTGCCATCTGCATTAAGCATGATCTCATCTACCTGCCCCTCTAAGAGCAAGCTTACAATTTCATCGCCTAAGCAAAGACTTAGCTTATTGATAGTCTGATTTAATTGTTGCTGTTCAATATTCTGCATCGTAATTTTCCTCGCAGCATATTAAACACCCGAATTTTGAAAACCCTAAAGTTAAGTGGCAAAAAGGGAGAGATAAGGAAAAGTAAAAAATTAATTTATTGAAATATAAGGATTTAAAAATGCAAAAAAAGGCTGATCTAGCGATCAGCCCCCCTTTAAATTTTTAGAAAAATGAAAGCCTATTCAGCTTTATTTTGCTCTTGTAATCTTTGAGCTCTCTTGCAAGCTGCTGCAGTGAAGATCACGTCTGTAGAGCTGTTTAGAGCAGTTTCTGTTGAGTCTTGGATTACACCGATGATAAAGCCAATACCAACAACTTGCATTGCGATATCATTTGGAATACCAAAGATAGAGCAAGCTAGAGGAATTAACATTAAAGAGCCACCTGCTACACCTGAAGATCCACAAGCACATAGTACTGAAGCAATACACATTAAGAAAGCAGATGGGAAGTCAATGTTAATACCTAAGGTGTGAGCTGCAGCCATGGTCATAATCACGATGGTTACACCAGCACCTGACATATTGATAGTGCAACCTAGTGGAATAGAAATAGAGTAAGTTGTCTTATCTAATTTCATTTCCTCACATAAAGCTAGGTTTACAGGTAGGTTTGCAGCAGATGATCTTGTAAAGAAAGCTGTAGTACCTGACTTTGCTAAGCACTTTAATACTAATGGGAATGGATTTTCTTTAGCTACAATAGCAACTAGGATTGGATTTACTACAAAAGCAATGATTAACATGGTAGCAACTAAAACACAAATTACGTGTACGTAATTTAGTAAGTTTGCAAAGCCACCTTCTTGAGTGCAAGATGAGTAAACTAAGCCAAAAACACCAATAGGTGCGCAACGAATAACCATTCTGATTACGCCTGATACTGAAGTTGCTAAATCGTCTAATACGCGCTTAGTATTGTCGTGAGCTACACGGAACATTAAACCTAAAGCGATAGACCAAACAAGAATAGCTACATAGTTACCGTTGATAAAAGCAGATACAGGGTTTTCAACTGCATTGTTTACAAAGTTTACTAAAACTTCGATGATGCCAGATGGTGCAGATACGTTAGCGTTAGCTGCAAGCTCTGAGAAGGTGCTTGGGAAAGCATAGCTCATTACTAAAGCTAAAGTGCCTGCAACAACCATACCTACAAAGTATAAGGTAATGATTGGCTTCATATTGTTCTTTTGACCTGCTTGATGCTTTGCAATAGCAGATGCTACAAGTACGAACACTAGGATAGGTGCTACAGCTTTTAGAGCTTTAACAAAAAGGGTACCTAGTGTAGGAATTACAGTCTTGTCATCAGGATAAACATAAGCTGCGAAAATACCTAGTAACAAACCGATGACGATTTGAAGAATGAATGGAACCTTATTTAAGGTTTGAGCAAGTGGTGCTCTTGGGTTTTGAGTTTCTAACATGGAACTTCCTTGAGAGTTACTAATTGAAAATTTTTAGCAAATTATATGTTAAATAGCTGTAAAAAGCTTGTTTTTCTCATGTGAATAATAAAATAGTCAGTTTTGATCACATAAGGTGCAAACTACTTTAAACAAAAGTTTAGTAGCAAATTCCTATATATAAGCCTTTTTCTATGAGAAATAATTTGTCTTAAATTTTAGATTTGAGACTAAGTTTCTAGATTTTTTGCTGTCAGTTTTGGAAAAATGGACTTGCTTGTATTATAATCTTTATGATTTTAGCTATGGCTAGAAATACAACTTAATTTATCGATCAAATTTCAAATTTAGGTACCACAATGATCTATTCTAAAGAAGTAGAGAACATGTGCCCAGTTACTAAGGGTGCATATCATGGTCCTGCTCCAATACCTGAAGAGGGTAAGTGGGTTCAGGCTAAAGAAATCAAAGATATCAGCGGTTTAACTCACGGTGTGGGTTGGTGTGCTCCTCAACAGGGCGCTTGCAAGATGACCTTAAACGTTAAAGACGGCATCATTCAAGAAGCTTTAGTTGAGACCATCGGTTGTTCAGGTATGACCCACTCAGCTGCTATGGCTTCTGAGATCCTAATCGGTAAGACTCTATTAGAAGGCTTAAACACAGACTTAGTTTGCGATGCTATCAACACTGCATACCGCGAGCTATTCTTACAAATCGTTTACGGCCGTACTCAGACTGCTTTCTCAGAGGGCGGTTTACCAATCGGTGCTTCACTTGAAGATTTAGGTAAGAACCTACGTTCTCAAGTTGGTACTATGTTTGCTACTAAGGAAAAGGGTCCACGTTACCTAGAAATGACTGAAGGTTACGTTACTCGTGTAGCTTTAAACAAAGATAACGAAATCGTTGGTTATGAATTCGTAAATCTTGGCAAGTTAATGGATCTATTAAAGGCTCACCCAGAATTATCTGGTAAAGAAGCAATTGAGAAGATCCGCGGCCACTATGGTCAGTGGGATAATGCCGCTAAATATATCGACCCAAGAAAGGAATAATGAGGTACTAAAAGATGGCATTATTTGAAAGTTATGAGCGTCGTATTGATAAAATCAATGGCGTATTAGCACAATACGGTATCAAGTCTGTTGAAGAGTGTAAGGACATCTGTGCTCAATATGGTTTAGATCCATACCAGACTGTTAAAGATATTCAAGGTATCGCTTTTGAAAACGCAAGCTGGGCATACACTGTTGGCGCAGCTATCGCTTTAAAGAAAGGTTGCAAGGTTGCAGCTGATGCAGCTGAAGCTATCGGTATTGGTCTACAAGCTTTCTGTATCCCAGGCTCAGTTGCTGAGGATCGTAAAGTAGGTCTAGGCCACGGTAACTTAGGCGGTATGTTACTACGCGATGAGACTAAGTGCTTCTGCTTCTTAGCAGGTCACGAGTCATTCGCTGCTGCTGAAGGCGCTATCGGTATCGTACGTAATGCTAACAAGGCACGTAAGACTCCATTACGTGTTATCTTAAATGGTTTAGGTAAGGACGCTGCACAGATCATTTCTCGTATCAACGGCTTTACTTATGTACAAACTCAATTTGATTACTACACTTCAGAGTTAAAGATTGTTCGTGAAGTTAAGTACTCAGATACAGAGCGTGCAAACGTACGTTGCTTCGGTGCTGACGATGTTCGTGAAGGCGTAGCTATTATGCATCACGAGGGTGTTGACGTATCTATCACTGGTAACTCAACTAACCCAACTCGTTTCCAACACCCAGTTGCTGGTACCTATAAGAAAGAATGCATCGAGCAAGGTAAGAAGTACTTCTCAGTAGCTTCTGGTGGTGGTACTGGTCGTACCTTACACCCAGATAACATGGCTGCAGGTCCTGCTTCATACGGTATGACCGATACTATGGGTCGTATGCACTCTGACGCACAGTTTGCTGGTTCATCATCAGTTCCTGCTCACGTAGAAATGATGGGCTTCCTAGGCATGGGTAACAACCCAATGGTAGGCGCAACTGTAGCTATCGCAGTTCAAGTATCACAAGCTTTAAACAAGTAATTTGTTGAAGCTTTAAAAAAGGCGACATTTTGTCGCCTTTTTTTATGGTAAAAGCTAAAGATTTTTCACATCTGTCCGTTAAGAGATTAGTAGGTTACATAAAACCTTGGCCAATGAGCCTAAATCCGCAGGAGAGATGAAGAGTGCAAACTCTTTACGTTTAACCTCTAAAGCTAAATACTTTAGAGGTTAAAATTTCTCTCACTTCAATTTTTCCTCTATTAAGATCTCTTATAATTCCTTTATCAAAAGTAAATTTAAGGTGGGCTATGTCATCGATTTTCATGGAACAGGCTATTTTAGAAGCTAAAAAAGGTATTGAAGCAGGTCATGGTGGACCTTTTGGTTGTGTCATCGAAAACAAAGGCAAAATCATAGGTGTTGGACACAACAGAGTGCTTATTGATCATGATCCTACAAGTCACGGTGAAATTGTAGCTATTCGTGATGCTTGTAAGAAGCTTCAATCTCACGATTTACAAGGTTGTAATCTCTACACTACAGCTGAGCCCTGTCCTATGTGCTTAGGTGCTTGTTTGTGGGCAAATATTGATAAGATTTACTATGGTTGCAATCGCTTTGATACTGAGAATATTGGCTTTAGAGACAATGTCTTTTATGAGTTTTTAGAGCGTCAAAAAGAAGACTCTAACAAAAAGCTTTTATGTGTTGATCATGAGGATTGCCTAAAATTGTTTGCTTACTATAAATCTCTTGAGCATAAGCTTTATTAAGCTTGCAAATACTTTAGAGCAACTAGAGTACAAAGATTATTATCAGGAATACTTTGATTTTGCTTTGTAAAGAACATCTTCTTTAAGGCATTTGTTTTTCTAAAAAATCCTCCGCAGTAGAGGTTAAGAATATAAACAAGTAAGTGTTAAAATATAGGTTTAAGTTTTGCATTTACTTTAATTGTATGTTGAAAAAATTTAACCTATTATCCTTTTGTAAAGACAATCTTGATTTAAGTATTGCCTTTATCTTAGCTTTAATCTCCTCCTTTTTAGTTGAGTTTAATTTTGGCTCTTTAGTTAAAGCTTTAAATCTTGAGGTGCTGTTGCTACTAGCTTGTCTAATGTTGGTGGTCGCAGGCTTTAGACTTATTGGCATCCTAGATTTTTGTTATAAAAAGTGTTTTGCGCTAGTTGCTAATACTAGAAGTTTAGCTAGACTTTTTATCTTTATAAATTTCTTTATCTCAATGTTAGTAACTAATGATGTGTCACTAATCATCTTTGTACCCCTTGCTATCAATGCTTTTATTTTAATAGGTAGAAAGGATCTTTTAATCCAAGTTGTAAGCTTGCAAACTATTGCAGCTAATATGGGCAGTATGTTAACTCCTATTGGTAACCCACAAAACCTCTTTATCTATACTTACTTTAACTACGACATTTTGTCCTTTTTTAAAGTAACAGCCCCCACCTTTTTAGTGTGCTTTTTCCTGTTAATGGTGTTTACTCATCATATCGATACTAACAGCTTAAAGATTGGCAAATCAAAGATTACAGCAGTAGACAAGAAAAAAGCTTATGCCTTTAGTGCTTTATTCTTGTTATGCATTTTGTGTGTGCTGAATGTCCTAAATGTGTATATTGTCGGCAGTATCGTAGTGATAGCGGTGTTTTTTATCTCAAAAAGCTTGTTTTCAAAGGTTGATTACAAGCTCTTGTCGCTATTTTTACTGCTATTTATCTTTGTGCACAATATTACGAATTTTGAAGGATTAAGAGAATTTTGCTTTGAATTTGTAGGCCACTATGAGTACTTTGTGTCTTTGTGTTTATCTCAGATCATAAGTAACGTTCCAGCAACAGTGATGCTATCTACATTTGTAAAAGATCCTGATGCCTTGTTGCTTGGAGTAAATGTAGGTGGTTTAGGTACTATCATAGCTTCTATGGCAAGTTTAATCTCCTTTAAAGCCTATGTGAAAGTAGAGGGAGCAAAGCCACTTTACTACTTAAAAAAATTCACCAAATACAATCTTAAATTCCTGTTAATCCTAATCGTACTTCACTTTGTTATACCTTCGCTTTTCTAAGCTAAAAATCGTATAAATATCACATAATTACAGTATAATATGCAACAGTTTAATGGAGTAATTGATAGATGGCATTATCCTTTTTTGCAACCTGTCCTAAAGGTTTAGAAACTTTATTATTAAATGAATTACAAGCTCTAGGTGTAACCTCTGCTAAAGAAACTGTAGCTGGTGTATCCTTTAAAGGCGATTTTGCTACAGGTATGAAAGCCTGTTTATGGTCTCGCTTTGCCTCAAGAATTTTATTAGAGTTAGTTGAATTTTACTGTGAAACTGACAGTGAACTTTACATCGGCGCTAACGGTGTAGCTTGGGAGCGTTATTTTGATAAAAGCAATACTATCGCTGTAAGCTTCTCTGGCACTAACGAATCTATTCGTAACACTCAATATGGTGCTTTAAAAGTAAAAGACGCTATCTGCGACCGTTTGCAAACAACTCAAGGTGGTAGACCTTCTGTAGATAAGGACAATCCTGATGTACTTATCAATTGCCATTTAGATAAAAAGGGCAGTGCTAATATCTTAATTGACTTGTCAGGTCGTGCTTTACTAAAAAGAGAGTATCACCGTGGTACAGGTGCTGCTCCTTTAAAAGAGAATTTAGCTGCTGCTATGGTGGTAAGAACTGGCTATGACAAAGAGAACTTTTTAGATCCAATGTGTGGCTCAGGTACTTTGTTATTTGAAGCTGCAGCTATCGCAACTAATACCGCACCTGGCATTAAAAGATCACATTATGGTTTCTTTAAATTAAAGCAGTTTGAGCCATCTGTATGGGAGGATTTAGTCAACGAAGCTAAAGCCTTAAGTCAAGACGGCATTCAGCAAGCTTGTGATAAAGGCGTGCAGATTGTAGGCTTTGATTTAGATCCTTACATCGTTGATATTGCCAATGAGAATGCTCAAAAGGCAGGTTTTGATAAATTAGTTAAAGTATATCAATGCCCTGTAGAGAATTTATACAACCCATTTGATAACAAGTTACATACTACTATCGTAACTAACCCTCCATATGGTAAGAGAATGGGTAATTTCAATGAGTTGATTGCCCTTTATACAAAGATTGGTGCTAATTTTAAAGAGCACTTTGCAGGTGCTAGAGCAGGCGTGATCTCCTCCTCAACTGAGCTCTTATCTTGCATGAGATTGCATTCAGATAAGGTTTATAAACTATATAACGGCGAATTGTTATGTCAATTACGTGTCTTTGACATCAACAAAGAGCAGCAATTGTCAGTTAAAGAAGAGCAAAATCTAAAGATTGCTAATGACTTTGCTAACCGTTTAAAGAAGAATCTTGCAAACATGCAAAAGTGGGCTAAAAACGTTAACATCAACGCTTATCGTGTGTACGATGCTGATGTACCTGAATATGCAGCCGCTATTGATTACTACAATGGCTACTATGTAATTCAAGCTTACAAGGCTCCTGCAAAAGTTAACCCACGCGTAGCTAAAAAGCATGAGCTTGATATGCTAAGTGCCACTGTTGAGGTAGCAGGTGTAGCAGGCGATAAAGTTATCTTAAAGAGCAGAGAAATTCAAAAAGGCGATAATCAATACGAGAAAGCAGCTGAACTTAGAAATGAGTTTATGACTGTAAATGAGAATAACGCTTTATACAAGGTAAATTTATATGATTATCTTGATACAGGTTTATTCTTAGATGCTCGTTTAATTAGAAAACGACTCTTTAATGAAGCAAAAGACAAAGAATTTTTAAATCTATTCTCCTACACTTGCTCAGCTTCTGTGGCTGCAGCTTTAGGTGGAGCAGTAAAGACTGTGTCTGTAGATATGTCAAAGACTTATTTACAGTGGGGTATGGATAACTTTAAATTAAACAGCTTAGATGTGAATAAACACGAGTTTATTCAAGCAGACTGCTTAGCCTGGCTTTCAAAAGATCAAGGTCGTAAGTTTGATTTAATTTATATCGATCCACCAACCTTCTCAAACTCAAAACGTATGGAAAAGAGCTTTGATGTAAAGCGTGATCAAATTGCTTTATTGTCAAATCTAACCCGTCACTTAAAAGAAGGTGGTAAGGTTATTTTCTGCACTAACTTACGTGGTTTTGTGTTAGATGAGAGTATCAAAGATTATGGCTTTGAATTTACTAATATCTCAGAGCAAACTCTACCTCGTGACTTCTTACGTAACAAGAAAATTCATACTTGTTATGAGCTAGTCTTCCATCAAGAGAATGTACAAAAAGAAATTGTGCCAATGGTAAATACTGAGACTGCTCCTAAGTGGCAGAAAGTATTAACCGACAAGAAAGAGACTTACCACGATTATAAGTCTTCAAATTACGAAGATCACAATCCACAAAGAGCTCAAAGAAGAGCCGAGCGTACTACCACTAATAAAGTATGGGGTAGTGCTATTACTAATAAGCACAGCACAAGAAAGCCATCTTCCTTTGACTCAAAGCGTAAGCCATTTTCAAAAGCTCCAGAGCGCAAAGTAAGAGTTTTTGGTCCTAATGGAGTTAAAGATCTTTAAATGAGCTTAATCTCCGTTATTGATGCCCATTTAAATAATGGCGCTGATAAGTTATTAGAAGGTGCTAATTTCTCCATTGAAGATGGCGAGCGCGTTTGTTTAGTTGGTCGTAATGGTACAGGTAAATCAACCTTACTTAGCATTATTGCAGGTAAAAGAGAGTTAGACTCTGGCAAAGTAATTGTTCAAACTGGTCTTAAGATTGCTACCTTATGCCAAGATCCGCCAGCCTTTGATAGTGGTACTGTCTATACCTTAGCTGCAAGTGGTGTAGCAGATGTAGGGGATGCGCTTTCAGAGTTTAGTACTTGCACTGATGTACACAGGCAAATGGAATTGTCAGCCTATTTAGATAAGCATGATGGTTGGCAAAAGGATGCTGTAGTCAAAAAGATCTTAAACAAAATAGGTTTAGATCCAAGCCTACCTTTAAAAGATTTAAGTGGTGGTAACAGAAGAAAAGCAGCGCTTGCAAAAGCCCTAGTAAGTGAGCCTCAACTGTTACTTTTAGATGAGCCTACTAACCACTTAGATATTGAATCTATCACTTGGTTTGAAGAGGCAATTAAAGCCTTTGAAGGCACTATTGTCTTTGTAACACACGATAGAATGTTTGCAGATCACTGTGCTACCCGCATTGTAGAGTTAGATAGAGGCAAATGCTATTCCTATCCTGGCTCTTTTAGTAAGTACATCTCTCTTCGAGATGAGCGCTTACGTAAAGAAGAGCTTGCTAACAAAGAATTTGACAAAATCCTAGCTCAAGAAGAAGCATGGATTAGACGTGGTGTTAAAGCAAGACTTGCTCGTAATGAAGGTCGTGTGCGTGATTTAAAAGAATTACGTATTCAAAGAGCTAACCGCCGTGATAGACAAGGCAATGTCATCATGGAGGCAAATAGCGCAGCACGAAGTGGCAACCTCGTATACGAGATTAAAGATTTATGTTTAGGCTTTGGTGAAAAGCAAGTTTTAAAAAACTTTTCTGCAACCGTAATGCGTGGGGATAGAATTGGTATTACAGGTCCTAATGGTTGTGGTAAAACTACTCTAATCAAAGCTTTATTAGAGGAGCTTAAGCCTACTTCTGGCAAGATTAAAGTTGGTGTAAATTTAAAAGTTCAGTACTTTGATCAATACCATGAAGCTTTAGATTTAGATAAGTCTGTTGCTGACAATGTAGCCGATGGTCATACAGAGGTTTGCATTAACGGTAAGAACAAACATGTAATTTCCTATCTAGCTAACTTCTTATTTACAGGACAGCGTGCAAGATCCCCTGTAAAAATCTTATCTGGTGGCGAGAAGAATAGACTCCTTTTAGCAAGGTTATTTGCTAAAGAATCAAATGTGCTCATCATGGATGAGCCAACTAACGATTTAGATTTAGAAACTCTAGATTTATTAGAAGATCTTATAAGCTCTTATGAAGGTACTGTAATCGTCATCAGCCACGATAGACAGTTTATCGACAAGGTAGCAACCGAGACTTGGGTGTTTGATGGTAATTGTCACATCGAGTCCATTGTAGGTGGTTGGGAAGATGTTGAAAGATATTATCAAAAGAAGGCTTTAGCTTCAGATAATGCCTTAAAATCAGTAAAAGAGAGTAAAGAGCAAAAGAAAGCAGAGTCTAAACCTGTTAAAAAGACAAAAGGTTTAACCTTTACTCAAAAACACGAATTAAAAGAGCTTCCAGGTAAAATTGAGCAATTAGAAACTCAACTTGCCACTTTAGATGAGCAATTAAACGATCCTGCTTTGTATGATGACGATGGCACTAAAGCTCGTGAGGTTGCAACTAATAGAGGAAAAGTGCAAGAGGAGTTAGATGCCTTGTATGCTCGTTGGGAAGAATTAGAAAGTATAGGACAAGCTTAATGGCTGCAATCTTTTCAAAAATTGATTTACATACTCATTCAAAAGCCTCTGACGGTGGACTTACTCCTACTCAATTAGTTGAGCGCGCCTATAGCAGAGGTCTTACTCATATAGCTTTAACCGATCACGATACCACTTTAGGCATTAAGGAAGCTAAAGAGGCAGCAGAAGGTAAAATCCAATTGATTGAAGGCTGTGAATTGTCAACTACCTTTAACAATGATCAAATCCATATCGTAGGTTTGTTTATTGATCCTAATGCACCTTCAATTCAAAGTTACATTCAAGATCAAAAGCAACGTCGTATTGAAAGAGCTAAAGCTATCGGTGCAAAACTTGAAAAACAAGGTTTTGCTAATGCCTATGAGGAATGTAGGAAGTTAGCTTCAGAAGATGCCACTATCACCCGTGGTAATTATGCAGCCTACATTGCTAAAATGGGCAGAGCTCAAGATGTAAACGATGCCTTTGATAGCTACTTAAAAAAAGGTAAAAGCTGTTATGTAAAAACCTTGTGGCCAGATATTAAGGTTGCCGTTGAAGCAATTCAAAACGCAGGAGGTGTAGCAGTTTTAGCTCACCCAAATCGTTATCAGCTTACTAACACTCGCAGAAGAGAGCTTATAAGCTACTTTAAAGAATGTGGTGGAGATGCGATGGAAGTTTGCAACAGTCAAATCAATGCTACCGACTATGATCTTTTAAATAAGCTGTGTCTTGAATATCAGCTTTTAGCCTCCTTTGGATCTGACTTTCACCAAGAAGGTACATACAGAGAGCTTGGCTTAAATTTAAGACTGGAAGACTGCGTAAAGCCAGTATGGACCTGTCCACAAGCTTTAAAATATCATTTTGAGTAAAACTATAAGATCCTAAGTAAGTTTCTTAGGATCTTTTGATAAAACTAGATATAGCTTATCGGAACTAGATAATCTTGCTTAGTCAAAGGCAAGTAGCTACTTGCTCTGCAAAGCACAGCACCACATCCACGAGGTACTTTAAGTACCTTATCAATTACCTCAAAGTGTCTTATATCGTCTTTATTTGGATTAGACTTTGATTTAATCACCATAGGATACAAAAGACCATCCTCTTCTAAAAGCACATCAATTTCTCTTTGCTCTTTATCTTGGTAGTAATACAGATTTGGTGTTTGACCACGATGGTAATAGCTTTTTACGATTTCACTTACTACATAGCTTTTAACTAAAGCCTCTTTCAAAGGACCATCTTCAACTATGTTTGAGCTAGTAAAACTTAATAAGTAGCAAGCAAGTCCTAAATCAAAAAAATGTAGTTTAGGAGTTTTGATTGCGTTGTATGGTAAATTTCTGTAGTAGGCAGGTTGCAAGAACACAATACCTGAGTCCACAAGAATTGAAAGCCATTTTTTTAGTTTATCATTTGAGATGCCAAACTCATTTGCAAAAGCTGTGTAATTGATAACTTGAGAGGTTTTAGATGCGATAAACTTTAAGAATCTGAAAAACTCCACCTCGTCTTTAACTTTGAAGTAATTATGCACTTCAAAGCATAGATAGTCTTGAAGATAAGAATCGTAAAATTTTGTAAGGCATTCATCTTCAAGTGAGTACAAAGCAGGATTTGAGCCTTTCCAAAGTTCATGAAAAAGGTAAGAGCAAGCTTTGTCTTTTAATAGGAGCTCTTTCTCATCTAAATAAGCTTTGGTAGGTATAAAAGCTTTGCTTGAAGTTAAAGAAAGTTTCTCCTCTTGAGATAATCCTTGAAGTTTGACAATTGCAATTGTTCCTTCCATGGAAACATCAATCTTTAACCTGTTAAATTGAACAGAGCTTGTTAAAAAGTATTGACCAGCCTTTTTGTCTTTATCAACAGCGCATTTTAGTGCTGTAAATAATTGTGGTGCTAGGTGGATATCCTCGATAATCAAAGGAGATTTATACTTTTGTAAAAAGAGCGTTGGATTTGTTTGAGCTAACTCTCGATTAGAGAGACTTTTAAGTGAGACAGTAGTTATCTTACTATCTTTAATCTGTTTTAAAAGTGATGCTTTACCTACTTTACAAGGACCTTCAAGATAGACTATAGGAAATTTTTTGCTATAGTCTAAAACAGTGTCTTCAAGAGTTCTTTTAAAGTACATATTGAAAAGAAAAGATAGTTTAAGATCATTAAAAATTAAAGCACCTGTAGGTGCTTTAATTTAAGAACTTACTAGGCTTTGTATTTATCTACAATCTTTTGAGCATAGAACATGGTGAGGTTTGCAAAGTTTGGCGCAAAGTTTTGTTGAGCTGTAAATAAATTGCAAGCTGAATCTGCCTTATTTAAGAACTCATTTGACTCTTCTGTAAGCTCTACACCATTGTCATCAACTTTAATTTCTACAGTTAATTTGCCATGCTCAACCTTAGGAATTAGAGGAGCACTTACACCCTTTAATAATTCAGCATGCTCAAGTAATTGCATTACTACAGCGCCAATAGCCTCAATAGGATATGGTTTAGTAAAATCCTGTGGATACATAGAGTGAACTCTATTTTGCACATCGTTGCAGGTAAAGGCTACAAAGTTGCCTAATTTTGCTTTTTTATCAAAAGTACCTTCTTTTAAGTGCTTTAAGATCTCAGCAATAGAGATACCTACAGTGGCACATAAAAATGGATTCTGAGCAAGTGTTGCAAATAACTTGTTTGCACACTCTGTATTAGTTAAGTTATTTACAGCACTTTGTGCTTTACGTAATTTAATTTGTTTTGCTGATAATTTTGCCATTTTAAATTCCTTAGTTTTTATCCATTTATAATCGGTCAACTTTTAGGAAAAATCAACAAGTTAAGGTTAATTTTGAGGAGTAATGCAAGCTTTAAAATAAGGTCATGCTATTCAAGTACAGAAGGTAAACAGAGGAGTTTTCTTTTGAAATATTAAGACACCAAAAGGTGTCTTAAAAGTAGAGAGCTTATTGATCTTTATATTTGTCAACTATGTATTGAGCTAATTCAATGCATATGTTTGCATATGTATCTAGATCTTCTTTTGTTGGCTTTACGCATGTATTTGGATTTGGTACATAGGTTAAATATTCTTTACCTTTATCTGTTAGTGCCACTTCTTCTGCATAATCAATCTCGAGAAAAAGTTTGCCGTCCACGAATTTAGGAATTAGTGGTACGTAATATCCTTGTATAAGATCAGCTTTAGATAGAAGTTGCTTTACAAAAGCTACAAAACCGCAAAGTTGGTGATTTACTTTTACGATATCAATTCTTTTAGTCTGCATTTTCATGACAGTAAGTCTGCAGCCTTCATCAATAGCTTCATCAACGTATATTTCTATGTTATCTTTGTAACTATCACAAGTTAATGTTTCTCTTATTTCCTCTAATGCTAATAGAGTTGATAGTCCAACTTTGGCAGCAAAAGTATGATGTTGCCTAAATGCACAAAGAAGATTTTCTGCCATTAGTTTTTCAGAAATATTGCTAAAGATAATGTAAGGAAAAATATTTTCTGTGTTTTTCTTCTTTTTATCAAATTTCTTCTTTTGGTAGTTTTGCATTTTTAGTCCTAAATTATTTCATCTCTTAATGAACAAAGATAGAGTAGTTTAATGCTAATTAAGTTTAACAGTCGTAATTACGAAAGAAAAAGACTATCTTGAGGATCTGCTTGTGGCTTGATTTTAGGTTGCAAAGATAAAGCGCCAGTTGGTGCTTTATCAAAATAGCTTATTGTACTTTACTTTGATCTATAGCCTTTTGCATATATTCGACTGCTAATTTTGAATACATCTTAAAGTCTTCATCAGATGCAATTAAGTCTCCATCTGTATCAATTTTGCTTAGGAATTCTTCGCCTTCATCTGTAATTTCTAAGCCTTCAGGCGCAGTTGTAACATTAAGGACAATCTCTCCATTTTCAATTTCTGGTACTAGAGGAGCATCCAATCCTTTAATGAGATGAGCGTTAGCTAATATTTGCATTACAATTGGAGCTATAACCTCTAGAGGATAATCTAATTCGCTATCATCTGTTTTTGATAGTTGAATTTTAAGAGTCGCAATTTGGCAGGCACAGGCAATGGTTGCTTGAGGGTTTAACTCTTCTTCAGTATTATCATCAAAGTCAACATCTGAATCTTTGAATAAATCTTCTGCACAAACGCCAGATTTAACTAGACCTAAAGCTAAGTGAATAGCAAGACCTATAGTTGCTGACAAATAAGGCAATTCCTTAAGTGCTAAAAGCAGATCATTAGCGGTAAGACTTAGAGATAAATTTCTATTTGAACGTTGAGTATTTCTCTTTGGTCCTTTCTTCTTTTTCTTAGTTTTTCTTGATGATGATCTTGGCATTACATTATTCCTTCTGTGGTATTTTGAAATATTGTTCTTTATTTGGCACTATATTTCAACTGTTTAAAGCAAATTATGCGTCAAAAATTATGTGCAATCATCTTTTGAAGATATTTTGTTACAGATAAGTGGCAAAAGCCCCATAGCTTGCTATGGGGATGAAAGCCACAAATGAACATTTTACAATAACAAATAAATATTATATTACGACGAACAAACATAACCGATCATTGTCACAAAGTTA